>Ga0224508_10000214_pt1 | contig 60436 bp, 43 predicted proteins | sample SF_Jan12_sed_USG_4_FD_170157 | JGI IMG/M metagenome (GOLD analysis project Ga0224508, IMG submission 170157) | Sediment microbial communities from San Francisco Bay, California, United States - SF_Jan12_sed_USGS_21 | ecosystem: Environmental > Aquatic > Marine > Sediment | place: USA... | reverse complement strand
CCAGCGATCCCACATCAAGGCTTTGTCTGTTTCGGTGTAATAGATTCTCGGCCTGTACTTCATATTCAACATCCCCCTCTCTATAGTGAGAGTCTAGATGTTGCATCGACCGGTTGAAGTCGCAGTCGTTACCAGCCCCAGAGCATCTATCACAGCTAATTCTCGGACTTGCTGGCGCATTCGATACACAAAGTGACAGCAGGATCGTACTCGATCCGCGCGGATGCTATTTCCTCGCCACAGCTCAGACATTCCCCGTAGTCTTCACCGGCCATGCGTTGCAAGGCCGCCTCAATCTGTCGCAGCTTGAGTTGTCTCCGGCTTCTCGATTCAACGGACATCGCCTGGGCTTGCATTGCATCCATACGCGACAGACGGCCGACGCGACTCTGATCGAGTTCCACCGTAGCAGCGGCTTCGTCGCCGGTCTGCTCGATTTTGTTCAGGTCCTCCCGCTGCTGCACGAGTTTGGCGCGCAACGCCTCGATGTCAAAACGCGAGTGTTTCATTGCCATCATTCTAGTTCAATGGCACCTAACCGGGGCTAAAGCGGACATCAAATAGGCAATTGCCGGACAAAAAAAGCCCGGTTCAAGACCGGGCTTTCGATTTTTTGGTAGCGGGGGCAGGATTTGAACCTGCGACCTTCGGGTTATGAGCCCGACGAGCTGCCAGACTGCTCCACCCCGCACCGGAGGATGGAGTGTACAGAAGCGGCAGCCTTTTTCAAGCTCAGCGCAGACCCACCGGAATGACCAGGCCGCACAACGCCAGCAAGGCTCCCGGGAAGACCCCCAACGCGATCATCGCCAGCCCGTTGGCACTGAGCACAACACGCATTCCAAGTGCGGCGTCAATACTCGGCGTTCCCTCAGGTGCGTCAAAGTACATCAACTTGATTACGCGTAGATAATAAAAAGCGCCAATAACTGAAAAAACGACGGCCGCAATCGCCAACCAGATATAGCCGGCATTGATCACGGCAGAGATAACCGCCAACTTGGCGTAAAAACCGATCAGCGGTGGCACACCGGCCATGCTGAACATTAGCAGCAGCATGATCAACGCAAACCACGGGCTGTATTGATTCAGGCCTTTGAAGTCCGACAACTCGTCGGCCTCAAAGCCGGCCCGGCTCAACAGGATAATCATCCCAAAAGCGCCGGCAGCCATCAGCACATAGACAATTGTGTAGAACAACGCAGCCTGAAAACCCTGCGTGTCGGCCGCAACGAAACCCAGCAGGATAAACCCGATATGGGATATCGTCGAATAGGCGAGCATTCGTTTGAGGTTGGTTTGCGCGATGGCCACGATGTTGCCAATCGCGAGTGACAACACGGCCATGACCATTAGCATGTCCCGCCACGCCGTCTCCAGACCGATAAAACCTTCGGCCAGCAATCGTATTACCAAAGCAAAAGCCGCGATTTTTGACGCCGTACCAATGTATAGCGTCGTCGAAGTCGGCGCACCGTGATACACGTCGGGCAGCCACATATGGAACGGGACTGCGCCCAGCTTGAATGCGATACCGACCAACAGGAAAGCGAGCGCGATCATCAGACTCATGCTCTCCGGGTTGGCCGACACGCTGTTGGCGACCACTGCCAGATCCAAACTGCCTGTCGCGCCATAAACAAGCGACATGCCATAAAGCAACGTTCCGGATGCGATGGCGCCCAGCACGAAGTATTTCATCGCTGACTCGGCGCTAATAGATGATTCCCGGTCGAAAGCGACCATGGCGTACAGTGACAGCGACAGTAGCTCAAGTCCCAGATACAGGGTGATGAAATTGTGGGCCGAAATCATCACCATGATGCCAAGCAGGCCAAACAACCCTAATACGAAGTATTCACCCTTCAACAGTTCCCGGACACGCAGGTAGTCACGCGAGTACAGAAAAACAAGTGCAACGACTGCATATGCCACCATCTTGAGTACATCGGTCAACGGCTCGGCAACGAAGGTGTTGCTCATCGACAGGGTCCGAACCGGGGCTGGCACTGACAGCGTGATTAATGCCGCACCCACCAGCGTGAGCATCGACAGCCAGTACACAATTTCGCGTCGCTTGTCGGTATACAAATCCACGATAAGCACCAGGCATGCCATCGATGCGACAAATATCTCCGGCCAGATATGCGTGAAATCCGGCATATTCATTGGACGTCACTCATATCTTGGATTGCATCATGTGTTCAATTAGGTTATCGATGGTGGCGTGCATGACTTCCACCAGTGGTGCAGGCCAAAGCCCCAGGGCCAACACCGACACCGCAAGCGCACCCAGGACGATGAACTCTCGCCCGTTTAGGTCATTCAGATTTGCTACGTTTTCGTTTGCAATCTCGCCAAAGATGGTGCGCTTGATCAACCAAAGCATGTATCCGGCACCCAGAATCAGCGTCGTCCCGGCCAGAAAAGCAAACCAGAAATTGGCTTTAAAGCTGGAGAGGATCACCATGAATTCACCGACAAAACCGGAGGTACCTGGCAGACCGGCGTTGGCCAGTGCAAACAACACCATGAAACTCGCAAACTTTGGCATTGTGTTTACCACGCCGCCGTAGTCGGCGATGTCACGGCTATGAACCCTGTCATACATTACGCCGACGCACAGAAATAATGCCCCCGAAATGAGGCCATGCGAGATCATCTGTACCATCCCGCCTTCCATCCCCAGGGCAACACCGCTGAGCGAACCGGTAGCGCGAAGTATTGTGAACGGAATAAACAATCCCAGCGTCACAAAGCCCATGTGCGCAATGGACGAATAGGCAATTAGCTTTTTCATATCCTGTTGCACCAACGCTACGAAACCGATGTAGACAATGGCTATCAGTGACAGCAGGATCAAAAGCCAGTCAAGGCTCTGGCTTGCGTCTGGTGTAATCGGCAAGCTAAAACGCAGAAAACCATAGCCGCCCATTTTTAGCATGATTGCGGCCAGGATCACGGAACCGCCAGTGGGCGCCTCCACGTGAGCGTCGGGTAACCAGGTGTGCACCGGGAACATCGGTATCTTGACGGCGAAGGCAAGCAGAAATGCAATAAAGATCCACTTCTGTGCCTGCATGCCAATGCCAAGCGTATGGAAATCGAGAATTTCATAACTGCCGGCCTGAAAGTAAAGATAGATCAGGCTGACCAACATGAACACCGAACCCAGGAACGTATAAAGAAAGAACTTTAGTGTCGCATAAACTCTATTGGGACCGCCCCAGACGCCGATAATAATGAACATCGGAATCAGCATGGCTTCCCAGAACACATAAAACAGCATCGCATCCAAAGCGCTGAACACACCGATCATGATGCCTTCCATCATCAGAAACGCGGCCATATATTGTGCTGTCTTGTCTTGAATGACTTCCCACCCGGCGATGATTACCAGCACGGTCATAAAGGTGGTTAGCAAAATCAACGGCAGGGAAATACCGTCTATACCCAAGTGATAGTTGACCTTGAACGCCTCGATCCACGGCGCGAACTCCTCGAACTGCATTGTTGCCGTCGTATACAATTCGGGGCGCCATAAGAATGTGCTCAAGACAAACGTCAATACCGACACACCCAACGCAATTTGTTTTGGCAATTCGTCGCCGCCACGCGCTGCAAAAAGCACGAGAACGCCACCTACGATAGGCAGCCAGGTCAATATGCTTAAAAGTGGCAACTGATCCATGGGTCAACCCGCCAAAATCAGCCAGCCGAGAAGCGCTGCGAGGCCGATCACCATGGCGAACGCATAATGGTAAAGAAAACCCGTCTGGATCCCGCGAATCACGCCGGAGAACCACCCCACCGCCTTTGCCGTGCCGTTAACCATGCTGCCGTCGATGATCGTTTCATCGCCGATACGCCAGAACAGGCGTCCGGTCTGTTGTGCCCCCTGTGAAAAGACCTGTTGATTGAATTCGTCGAAATAGTATTTGCGATCCAGCACTCGATATAGCGGTGACAGCTTTTCTGCGATTACCGCCGGCAGGTCCGATCGTTTGACATACAGGAACCACGCTGTGAGCGCACCGGCAGCAGCCAGCCAGACCGGCCACTGTTGCAATCCATGTGTGACCATGGCCATCGGTCCATGAAATTCATGCCCGAGCTCGGCCAGCACGTCGTGGTTTTGCAGTACCTGCAATGAGCTACCAAACCAACCGCCAAACAGCAGGGGCCCGACAGTCAGTGCGCCGATGATCACAGACGGGATCGCAAGCAAGATCAATGGCAATGTCACTACCCACGGGCTTTCTTTCAAATGCTCGCGCGTGTGATCGTCAAAGCGTTCCTTGCCATGAAACACTACGAACAGCAGTCTGAAACTGTACAGTGCCGTGACAAATACACCCGACAAGACAGCAAAGTACGCGATGCCGTGACCGGGTATCGTCGAGAGGTGCACGGCTTCAATGATGGCGTCCTTGGAATAAAAGCCGGCGAAGCCCGGAAAACCAATCAGCGCCAGCGTGCCTACCAGCATCGTCAAGTAGGTAATTGGCATGTACTTACGCAATCCACCCATCTTGCGGATGTCCTGTTCGTGATGCATGCCGATGATCACTGACCCTGCCGCCAGGAACAGCAGCGCTTTAAAAAAGGCATGAGTCATCAGGTGAAAAATGCCCGCCCCGTAAGCGGATGCACCAAGCGCGACAAACATATAGCCAAGCTGCGACAAAGTGGAATAAGCGATAATGCGTTTGATGTCGTTTTGCACGACGCCAACCAGACCCATGAGAAACGCGGTCGTAGCGCCGATCAGCAACACGGTACTTAGCGCAACCTCCGACAACTCATACAGCGGCGACATACGAGCGACCATGAAGATTCCGGCGGTAACCATTGTTGCCGCGTGTATGAGCGCCGAGATAGGCGTCGGGCCTTCCATAGAGTCCGGCAGCCACACATGCAACGGGATCTGGGCGCTCTTACCCATTGCGCCTACAAATAATAATATGCAAGTCACCGTTATCGCCGGCCATAACTGGCCGGTAAAAATCTCAAGCCTGCCGGCGGTTAACGCACCCGATTTCGCGAAAACTTCCCCGTAGTTGAGGCTACCGGTGAAGTAGACGATTGAAGCAATCGCCAGCAAGAATCCAAAGTCACCAACACGATTGACGATGAATGCCTTCAGGTTGGCGTGGATCGCCGTTGGCTTTTTGTACCAAAACCCTATCAACAAATACGAAACGAGGCCGACTGCTTCCCAGCCAAAGAACAGCTGCAGGAAGTTATTTGCCATCACCAGCATCAGCATGGCGAAAGTAAATAAAGCGATGTAACTAAAAAATCGCTGATAACCCGGGTCTTCCCGCATGTAGCCGACGGTGTAGATGTGCACCATCCAGGAAACGAAGGTCACCACTGTCATCATTAACGCGGTAAGACGATCCACCAGGAAGCCGATTTCCATGCTCAGTCCGTCGCTGACCATCCAGGTGTAGATCGTGTCGTCGAATACCACTGCCGTGGTGGTCATGCTCTGCCACAAGACCCAGGCGGACAGACCAAAGGACAAACCAACGGCCAGTATCGTGATCCAGTGTGCACCGGCCCTGCCAATACGCTTGCCAAACAACCCAGCTATCGCAGCAGCAATCAATGGGGCCAGAACAATTGTCAGCAACGTTGCTTTCATGCCTAACCTTTCATCATGTCGAGTTCATCGACATCGATGCTGCGACGATTGCGGAACAGAACGACTAATATGGCCAGGCCGATCGCGGCTTCCGCCGCAGCGACAGTCAGGATGAAAAATACGAATACCTGGCCATCGATATCATTGAGAAAACGGGAATAAGCGACGAAATTGAAGTTCACGGCTAACAGCATGAGCTCGATGCACATCAATAAAATGATGACATTTTTTCGATTTAGGAAAATGCCAGCCACGGCAAGGCTGAACAAGATCGCGGACAAGATCAGGTAATGACTGAGCCCGATCATTGCCGAGGTTCCGACTTCATCGTCACCAGACGCACTCGATCCTCGGCGCGCGTTGCAACCTGCTTGTTAATGTCCTGAAACTTAACCTGCGCCCGCTTGCGCATCGTCAAGCTAATTGCTGCGACTATTGCAACAAGCAGAATCATGGCGGCCAGCTCAAAGGCATAAGCATAATCGGTGTACAACACCGCACCCAATGCCTCGGTGTTGCTGTAGCCTTCGGCTGGCAGTGGCGATTTGACCGGTTGCGCGCCTGCATCTCTCAGCACGACATAGCCAATTTCAAACGCTACAACTAACGCTACCAACACACCCAGTGGCGCATAGCGCGTGAAACCTTCACGCATCTGTTCCACATTGATGTCGAGCATCATCACGACAAACAAAAACAACACCATCACGGCGCCGACATAGACCAGGACCAATACAATCCCCAGAAACTCAGCCTCTAGCAGGATCCACAACACGGCGCTGGTCACGAAAGACAACACCAGACACAGTGCCGAATAAACCGGGTTGCGAAAGGTGATCACACCGATCGCGGCGGCGACCAGTGTCGTAGCAAAAATATAGAAAATTCCCGATTCGATCATCTCTGCCTCACCGGAAATCCGCATCGGCTGCTTTATCCGCGGCGATCATGGCTTCATAACGATCGCCCACAGCAAGCAGCTTGTCCTTGGTCATGATGTTTTCGCCCCGATTTTCCATGTGGTATTCATGAATACGGGTTTCTACAATGGCGTCAACGGGACAGGCCTCTTCACAGAAGCCGCAATAGATACACTTGAACAGGTCAATGTCATAGCGCGTAGTCCGCCGGGTTCCATCGTCGCGTATATCCGATTCGATCGTGATGGCAAGCGCCGGACATACCGCCTCGCACAACTTACACGCGATACAACGTTCCTCACCGTTGGGATAACGGCGTAGCGCATGCAGTCCTCTGAATCGCGGTGACTGGGGCGCTTTCTCTTCCGGATACTGCACGGTAACTTTTGGGCGTAACATATTGCGAAACGTCACCGCCAGTCCGCCCCGCAATTCGGAAAGCAATAATGTCTTGGACCAATTTCGTAAAAAACTCATCGTCAATACTCAGTCGAACCACGGAGGAACATCAAAACCAATCAGGACACCAACCACCGTCAACCATACGATCGTGACAGGAATAAAGACTTTCCAGCCCAAACGCATGATTTGATCGTAGCGATAGCGTGGAAAGGTGGCCCGAAACCACAAGAAACAGAACAGGAAGAAGGAGCTCTTTGCGGCGAGCCAGAAAAAGCTCGGTTTGGCGAGCCAATTGTCACTACTCAGAAACCACTCGAACGGCGACAGCCAGCCACCCATAAACATGGTTGCCACGAGTACGCAAATAAGCAATATGTTGGCGTATTCAGCAAGAAAGAACAGCGCAAAGCCTATTCCCGAATACTCAACATGAAAGCCGGCAACAATTTCCGACTCGCCCTCGGCGACATCGAACGGCGCCCTGTTGGTCTCAGCGATGCCAGAAATAAAGTAGACCATGAACAACGGAAACAGCGGCACGACAAACCAGTGCAGCACGCTGCCTTGTTGGGCCGAGATGATCTGACCAAAATTCAGACTGCCGGCGGCCATTAACACACCGACCAACGCAAAACCCATGGCGATTTCATACGCCACAATTTGTGCGGCAGAACGCATGGCGCCCAAAAACGCATATTTGGAATTTGTAGCCCACCCGGCAAGAATCACGCCATAAACACCGAACGACGTCAGCGCCAACACAAACAGTAAACCAGCGTCAATATTAGCCAACTCGAAATTCGGGCTGAACGACACGACGGCCCAGGTGGCGAAAGCCGGGATTGTCGACAGTATTGGCGCTACCAGAAACAAAAATCGATTCGAATTCTGCGGAATGATGATTTCTTTAAGCAATAACTTGAGGGTGTCGGCAAATGGCTGCAGTAACCCACGTGGACCGACCCGATTCGGGCCGATACGTGACTGCATGTAGCCGATTACCTTGCGCTCCAGCAACGTGGTGAACGCAACACACAGGATCAGCACAACCAGGACAATGGCAATCCAGAAAGTATCCTGCAATGCCGATGGCAACAGAGCCCACATTGACTGCAACCAGCTGATCATCGATCGGCCGTCCTTTTTGCATCCCGTGTCCGTTGCAGAGGTCGGGCGCGCCGCACGAGCGGGTCGATGCCATAAATCCGGCTTGGCCGTGGCATCTCGGCTTCGGAATACTGTGCACCGTTGATTGCCGGGCTACGCGCGATTGTATTGTCGGGACGCATAACACCAATATCAGCGTTGGCGGCGGCCAGAACTTCAGCGGCATTGTTGTATTCGTAGCCATCCAGCTCAAGCTGATTGCCGAGTACGCGCAATACTTTCCAACCAGGTCGTGCATCGCCTACCGGTTCTGCAACACCCGAAAAACTCTGCTGATCGCCCTGCATATTCACGTAAGTGCCGGCGGTTTCGGCAAAAGTACCTATCGGTAAAATTACATCGGCATATTCAATCGCTGTCGGATCCAACCATGAGGCCAGCATCACAACGAATGAAGCGCCTCTGAGCGTCTCTATGGCAGCCTGTCCCTCGGCTGTGTCGTGTTGCGGTTCGAATCCAAGCAAGACATAGGCGTCACAGGCTTCGGCAAGCATTTGTCGCGCATTCCGCCCGGGTTCTGCAACCGGTTTTCCTCCCGGCGCACGATGTGGCACGACACCGGCCATATAGGCGCCAGCGGCGTTGCATGACTCGGGTATATAACCCATCGTCGCTCCAACGAGCCTGGCAATTTCCGTTGCTATCGCGCGTAACTTTGAATAACCGGGATGTCGAGTCGCGAGATGTCCAAGCACGACATGAGATTTATCACCACTCATTAATGAATCAGCGATACGTCGGTGCGCGTCACTGATTGCACCACGATCGACCGCGAGTTCCGACCTGCGACCGGTAACCGCCTCAACTGCACCGAGCAAAGCAACCAGTTGTGGCTGCAACTGGCTAAGTGGGGTCTCGGCGTATTCATGCACGGGGAACAGATATTCAAAGCCAGCCGGATTCAGAAAGTTGATCTGCGAACCGGCAAGCCCGGCTTTACGCAGGCGATGAGCCAGTACCGGTACTTCATGCCGTATGTGCGAACCAACGACAAGTACGGCATCGGCCGATTCCAGCTCGGCCACGGCCGCTCCAAGCCATGGAAACGGCGGATCATTGTCGTCATCGCCGAGATCCATCGCGTGTAAGCGGTGGTCGATGTTGTTGCTACCCAAATCGCGGGCAAGTTTTTGCAAAAGGTAATGCTCCTCCAGTGTCGCTCCAGGTGCGGCCAACACACCCAGACTGCCCTCTTTTGCCGTTTCGCCGAGGCGTGTCGCTACGCGTTGCAACGCAGTCGCCCAATCGGTGGGGCGGAATTCGCCATCGACGCGAAAAACGGGTGTCTCCAACCGGTCGTCTGTATAGATACCGGCGTAGCTAAAGCGGTCACGATCGGCAATCCACGTCTCGTTCAACGCTTCATTGGGCCGTGGCACCACCCGCAAGAGTTTGCCGTGCATTGTGTGCGCAAATAGATTCGAGCCCACGCTATCATGTGGCGATACCGTGGCTTGCTGCATCATTTCCCATGACCTGGCGCGAAAACGGAACGGTCTGGAATTCAGAGCGCCTACCGGGCACAAGTCGATCACGTTGCCAGAAAGTTCGTGATCGACGCTACGTTCTATATAAGTTCCGATCTCCATATTCTCGCCACGACCCAGCGTACCCAATTCCTGCAAGCCGGCAATCTCTTCGGTGAACCGCACGCAACGTGTGCAATGGATACACCTCGTCATATCTGTTGACACCAACGGTCCAATGTCCTTGTCGGCAACAACACGCTTGCGTTCGTTGTAACGCGAAACATCACGGCCAAAACCCATGGCCAAGTCCTGCAGCTCGCATTCGCCACCCTGATCGCAGATCGGGCAGTCCAGCGGGTGATTGATCAGCAGAAACTCCATGGTGGCTTTCTGAGCTGCTATTGCTGCCGCGGACTTGGTAAATACTTTCATACCGTCTGTAACAGGGGTGGCACAGGCCGGCAAAGGCTTCGGTGCCTTTTCCACCTCGACCAGACACATACGACAGTTTGCGGCAATTGACAATTTGTCGTGATAACAGAAGCGCGGTATGTAGACACCGGCCGGGTCGGTCACCTGAATGATCATCTGACCCTTACGGGCAGACATAGGCACACCGTTGACTTCAATTTTGATGTCGTCGTCGCTCATCACTCTTCCGTCATGCCGCCGCCCGACCTTTGGCTTCGACGATGCTCTTGCCGCCGTGCTCGATCATGTATTGGAACTCGTGCCGGTAATGTTTGATGAAGCTCTGCACCGGCCAGGCCGCCGCATCACCTAACGCACAAATCGTGTGTCCTTCGATTTTGTTGGCCACGTTAACCAGCATATCCAAGTCTTCAGCCTGACCGCGTCCGTCCATGATTCGCAGGATCATTCGATTCAACCAGCCGGTACCTTCGCGACAAGGCGTGCATTGGCCGCAGGATTCGGCAAAATAAAATCGGGAAATCCGCTCCAGCATGCTCACCATGCATGTAGTTTCATCCATTACCACGACGGCACCGGTACCCAGCGCCGAACCGGCCTCGCTCAACGAGTCGTAATCCATATTGAGATCCATAATGATCTCTGCGGGCACCACGGGTACGGATGAACCACCCGGGATGACCGCCTTGAGCTTTTTACCGCCCAGCACACCGCCGCAAATCTCTAGCAACTCACGAAAAGGAATACCCATCGGTAGTTCGTAGTTACCCGGCTTTTCCACGTGACCTGATACTGAATAAATGGCCGTGCCACCGGATTTTTCCGGTCCCAGGTCGGCGAACCATTCGGCACCCTTGCGCAAGATCGTCGGAACGGATGCCAGCGTGTAGGTATTGTTGACCGTCGTCGGCCGGCCATAAAGTCCATAATGAGCCGGGAACGGTGGTTTGAATCTCGGCTTGCCGGGTTTGCCCTCCAGGGATTCGAGCAATCCGGTCTCTTCTCCGCAGATATAGGCACCTGCACCGACAAACATGTGCAAATCGAAATCGATATCGGAACCGCGCAGACGTTTCCCCAGAAGTCCCGCGTCATAGGCTTCACGCAGTGCGGCTTCGAATCGCGGCACGGGTTCGGCGTAAAACTCGCCACGTATGTAGTTATAGGCCACCGTCGCGCCCATTGAATAGGCTGCAATGGCCATTCCCTCGATCAACGCGTGTGGGTTGTAACGCAGGATGTCACGATCATGACAGGTGCCCGGCTCGCTTTCGTCAGAATTACAGACCAGATATTTCTGCCCGGGCGCATTACGTGGCATGAAACTCCACTTAAGGCCAGTGGGAAAACCAGCACCACCGCGACCCCGCAAACCTGATGCCTTCACAATATCGATGATCTCTTCGGGACTAATCTCGCCTCGGATGATCTTTTCCCAGGATTCATAGCCACCTGTTGCCCGGTAATTGGCCAGCGTCCATGGCTCGTCACGCCCCAACGTCGCAAAAGCGACCAGATTCTTTTTGTCCAGCCAGCTCACTTCAAGCCTTCCAGGATCTGATCCACCGTCTCCGGTGTCAGGTTCTCGTAATAAACGTGATCGATCATCATCATCGGCGCATTGACGCAGGCCGCCAGGCATTCCTCCTCACGCTTGAGATAAAACTTCCCGTCCGGTGTGCTCTCACCGGTTTTAATGCCAAATCTTTTCTCAATATGCTCGACGATCTCAGCGGAACCACGCAGATGACAAGCGATATTCGTGCACACCGAAATGTGGCATCTGCCGACCGGCCGGGTCTCGAACATTGAATAGAAAGTAGCGACTTCGTAAACCTGGATAGTGGGCAAATCCAGATGCTCGGCTACCGCATCCATCAACTCAGCCGTCAGGTAGCCATTGTTTTCGTGCTGCACAGTACGGAGCGCTTCAATTACTGCCGAGCGCTTTTTATCGGGCGGAAATTTCGCCACCCAGTGATCGATCACCTGCCGGGCGTGTTCGGATAATTGTGAAGTGTCTTTGTTGCTAACACTCATCGATCTATCTCACCAAAAACGATATCCATCGTTCCTATTACAGCCACGACATCGGCTAACATATGGCCGCGTACCATACAATCCATTGCCGAGATGTGGGCGAACCCCGGTGCACGGACTTTCATGCGAAACGGCTTGTTCGCACCGTCTGAAACAAGATATACGCCAAGCTCCCCTTTTGGATGCTCGATCGCGGCATAGGCTTCCCCGGCAGGCACGCAGTAGCCTTCCGTATTAAGCTTGAAATGATGAATGAGCGACTCCATGTCACCTTTCATGTCTTCGCGGGTGGGCGGCACAATCTTGTAATCGTCGATCATCACCGGCCCGGGATTATCACGGAGCCAATGAATACATTGGCGAATAATCACGTTGGACTGGCGCATTTCTTCGATGCGCACGAGGTAACGATCATAACAGTCGCCATTTGATCCAATCGGAATTTCGAAATCGACCTGGTCGTAAACCTCATAGGGTTGTTTTCGGCGCAGGTCCCATTCGACGCCGGACCCCCGCAGCATTGGACCGGTGAATCCCAAGGCCATAGCCTCTTCCGGACTTACGACACCAATATTGACCGTGCGCTGTTTCCAAATACGGTTGTCAGTAAGCAGGGTTTCGTATTCGTCTACGCGGTCCGGAAAATGCTCGGTAAACTCCCATAGGAAATCAAGTAATGAGCCCTGGCGCTGCTCATTGAGTTTGTCGACATCTTTCTGGTTTTTCCATTTGGACGGCTGGTATTTTGGCATTTGCAGCGGCAAATCCCGATAAACCCCACCCGGCCGGTAATAGGTTGCGTGCATGCGGGTGCCGGATACTGCTTCGTAGCAGTCCATGAGGTCTTCCCGCTCACGAAAGCAATACAGAAACATGGTCATCGCGCCGATATCCAGACCATGTGCGCCCAGCCACATCAGATGATTAAGGAGGCGCGTAACCTCATCAAACATGACGCGGATAAACTGCGCGCGTTCCGGTGGCACGATACCCAGCAGTTTCTCGATTGCCAATACATAGGCGTGCTCGTTGCACATCATTGACACGTAATCGAGCCGGTCCATGTAACCGATGCTCTGGTTATATGGCTTGCTCTCGGCGAGTTTTTCCGTCGCCCGGTGCAACAAACCAACATGCGGATCGGCCTTGTAAATGACCTCGCCATCCAACTCCAGCACCAGACGCAGCACGCCGTGCGCAGCAGGGTGCTGCGGTCCAAAGTTCATCGTGTAACTTTCGATTTCACGCATCGTCGTCGGACCCCGGCGCGCGATCGTTGAGTGCCCCTGAATATCGATTGTCATGTCGAATCACGCGTGGTACCAGCGTTCGCGGTTGTATGGACACAGGTTCGTATACGACACGTCCCTTTTCGGGGTCATAGCGTACTTCGACGTTGCCAATCAAAGGGAAATCCTTACGGAAAGGATGACCGATGAAACCGTAATCCGTAAGCAGACGCCGCAAGTCCGGATGCCCGTCGAAGAGAATTCCGAACAGATCGAATGCTTCGCGCTCGAACCAGTTAGCGGATGGCCAGATACCGGTAACCGTGGCTACCATCGGCAAAGCTGTGTCCGGGCAGAAAACACGCAAACGTATTCTTCGATTGTGACTGATAGAGAGCAGGTGATAGACAACGGCAAAACGTCGTGGGCTGTCATCGGCCAACGGCTCCTTGTGCTTATCTACAGCCCGACTAAAACCGCTGTCCGTCGCTGATTCGGTCTTCCATTCCACGTCACCGAATCCGAGGTAATCGACTCCCGCTATGTCGATCAGCATTTCGAAGCCAAAATCGTCACGCAAGGCCGTCGCCATTTCATTCAAGCGATTGGCGTCGTTCAATTCGGCCGTAAGCTCTCCGATCTCCGACACAGATACATCGACCGCACCACCAAAGCGCTCAACTAGGCTATCAGCGGTTTTTTGTAATGCTGAACTTGTCATTCCGCTAGCGCGCGATCGTGTTTGTGCGACGGATTTTTTTCTGGAGTTGCAGTAGTCCGTAAAGCAGCGCTTCGGCTGTCGGTGGACAGCCGGGCACATACACATCGACCGGGATGACACGATCGCAACCGCGCACAACGGAATAAGAATAGTGGTAGTAACCGCCGCCGTTGGCACACGAACCCATCGAAACGACCCAGCGGGGCTCGGGCATCTGGTCATAAACTTTCCGCAAAGCCGGTGCCATCTTGTTGACCAGTGTGCCGGCGACGATCATGACATCGGACTGCCGCGGACTGGGGCGAAAAATGATGCCGAAGCGATCTGTATCGTACCGGGCGGCGCCCGCCTGCATCATTTCTATAGCGCAGCAGGCCAGACCGAAGGTCATCGGCCACATGGAGCCTGTACGTGCCCAGTTGACCACCGTATCGATCGACGTGACAAAAAAGCCGCGTTCTGGCACTCCTTCCTGAGCCGGCTCGTTCAATCCCACTCTAATGCCCCTTTTTTCCACTCGTATATAAAACCGATAACGAGCACAGCCACAAAGATGGCCATGGCCACCAATGCAAATATCTGGGTGCCTTTATCGGCAAAATCATCCAGGGCGACTGCCCACGGAAACAGAAACGCAATTTCCAGATCAAAAATGATGAAAAGGATCGCCACAAGGTAGTAGCGAACATCAAATCTCGACCGGGTGTCTTCAAAGGCTTCAAAACCGCACTCATAGGATGACAGTTTTTCTGAATCGGGTTTGTGGGGGCTAAACAGGAATCCCAGCGTCAGTAATACGACACCAAGTAAACCGGCGATGATCAGAAAGATCATGACAGGAACGTAGTTCTCAAGCATATCGCCGGGTACCCCCAACCCTTTGGTTAAACTACGATTCTAAAAACTAACTATATGTGGTGCCGATGGCCGGACTCGAACCGGCACGGCTTACGCCACTGCCCCCTCAAGACAGCGTGTCTACCAATTCCACCACATCGGCATTATGAGCATCGGCCGCTATTGCGGTTCGGGCTCGACGTTGTCCTGTGGTTCCTCCGGCAAGATCTGCTCCGGCAGAGCCGGTAGTTGATCTGGCAAGTCGTCCGGTAGCGGCAAAAAATCGGGTGTCACCTCTTCTACGGCAACATTCTCGATGGATTGCTCCAACACGCTGGTCGGGACAACTTTGCCGGCCAAATAGGCCAGGGACAGACTTGTGGCAAAAAAGAGCGTTGCCAGGACGCCGGTAAGCCTGGTCAGGAAAGAACCCGAGCCGGCCGAACCAAAAACGGTTCCCGATGCGCCAGAACCAAACGCTGCGCCGGCTTCAGCGCCTTTGCCACGCTGAATCAGGATCAGGGTGATTAACGCAACCGACAATAATACGTGACTGATAGAAACTGCTGTATTGATCATTCCACTCAGACCGGTGTGCCGGCCGCCTCACAAATAGCCAGGAACTCTGAAGCTTTTAGGGATGCCCCGCCGATGAGTCCCCCATCGATGTCAGGCATGCCGAACAACGCCCGGGCATTGTCACCCTTTACGCTGCCGCCATACAAAATCCGCAATTCTGCCGCTATTTTATCATCCCTTTCGGCAATCAGCCCCCGCAATGTTCGATGGACTTCCTGGGCCTGATCGGGTGTCGCGGTACGCCCCGTACCAATGGCCCAGACCGGCTCGTAGGCTAAAACTGCGCCGGAAAATGCCTCAATACCGGCGGCATCCAGGACCGCCAGCGTCTGCTCGCCGACAACCTGGGCTGTAATCCCTGCATCCCGCTCCTCCAGGGACTCACCCATGCATAGAACCGGAATCAAGCCGGCACTCTGCGCCGCCTGAAAGTTGGCCGCCACCACGGCATCATCATCACCATACATGGCACGTCGTTCGGAATGCCCGACAATCACATGACTGCACCCAAGATCGGCCAGCATCGCAGCAGACACCTCACCGGTATGTGCCCCGCCAGGGTTGGGATTGAGATGTTGTGCACCGAGCGAAATACGGGACCCTTCCAATTGCCGCGACGCCTCGTCGAGGTAGACGTACGGCGGACAAATTAATACTTCCAGATCCCAGGAGCCGGACAGACCATCACGTACGGCACCAATCAGTTCTCGCGTCATCTCGCGTGAACCGTGCATTTTCCAGTTTGCGGCTACGAAGGGTGTTCTCATCGGTACTTTATCTGAAGCCAAAAAGACGCGAAAGAGTATCGAGCCACGTCCGGGAAATCAATTTTAGTTAGCGCTCAGACACTGGCAGCCGCAGCCTCGCGTACAGCCGCGGCCAGTTGTTCGGCATATTCAGTCACCACGTGGTCATTTTCACCCTCGACCATGACCCGTATCACCGGCTCTGTGCCAGATTCACGCAGCACAACGCGGCCCTCCGCGCCCAAAGCGCGCTCGGCAGCAGCCAGCGCCTGACTCACGATCACAGACTCTTGAAGATCAAATTCTTGCTCAACGCGCACGTTGACGAGTCGCTGGGGATAACGGGTCATGCCGGACACCAACTCAGCCAGTGGTACCCGCGCATTGCGGACGGCTTCCAGCACCTGGATCGCCGCCACTATGCCGTCGCCAGTCGTAGTCCGATCCAGACACATGATATGCCCGGACGCTTCCCCACCTAATATACCGCCCGACTCGCGCAATGCAGTGAGTACGTTGCGATCACCGACGGCCGCGCGCTGGAAATCGATACCCAGATCTGCAAAAGCCTTTTCCAGACCGAGGTTGCTCATCACCGTACCGACGACCGGCCCGTGTAACTGCCCGGCCTTAATTCGGGACAGCGCTATGGCGTAAAGTAGCTGATCGCCGTCGACGACTTCGCCACTGTGATCCACCATCAGCACACGATCGCCGTCACCATCAAAGGCGATACCGAGGTCTGCTCCCAGGGCCTTGACCGTACTTTGCAGAATATGTGGCGAGGTAGAACCACACCCATCGTTTATATTTTTCCCGTTCGGGGAACACGCGATAGTGACCACATCGGCACCGAGCGCGGAAAACACCCTGGGTGCTATCTTGTAGGTTGCGCCGTTGGCGCCATCGACTACGAGACGCATGCCAGACAGATCGAGCTTCTCCACGGTCGACTGCTTGCAAAAACTGACGTATCGATCAACCGCATCGTACCGGCGTTCGGCCCGACCGAGCCGTGAAGACTCAAGAGTGACCGGTGCTTCTTTTAGCAAATTTTCTATCTGCTGCTCGTCCTGGTCATCAAGCTTACTGCCGTGACGATCGAAAAACTTGATGCCGTTATCGTCATAACGATTATGCGACGCACTAATAACCACACCCAGGTCGGCGCCAAGTACCCTGGTCAGATAAGCGATGCCCGGTGTGGGCATGACCTGCAGCAGTTTGACATCCATTCCGACGGCAACGAATCCAGCCTCCAGTGCGGCTTCGAACATATAGCCTGAAATACGCGTGTCTTTCCCGACCGCAACGCTGCCACCATTGGGTGCAAGTACGCGACCGGCAGCACTGGCAAGTCGTACAGCGAACTCCACGGTCATCGGTTGTGATCCGACCGTCCCGCGCACGCCATCGGTGCCAAAAACCTGACCCATATATGTCTCCTGCTTCAGTGCCCGCGTGTTACGGCGCCGACAATTTGCATCGCATCGACCGTTTCAGCCACATCGTGTGCCCGAATGATACTGACACCGCGCGATGCGGCCAAAGTCGCCAATGCCAGACTACCTGCCAACCGCTCCCCGACAGACCGGTCCAGCAGTGCGCCGAGCATCGATTTTCGCGATAAACCGGCCAATACCGGCTGTCCCACCTGACAAATCTGCTCAATCCCGCGCAACAGGCTAAAGTTGTGTTCAAGCGTCTTGCCAAAGCCAAACCCGGGATCAATAACAATACGATCCCGCGAAATTCCGGCATTCACGCAAGCATCGATGCGCTCTCTAAGAAATGTGATGACGTCGTTTAGCACGTCATCGTAGTATGGGTCTTCCTGCATGGTGCGCGGCTCACCTTGCATGTGCATCAGACAAACTGCCACGTCGCTGTCCGCACAGGTGGCCAGTGCTTGCTCATCGCGCAAGGCGTTCACATCATTAATCATGTGGGCACCGCTGTCGATGGCAGCCCGCATCACTTCAGCTTTGCTGGTGTCGACAGAGATCAGACCCATCCGGGCATCACGCAGGTACTCGACGACGGGAATGACCCGCTCGAGCTCCCTCTCTACATCAACGGGTCGTGAGCCCGGTCGTGTCGATTCGCCACCGACATCGATTAACGTCGCACCTTCCCTGTACATCCGTTGAGCATGCGCCAGAGCAGAGTCCAGTTCGGCGAACTGGCCACCATCCGAGAAGGAATCGGGTGTTACGTTGAGCACGCCCATGACAACAGGCGCACCTAATTCGAGCTTGATGTTGCGAAGGTACAGTTTCAATCAGTGTTGTGAAGCAGGTCCGCCAATGGGCTTCTCTGCATCTTTGTCGGCCACGTCGGATTTCACTGCCGGTGGCGGCGGACCAGACTCATCCCAATCCTCAGGCGGTCGCACCTCGCGGCCCTTCATGACGTCGTCAATCTGATCCTGGTCGATGGTCTCGTACTTGATCAGACCCTCGGCCATAGCGTGAAGCTTATCCATATTGTTCTTAAGAATAGTTTCAGCCCGCTTGTAATTGTCATCTACCATACGACGTATTTCTTCATCTATTACGTGCGCGGTTACATCGGAAACATGTTTATGCTGCGTAACTGATCGGCCGAGAAATACTTCCCCGTCTTCCTCACTGTAGGTCAATGGGCCCAGTTTGTCAGACAATCCCCACTTGGTAACCATGTTGCGAGCAATTTCCGTCGCGCGCTCAATATCATTCGAAGCGCCGGTAGTAACCGCATCACCGCCAAATATCAGTTCCTCTGCAATGCGACCACCAAACAGGCTGGATATCTGGCTTTGCAAACGTCGCTTGCTGAAACTGTAACGATCTTCTTCCGGCAAGAACATTGTTATACCCAATGCGCGACCACGCGGAATAATTGACACCTTATATACGGGGTCGTGTTCGGGTACGTGCAGACCGACGATGGCGTGTCCCGCTTCGTGGTAGGCGGTAAGTTTTTTCTCATCTTCGCTCATTACCATGGAGCGACGTTCGGCCCCCATCATGATCTTGTCTTTTGCTTTTTCGAATTCGTCCATCGTGACGGTGCGTTTGTTCGCCCGCGCCGCAAATAACGCGGCCTCATTAACCAGGTTAGCCAGATCGGCACCGGAGAACCCGGGCGTACCACGGGCAATGATTGAAGGACGCACATCGTCGCTTAGTGGCACCTTCCGCATGTGTACTTTGAGAATTTGCTCGCGCCCGCGCACGTCTGGCAACGGCACAACGACCTGACGGTCGAAACGGCCCGGCCGCAGTAATGCAGGATCAAGTACATCGGGACGGTTGGTCGCAGCAATTACGATCACACCTTCGTTGCCTTCGAATCCGTCCATCTCGACCAGCAGCTGGTTGAGCGTTTGTTCGCGTTCGTCATGACCACCACCGAGTCCAGCACCACGATGACGTCCAACCGCATCGATTTCATCGATAAAGATAATGCAGGGCGCGTGCTTCTTCGCCTGATCAAACATGTCGCGCACACGCGATGCACCGACACCGACAAACATCTCGACAAAGTCAGATCCCGAAATGGTGAAAAACGGTACACGTGCCTCGCCGGCGATGGCACGAGCAAGCAAAGTCTTACCAGTACCGGGCTGACCGACCATCAGCACACCGCGTGGAATCTTGCCACCCAATCGCTGGAATTTGCTTGGATCCTTCAGGAAGTCGACGATCTCGCCGACTTCTTCCTTGGCTTCTTCCACACCGGCCACATCACCGAAGTTGACGTTGACCTGATCTTCACCCAATAAGCGGGCCTTGCTTTTGCCAAATGACATAGCACCGCGCCCGCCAGCGCCGCCTTGCATCTGACGCATGAAATATACCCACACGCCGATCAGCAACAGAATTGGAAAAGACGATATGAACAGTTGCATCAACCAGGTCTGCCGTTCTGGCTCCTTGGCGGAGAACTCGACCTTTTTCTTGTGCAACTCGCCGATAAGCGCATCGAGGTCCGTCTCAGGGCTATAAGTCTTGAAACCCTGCCCGGAACGCAGCTCGCCGGTGATGGTTTCACCGTCGATCAGGACCTTTTTCACGCTCCCCGACTCAAGCTCGTCGAGGAATACCGAATAGCTCAACGGCCTGACCCGCTCGGTGGCCGGGCCAAAACTCTGGAACACCGAGACCAGCACGACCGCGATGACGACCCAAAGGATTATGTTTTTTGCCAAATCACTCAATATTTGTCACTCCAAAGCGTGCCCAGAGATGGCTGGCGCACACTCCCTTAGACCCTACTACACCCGACAGTTTCTCGCCACAAGGTACGTCTCACGACTGGATGATCGCGAGGCAGCCGGCTTTTTGACCGAAACGGACTCAAAGGCATTGCGCGTCTCCCGCACGTACTGGTCGAATCCCTCGCCATGGAACAATTTGACAACAAATGAGCCGCCCTGTTTGACGACATTTGTTGCCAACTCACGGGCAACCTCAGCCAACGCCATAGCCCGCGGCTGATCGACTACCCTCATCCCACTAATATTGGGGGCCATATCAGACATAACAAGGTCTACCGGCCGGTTTCCGAGGGTATCCATAAGCCGGTCAAGTATTGTGTCTTCCTCAAAATCACCCTGTATGAACTCGACATCGGGTAACCGGTCCATGGCCAGGAGATCCAGCGCGATTATGCGTCCCCGACCCTTGAGCCTGAACGACGCATACTGACTCCAGCTGCCCGGTGCGGCGCCCAGATCCACAACCGTCATGCCTGGTTTAAATAGTTTTTGCCGCCGGTCTATTTCTTCGAGCTTGTACACAGCCCGCGACCGCCAACCCTCCGTACGGGCTCGTCTGACGAAGACGTCTTTTTCCTGGTTGGTTCGCCAGTGATTGCTCTTGCTACGACGGTTCATGACAGACGACAATAGGATCTATGAAGGAAAGTGAAAAGAAACGGTTGCGTGGTGCCGGCCATTCGTTGAATGCAGTCGTACTAATCGGTACGGCCGGACTTACCGGCGCTGTCGGTGCCGAAATCGATTTAGCCCTTGATGCACATGAACTAATCAAAATTAAAGTACGCGTGGGCGATCGAAATGAAAGAGATGCGCTCATCAAACAAATCTGTGCAAATACTGGCGCAGAGTTGATACAACGAGTCGGCAATACTGCGCTGTTATATCGCAAGCAATCGGATCAGACGTAACGCACGTCGAGTATTTCGTAACTGCGGCTACCACCCGGAGCCATAACCTCAGTCTCGTCTCCCACCTCGCGCCCAATTAACGCCCGGGCTATCGGCGACGTGATCGAAATACGGCCCTGATTGATGTCCGCCTCCACTTCACCGACGATCTGATAGGTCACTTTGTCGTCGGATTCCAGGTCAAGCAAATTGATAGTGGCGCCAAAAACGACGCGATTGCCGGCATCGAGCGACGAAACATCGATAATCTGGGCATGCGACAGCACCGATTCCAGAAGTTTAATCCGACCTTCGATAAAGCCCTGCTGCTCACGCGCCGCATGGTATTCGGCATTTTCCTTGAGATCCCCATGCTCTCGCGCTGCGGCAATCGCCTGTATGACTTTGGGTCGGTCCTCTTTCTTCAATTTTGCCAATTCGTCGCGCAACACCTCTGCTCCGCTGGCAGTCAATGGAGCCCTGCTCATGCGGTCAACTCCTCGTGCAAATCTTGCAAACGATTTACTTCGGCTGCATTGATATAGTCCAGCGCCAGGCAAGTCGCACGCGCTGCCGCAATAGTTGTGTAGTAAGTCACTTTGTTGTGCACGGCCTGTCTGCGAATGGAATCCGATTCACGAATGGCCTGTTTGCCTTCTGTGGTGTTGACGATAAAGTCAATCTCGTCATTCTTAATAATATCGACAATGTGTGGGCGACCCTCGCGCACCTTGTTGGCTCGCTCGCATTGCAACCCGGCCTCGATCAAGGTTTTGGCCGTACCATCCGTCGCAATCAGATCGAAACCGCGTGCAACAAGCAACCGAGCCAGCTCTATCGCACCAGGCTTATCCCTGTCGCGCACGCTCAGCAATGCCGTCCCCTCATTCGGCAGAGTTACGCCAGAGGCGAGTTGTGCCTTGGCGTATGCCTCTCCGAATGTCGTGCCGGTCCCCATGACCTCGCCGGTTGATTTCATCTCCGGGCCTAATATCGGATCGGCATCGGGAAATTTATTAAATGGGAATACAGCTTCTTTAACTGAAAAATACCGTGGCCGTACTTCAGTCAAAACCTCTTGATCGCGCAAAGTGCGTCCAACCATCGCGAGTGCAGCGATCTTTGCCAGCGGAACTCCGGTCGCCTTCGATACAAACGGCACGGTACGTGACGCACGCGGATTGACTTCGAGTATGTATATTTCATCATTCTGAATTGCAAACTGCGTATTCATCAGTCCCTTAACGTCGAGCGCTTTTGCCAATGCCCTGACCTGTTCGCGTAGTTGGTCTTCCTGTGCCTGACTCAACGTGGCTGGCGGCAAAGAGCAGCCGGAATCCCCCGAGTGCACACCAGCCTGCTCGATATGTTCCATGATGCCGCCGATCAATACTGTCTCACCGTCACAGATCGCATCAACATCTACCTCGACCGCCATGTCGAGAAAACGGTCCAGTAAGACTGGCGCTTCATTCGATACTTCGACAGCATTATCGATGTATTGGGTCAGATCGTGCGCGCTAAACACGACTTCCATAGCACGCCCACCCAATACATAAGACGGACGCACAATCAGCGGATAGCCCACGCCCTCGGCTAGACGCAATGCCGTTTCTTTGTCACGCGCGGTGCAATTGGCAGGTTGACGCAATCCCAGCCGATTTATCAGTTTTTGAAATCGTTCACGGTCCTCGGCCAGATCGATGCTGTCCGGCGATGTTCCAACAATCGGTACACCGGCCTTTTCCAGGGCACGCGCAAGTTTGAGCGGTGTCTGGCCGCCGTATTGCACGATAACGCCATCGGGCTTTTCGCAATACGCAATCTCCAGAACGTCTTCCAGAGTCAGCGATTCGAAATAGAGCCGATCCGATGTGTCGAAATCCGTAGACACCGTCTCCGGGTTGCAGTTAACCATGATCGTTTCAATGCCATCTTCACGCAGCGCTATGGCCGCATGCACACAGCAATAGTCAAATTCGATACCCTGGCCAATCCTGTTTGGCCCGCCGCCTAGGATCATGATTTTTTTCTTATTACCAGGCTCCGCTTCGCATTCATCCTCGTAGGTCGAGTACAAGTAGGCCGTCGTGGTTGCAAATTCCGCTGCGCAGGTGTCGATGCGCTTAAAAACCGGTCGTATCTGCTGCGAGTGGCGATATTCCCGCACCTGCTCCTCGGTGTTGTCGGTTAACGTTGCAATGCGCCGATCCGAGAAGCCTTTGCGTTTTAGTTTGAGTAATTGATGGCGATCAATGGCATTCAATTGACTACGACGTACAGCATTTTCGGTTCTGACCAAGTCCTCGATCTGTGCCAGAAACCAAGGATCGATCGCGCTGAGACCGTGTATTTCCGCGAAGTCGAAACCGGCGCGAAATGCGTCCGCCACGTACCAAATTCGCTCAGCACCCGGCGATCTCAATTCGTGGCGCAATACGATTTCCGCCTCGTCTTTGCCCAGCTCATCCGGCAGACGCTCGCTCAAACCGTCAGTACCGGTCTCCAGGCCGCGCAATGCTTTTTGTAAGGATTCCTGAAAAGTCCGGCCCATGGCCATCACTTCGCCTACTGATTTCATTTGCGTCGTCAGCTTATTGTTGGCATTGGGGAATTTTTCAAAGGTAAAACGCGGTATTTTCGTGACGACGTAATCGATCGTAGGTTCAAATGACGCCGGTGTCGCGCCACCGGTAATTTCGTTGCGTAATTCGTCGAGCGTGTAACCGATGGCGAGCTTCGCCGCCACTTTGGCAATCGGAAAACCTGTCGCTTTCGACGCCAATGCCGAAGACCGCGATACACGAGGATTCATCTCGATTACGAGCAGGCGACCGTCGTCAGGATTGATTGCAAACTGGACGTTTGATCCGCCGGTTTCCACGCCGATGCGACGCAGGACTGCCAGCGAAGCATTACGCATCACCTGGTATTCCTTGTCGGTCAGTGTCTGTGCCGGTGCGACCGTTATCGAATCACCTGTGTGCACGCCCATTGGATCGAGATTCTCGATGGAACACACAATGATGCAGTTATCCTCGCAATCGCGTATGACCTCCATCTCGAACTCTTTCCATCCGAGCACGGATTCTTCCAGTAGCACCTCGGACGTCGGCGACATTTCCAGGCCACGCGCGACGATTTCTTCGAACTCCTCGTGGTTATAAGCAATACCGCCGCCGGTACCACCGAGGGTAAACGACGGACGGATAATAATCGGGTATCCAAACTCCGGCTGTACGGCCAGGGCCTGATCCATGTCGTGTACCAGCTGTGCCACCGGCACTTCCAGTTCAATGTCCCGCATTGCATTTCGAAATTGTTCGCGGTCTTCGGCGGTATCAATCGCTTCGCGAGATGCGCCGATCAATTCGACCCCGTACTTTTCAAGCACGCCTTTACGTACCAGATCGAGTGCACAGTTCAACGCTGTCTGACCACCCATGGTCGGCAACAACGCATCAGGCCGCTCCTTTGCTATCACTTGGGCTACATGACGCCAGTGCACCGGTTCGATATAAACAGCATCCGCCATTTCGGGGTCGGTCATGATGGTCGCAGGGTTTGAGTTCACCAGTACGACGCGCAGACCTTCCTCGCGCAACGCTTTACATGCCTGCGCGCCGGAATAATCGAACTCGCACGCCTGACCGATGACTATCGGTCCGGCACCAATAATCAATACGCTGTTAATGTCATTCCGTTTGGGCAACGAACTATCCCGGCATTACGCTGGCGCGCCGTTTTTCGACCTTCGCCATCATTGAACAAAACCGTTTAAAAAGCGGACGTAATTCCTGCGGCCCGGGGCTGGCTTCCGGATGACCCTGGAAACCGAATGCCGCACAGTCTCTGCGCTCGATACCTTGCAGACTGCCATCGAACAGTGACCGGTGGGTAGGCACTACGTTATCTGGCAATGACGCCTCGTCTACCGCGAATCCGTGATTCTGGCTGCTGATGAAGACTTTTCCGGTCGCGAGATCCTGCACCGGGTGATTCGCACCATGATGGCCGACCGACATCTTCATCGTGCGTGCACCGCTGGCCAATGCCAGTAACTGATGCCCGAGACAAATTCCGAAAACGGGGATCGCCGCAGTCAAAATGCCGCGTATCGCCTCTATTGCGTAATCGCACGGTTCGGGGTCGCCCGGCCCGTTGGACAAGAACACACCGTCTGGCGCCAGTGACAACACGTCGATTGCTGTGGTTCGAGCCGGGACTACGGTTACCCGGCATTCATTGGCCACCAGCAACCGCAAAATATTCCGCTTGATGCCAAAATCGTAGGCCACAACATGAAATCGCGAAGTAGGCGCAGTCTGTTGCCACGGTGGCTCACTCCACTCATAGGCCTTCGCACAGGACACAACCTGCGCCAGGTCCATTCCCTGTAAACCGGCAAACTGCTGCGCCCGAGCGACAACTTCGCCGGCATCGACGATGCCGGTTGCAAGACAACCCGCCTGAGCACCACCCTTGCGTATCAATCGCGTCAGACGTCTCGTATCGATATCGGAAATGGCGACCGTCTTATTATCAACCAGGTACTGTGCAAGGCTTTTTTGTGCACGCCAATTGGAGTAGACCAACGGCAGGTCGCGAATTATCAATCCCGCAGCGTGCACGCTATCCGATTCGGCATCCTCGTCGTTTACGCCGGTGTTGCCGATATGCGGATAAGTCAGCGTGACAAGTTGGCGGGCGTAAGACGGATCGGTCAGAATTTCCTGGTAACCGGTCATAGCGGTGTTGAAAACCACTTCACCGACGGCTGCACCGGGTGCACCGACTGAGTGACCCCGGAATACGCTTCCGTCAGCCAAAGCCAGAATCGCGGTGTTACTCAAACCCTGAAGTTCCTCTGCCAGCGTGATGCGCAAGACGCACATACACGAACGGGACAGGCCGACCAGGCACTGTCCCGAGACGAGGATTCTACTGGAGCGGTCGGGTTCTGTCGACTATCGTGAGTATCGGTCAGGTCTGCTTTCGTCTGACAAACCCCAGTCCCATCAGGCTTGTAGCAAGAAGTATGAATGCGCCTGGTAACGGAACGACAGTACCCAGCTGGCCCGAATAAGCACTGGACCCGTTGATGCGTGTCTCACCGCTAATCTCGAGTATGTAGCGGCCGGTTGCGAGACTAGTAAGGATTTCCCAGTTGTTGCCGCTGGCGCTGCCCAACATCAAACCGAGAGCGATAACTGAACAGCCAGTCGGGATTGCAGACCCGCAGTTCGTCGAACCTCCATCGCTCCACAGTGTTCCCGCGAAGTTATTTATGCCTGTCAACGTCGTGTAATTAGCCGACATTGACACGGAACCACCCCCGTCCAGATCGAACACCCAGAAGTCCACAAAGGAAGTCATGTTGCCGACATTGTCAACGAGGTCGGTGTGGGTGAAAGTCCCGTGATCCGAAGTGATCGTGTTGTACGGTCCCAGATAGGTTCCCGGGGCACCGTCGATCGCTTCGCAGCCCGAACAGATAGTCGCAGCGTTCGAGACCTGGACGCCGAGGGCCAAACCGAATACCGCGACGGCGCCCACCAGAATATGCTTGGTCTTCATGTTGTTCTACCGTTGGATTATTGAGTAGTGCTAGTTGAAGTGAATATAGCACCGCTCGACACCGCCGGAGCCGGACTTGACATAAAACCCTGGGTCAGACACTGCGCGCTTCCGTAATGAATAAGAATCATTCATTTTAGATCAATGCCTGGCCATGGCCGGCTGCTGCTGCACAAACTGTTTTTTAAGAATGCGTGTCAAACTGGGCGAGCGACAGATGGAATCGGTCAAAACTCTACAACCCGAGGACATCATCCATTGTATAGAGTCCTGGCTGGCGCGCGGACACCCAGCGTGCGGCCAACAATGCGCCATCGGCGAATGCGCCACGATGCATGGCCTGGTGACGAATCTCGACCGTTTCAGTCTCAGAACAGAACAAAACCGAATGCTTGCCCGGCTCGGCGCCAGCTCGTACAGAAGAAAAGCCGATCGCGCCGCGATGGCGCTGACGATTCTTCCCCGCCGCGCGAAAATCCTTGACCTCGTCAAACGGTTGACCCCTGGCGGCCGCAATCAGCTCGCCAAAATGCAATGCGGTACCGGACGGCACGTCGCGTTTGTAGCGATGATGCTCGTCTACAATCTCCGCGTCGTAGTCTTTTTTCAAGGCGGCCGCAGCCAGCTGAGTCAGGCGAAAGCATAGATTCACGCCAACACTCATATTGGGCGACCACACGACAGGCAGATCGCGCCCCACATCTCGCAACCGCGTCATTTGCGCCGCTGACAACCCGGTAGTACCGATTACCATCGGGCAACGTGCTTCCAGGCAGGCGGTCACGTTGCTGTTGAAAGCACCCGGTAGGGTAAAGTCAATTGCGACCTCGGCGTTGTCGAGTGCACTCACCGGTTGATCGGTATAGCTGGCCTCCGGCCCGGCCGCCTTGCCGACAGCCGCACTCCCGGCACGAACCAGTGCGCCGACCAGCGTGATTCCGTCGTCGTCCTGGGCTTCGATGGCATTGATCAGCGCCTGCCCCATCCGGCCACCGGCACCCAGCACTGCTACCCGCAGACTCATGGCCACCTCCAAGCGATCCGGTCAGGAGCGCAAATCATCAAAAAAGGTCTTCACACCGTCAACCCACGTACGCGAACGCGGGTTATGGCGTCCGCTGTCGGCGTTCAATGAATCGTCAAACTGTTTTAACAACTCCTTCTGTTCACGACTCAAACTTACCGGAGTCTCAACGACCACCCGGCAATGCAGATCGCCAGGCGCCGTGCCACGAACCGGTTTCACGCCCTTGCCACGCAAACGAAACACACGGCCCGACTGAGTACCGGCAGGAATCTTGAGTGCGACTTGGCCTTCCAGTGTCGGCACGTCCACCGAACCACCGAGTACCGCAGTAGCGTAGTTGACGGGTACTTCGCTGGACAAGTCCGCGCCATTGCGCTCGAAGATCGCATGCGGACGAACCCTGACTTCAACGTAAAGATCACCCGACGGCCCGCCAGAGCGGCCGGCCTCGCCTTCACCGGTCAATCGTATGCGATCGCCAGTATCGACACCGGCGGGCACTTTGACCGACAGGGTCCGGGTCTTGCGGGTGCGACCCTGGCCAGCACACTCGCCGCAGGGCTTGGTGATGACCTGACCGGCGCCCTTACAGCGTGGACAGGTCTGTTGTACGGAGAAAAAACCCTGTTGCATGCGCACCTGGCCACGTCCACCACAGGTACCACAGGATTCGGCCTTGCTGCCGTCTGCTGCACCGCTGCCATCACACGACGCACAGGCCACCATAGTCGGCACATCAATATTGACGCTGGCACCACCAACAGCCTGTTCCAGATCCAGATCGAGCTGATAAAGCAGGTCCGCGCCACGATAGACCTGGCTGGCGCGCCGGCGCCCACCAGCACCAAAAATATCGCCGAACACATCGCCAAAAATATCGCCGAATACATCACCGGGATCGAAACCACCCGGACCGCCGCCGGCACTGCCATCGACACCGGCATGACCAAATTGATCGTAGGCGGCACGTTTGCGCTGATCGCTCAACACTTCGTACGCCATCTTGATCTCTTTAAAGCTAGCCTCGGCCTCAGTGTCGTCCAGATTACGATCCGGATGGTGCTTCATAGCAAGACGACGGTACGCCTTTTTGATTTCGGCGTCCGTCGCGTTGCGCGCTACCTCGAGCACTTCATACAAATCACGTTGTGACATGGTTTTTGCGGACGTGGCTCGGCTCCTGTGTTACTTGTTGCCGCCCTGCTCTTTGACTTCCTCAAACTCTGCGTCGACTACATCATCTTCCTGGCTTTCACCTGAATCATCGGCACTCTTGGCATCCTGCTGCGCCTCTTCGTAGACACGTTGCGCCAGACTCGCTGATGCCTCAGCAAGCGCCCGCGTCTTGGCTTCAATCCTCGATTTGTCGTCGCTTTTGAGTGCATCCTTGAGATCATTACTGGCCGCTTCGATCGCCGAGCGTTCCTCAGCAGTGACTTTCTCGCCCAGATCCTCCAGCGACTTCTCGGTAGCATGTAACAGAGCATCGGCCTGATTGCGCGTGTCAACCAATTCGCGGAACTTGCGGTCTTCATCAGCATGCGCCTCGGCATCGCGAACCATCTGCTCGATCTCTTCATCGGCCAGTCCACTCGACGCCTTGATGATGATGTTCTGCTCTTTGCCCGTTGCCTTGTCCTTGGCCGACACATTGAGAATGCCGTTGGCGTCGATATCAAAGCTAACTTCAACCTGCGGGATACCGCGTGGCGCGGGCGGTAAATCGCTGAGATCGAAACGGCCGAGTGACTTGTTGTCGGCCGAGCGCTGACGCTCGCCCTGCAACACATGGATAGTCACCGCCGTTTGATTATCCTCGGCAGTAGAAAATACCTGGGTCGCTTTAGTGGGGATCGTCGTGTTCTTCTCGATCAGACGCGTCATCACGCCACCCATCGTCTCGATGCCCAGTGACAACGGCGTTACATCGAGCAACAACACATCTTTAACGTCCCCGGACAGCACACCACCCTGAATGGCGGCGCCTACGGCCACCGCTTCGTCGGCGTTTACGTCCTTGCGCGGCTCTTGTCCGAAAAAGTCATTAACGGCCTGTTGCACTAAAGGCATGCGCGTCTGTCCACCGACCAAGATCACATCGTCGATATCACTGGTCGACAAGCCCGCATCCTTGACCGCAATCCGACAAGGTTCGATCGTACGCTTGACCAGATCTTCAACCAGCGATTCCAGCTTTGCACGGGTAAGTTTGATCGTAAGATGCTTCGGTCCGCTCGCATCGGCAGTAATATAAGGCAGGTTCACTTCGGTCTGCTGTGAAGATGACAATTCGATCTTCGCCTTCTCGGCTGCTTCCTTGAGCCGCTGCATTGCCAGTGAATCCTTGCGGATGTCGATGCCACTGTCTTTTTCAAAACCACTGGCAAGATATTCGATGATTCGAAGATCAAAGTCCTCGCCACCCAGGAAGGTGTCACCATTGGTGGACAACACTTCAAACTGGTGCTCGCCATCGACATCGGCAATCTCGATGATCGAAATATCAAAGGTACCGCCACCGAGGTCATACACCGCGATCTTTACGTCACCGCGCTTCTTGTCCATGCCATACGCCAGCGCCGCCGCGGTGGGTTCGTTGATGATCCGCTTGACCTCCAGACCGGCGATCTTGCCCGCATCCTTGGTCGCCTGGCGCTGGGAATCGTTGAAATAGGCCGGCACGGTAATGACCGCCTCGGTGACTTTCTCACCCAGGTAGTCTTCCGCCGTCTGCTTCATCTTCATCAGGACGCGTGCCGAAATCTCAGGTGGCGCCATCTTGTCGCCATTGACGTCCACCCACGCGTCACCGTTATCCGCCGCAATAATCTTGTACGGCACCATGTCAACGTCTTTTTGCACGACGTCGTCGCTGAATCGCCGGCCAATCAGCCGTTTGATCGCGAACAGCGTGTTATCCGGATTAGTGACCGCCTGCCGTTTTGCAGGCTGCCCGACCAACACCTCACCTTCCTTGTTAAAGGCGACCATCGACGGCGTCGTTCTATCGCCCTCGCTGTTTTCAATTACGCGGGGCTTATCGCCCTCCATGACGGCAACGCACGAGTTCGTCGTGCCCAGGTCGATGCCGATGATCTTACTCATAGAAATTCTCCAAACATCATAATCAATAACTTCTAAGTGGGGCCCGGCACTGCATAGTTCAAGCCGTATCCCCGGAATTCTCTTCGGCCGCTTTGGCCACGACCACACGCGCCGGACGCAATAACCTGTCGTTGATCTGGTAACCCTTTTGCACGACTTCAATGATCGTGTTGGGTTCGGCATCCGACTCCAGCATTACCATTGCTTCGTGCAACAGCGGATCAAACGGTTCTCCCTTTGGGTCGATCTGCACGATGCCAAACTTTTTCATGACCTGACCAAACAGGCGCAAGGTCATCTCAGTCCCTTCATGCAAAGATTCGAGCGAAGCCTCCTCTGCGGCCAGCCCCAATTCCAAACTGTCACGTACTTGCAGCAGTTCCGCCGCAAAGGTTTCCAGCCCGTACTTTCGGGCAAACTCCAGATCACGCCCGGCCCGCTTGCGGAAATTTTCCAGCTCAGCCGCCGCTCGCAAGAACTGATCCTGGCTGGTCTGCATCTGCGCTTCGGCATCCACCAGCGCTGCCTGCAGGCTCTCGACGGTCGGCTCCTCAGCCGCCTGGTCGATCTCCGGGTTACTGGCCTCCTCGTTTGCGGCCGTTTGCTCTTCCACAAATTCTACCTTTGTCAGTTAGTTACAAGTTAAACTTAATTCAGAATACCATTGTCACGCAGCCTACTTAAGCAATATCGTGGCAATCAGGGCATTTTCAAGGCCTGTCCCAACAACCGTGCAGTGACATCCACGATGGGGATGACGCGCTCGTAGGCCATTCGGGTCGGTCCAATGACACCCAGCACTCCCACAACCTCGTCATCGACCGTATAGGGCGCGCTTACAACACTGCATTCATCCAGGGCTTCGTAGCCCGATTCCTTGCCGATAAATATCTGTACGCCATCGGCTCTGGAACATTGGTCCAGCAAATGCAGGATGTCGCGTTTTCGATTAAAAACGTCGAATAACTGCCGCAGCTTATCGACATCAGACAATTCGGCAAAGTCCATCAGATTGGTCTTGCCGGCCAAAACAAAGTCTTCTTCGTTGTCACCTTGGGCAAACGCGCGTTGCGCCATCGCGATGGCGTTTAGCATCATCTCGTTCATCGACTGGCGTGCTTGCTTGAGTTCTTCGAGCAAGCTGGTGCGGACATCGCTGACATCGTTTCCGGCAAATTGCTCAGTAAGATAATTCGCCGCCTGACGCAGCTCACTTTCGCTGTAGTTCCTGTCCAGCTTGAGAATGCGGTTTTGCACCTCACGCTCGTTGACAACGATGATCGCGAGTACGCGGTTGTTGGATAACTGCAGAAATTCGATCTGCCGCAGTTGCCCGTGTTTCCTGCGTGGCACGGTCACCACGCCGGCCAGGTGCGTCACTTGTGACAGCAGCTTCGAGGCGGTCGTTACCAGTTCCTGTGACGACACGACCGGTTCGGCGAATCCGCTCTCTATTTCGTCGGCGATTTTTCTTTGCAGGGGTTTAACGGCGACCAGCGTATCGACGAATACCCGCAAACCAGCGGCGGTTGGAACCCGGCCTGCCGATGTGTGCGGGGAGGACACCAACCCACACTCTTCGAGATCCGCCATGATGTTACGAATCGTCGCTGGGCTGACATCAAGCGCAGATTCGCGTGCCAATGTGCGCGATCCCACGGGGTGCCCCTCCCGGATGTACCGCTGCACCAGTGTCTTCAATAACTGTAGCGCGCGTTCATTGGGTACTGCGTCAGTCATGGACGAGGCCTGTAAATCACGAAAATTGATCTTTTCCCAAAGAATTAGCACTCTCAGGTGGAGACTGCCAGATCAAAGCTTCGCAGTCTCGCGGTTGCACTGTCAAGCGCAAAAGTGCGCGGGTAAACTCGCAGCCATGTCAGCAAAGTTCCAATCGATTGGCCTGGTAGGCAATACCGCGGATCAAAGCGTCGTGGACACCCTGGAGGTCCTGGGCCCCTATCTTAAAAAGCGCGGCGCAAGTCCGTTGCTGCTGGCACTGGACAAACGTGAGATCAAGGGCTGCGAGATGGTAAGCGCCAACGACCTGGCTGATCGTGCAGACCTGGTGATGTCCGTCGGCGGAGATGGAACGATGTTGTATGCCACTCATCTCGCTGCACCAAAAGACACGCCATTGCTGGGCATCAATCGGGGCCGTCTGGGATTTCTGGCTGATATCAGTCCCGACGAGATGACCGATCGCATCGACGAAGTCCTGGCCGGTGAGTATGTCAGTGAAACCCGTTCGATGCTGGTTGCCAAGATCGATGGCGAGAATGCCGCCAGTGGCTATGCGCTCAACGACGTAGTGCTGCAACGTGCCGGCGACATGCGCCTGCTCGATATCGAGACCTACGTCAACGGTGTCTATCTGAACACGCATGGCAGCGATGGCCTGATCATCGCCACACCGACAGGCTCGACCGCCTACGCACTGTCCTGCGGCGGTCCAATACTCGAGCCGTCGCTGGACGCCATCGTCGTTGTCCCGATTTGTCCGCACACCCTGAGTGACCGGCCGATCGTGATTGACGGCAACAGTAAAGTCGAAGTGCGCCTGATAGACCGCAAGGGCGTCACCGGCCAGATCAGTTGCGATGGCAAACCCATTGCGGACGTCAATCCTGGCGGTATGCTCGATATCGAGAAGTCACCCTTCGTCGCCACGCTACTACACCCGAAGGGATACGATTATTTTCGCATACTGCGTTCCAAACTAGCCTGGGGCCACGACTCCCGTCGCTCGCGCTAAAAACGATGCACAAATCAAACTAATGCTGCGCGAGATTCAGGTTCGCAATTATGCGGTGATCGATGCGCTCGATCTGGATTTCGATCCGGGCATGACCGTATTGACTGGCGAAACCGGTGCCGGCAAGTCGATCTTGGTTGGCGCATTGGGTCTGGCGCTCGGTGATCGTGCCGATGCCGGTATCGTGCGTGATGGCGCGCAACAAACAGAGGTCAGTGCGGTCTTTGCTCCGGATGCATCTGTCACATCCTGGTTGCAGGAAAAAGAACTCGATGCTGACGGCGAGTGCCTCGTGCGACGCGTGGTCAGCCGCGAAGGACGTTCGCGTGCGTGGATCAATGGCCACGCCGTGACGCTGCAAACGATGCGCGAGCTGGCCGGACAGCTGGTGGATATTCACGGTCAGCATCTGCATCAGTCGTTGACACAAAAACAGGTGCAACGTCGAATCCTCGACGACAGCGGAAATCACGGCAAGCTGGTCAGTAAAGTAGCCGTCGAATATGCACGCTGGCACCAGGCCGCCACGGAGTTGGCCGAGTTGGAGCAGGCCCAGTCAGATAAGGACTCCCGTTTGGACTTGCTGCGGTTTCAGATTCAGGAACTGGATGCATTGGCTTTGTTGTCGGGCGAGGCGGCACAATTGGCCGACGAGCATCACCGGCTGATGCACGCCGGTCGGTTGGCCGAAGGTACTGGTGCAGCGCTGAATCTGTTGTCGAGCGATGACAAGACCTCGGCACAGCAGTTGCTGGGTGAGACCAGCCGGCTGCTGGCACCATTGACCAGCATCGACACAAAATTGGCCGAGATCGCCGCTTTGCTGGACGATGCAGAAATCCAGGTGGGCGAAGCGGCGACGCGTCTAACTGAATACTGCGACAAACTGGATCTGGATCCGGCCCGTCGTGACGCGGTCGAAGAACGACTCGCCAGCATGCAGTCGTTGTCACGCAAGCACCGCGTCGAGCCCGAACAACTGCCACAACACGCCGAATCGCTGCGCCTGGAAATTACCCGGCTCGACGACGCCGAAACGCATCTGGCAGCTCTACATGAGTCGCTGAAGGCGGCTACCGCTGCCTACGATGAGGCGGCCGCAGCGTTAACCGGGGCGCGTCTCGCTGCAAGCAAAAAACTCGATAGACGCATTACCGCGGCGATTCAGGAACTGGGGATGCCCGGTGGACGCTTTGTCACGGTTGTCGACAGCGATCCGGATCGCCGCGCCGCAAATGGCAGTGACATTATCGAGTTTCACGTCAGTGCCAATCCCGGACAGACACCGCGACCGCTGGCACGTGTGGCCTCCGGTGGCGAACTGTCACGCATCAGTCTGGCGATTGAGGTTAATGCAGCAGAATCCACGCCGACGATGATCTTTGACGAAGTCGATTCAGGCGTCGGTGGTGGTATTGCCGAAATCGTTGGGAAAAAACTGCGCCAGGTCGGCAAGACCGCGCAGGTGCTGTGTGTTACACACCTGCCACAGGTGGCCAGTCAGGCACAACACCATGTCCAGGTAAGAAAACACACCGACGGCAAGTCAACCCGAACACGGCTAAGCCAATTGGACGAGGAACAGCGCACTGAAGAACTGGCACGAATGTTAGGCGGCGTGGAAATTACCCAGGCAACGCGTGATCATGCTCGCGAAATGATTGAGCGCGCGGCATCGAAGAAATCGCGGTCCAAGAAACGATCCGCTTAACGTTTTCTACAAGTCTTGCAGATTCCGTAGATTTGTAGAGAGTGATCGGTCATTTCGTACCCCATCTTTTCGGCGATTGCCGCCTGCCGATTTTCAATTACGTCATCCACAAACTCATCGACTCGTCCACACTCGACACAGACAATGTGGTCGTGATGCTCCCCCTGATCCACTTCGAACACTGAGTTGCCACCCTCAAAGTGATGACGATGCACCAAACCGGCTGCCTCAAACTGTGTTAGTACCCGGTAGACCGTGGCCAGACCGATATCTTCGCCGGATTCCTGCAACGCTTTGTAGAGGTCTTCGGCACCAAGATGGTGCCGGTCACTGCGTTCCAGCAGCTCCAGTATTTTTAGTCGCGGCAGAGTTACTTTGAGACCCGCCTTGCGTAGATCTGTTTTCACCATTCAACCTTGGACCCTGTAGTTGGCTTCGGAATCCGGTATAGTTTGCGCTCAGCGGCGAGCGCGTACAAGTGACAAACATGGCCAGATTTCCAGCGGCAATATTACTTTCATTGATTTTTCTCACCTGCGGCTGCGTCTACAAACTCAGCGTATTTCAGGGCAATCCTATTACGCCGGAGGATGTCGCCAAGGTGGAGACCGGTATGAACCGCTCGCAAGTACAATTCCTGCTCGGCACGCCTATGATCGAAGATCCGTTCCATAACGAGCGCTGGGATTACGTTTACTATTTTCGTGATGGCAAGACCGGCGCGGAATTCAAACGCCGTTTTGAGGTTTATTTTGACGGTGATGTCGTTTCACGCGTCAATGACCTGAGTAGCTGATAACTCATCCAGGGTCTTGTCGGGACCGCCCCATCGTTTTGCCTGCAGCGGCGAGCTGGCGTCGCGCCTCGCGGGGATCTGCCTTGAGTGGTCTGTAGATTTCAACACGCTGGCCTGTGCGTAACGGCTGATTCGGATTAACCACCTGACCAAAGACACCGATCTTGCATTGTTGTGGATCCAGACCTTCAAACTCATCAGCGATACCCGACAGCAACGCTGCCTCCAACACGGTAGTTCCCTGCGGGACCTGCAGCGGGACTATCAATTGTCGATCCGGTAACGCGTAGGCCACTTCTACATCGAGTACGACTTCGTCAGATAACTCTGGACCAATCACGTCAAATCAAGCCTACGCCACGCAGGAAAATCAGCAATACCATTGCGGGCGCAACGACTCGCGTGAGAAAACGCCAGAGCTTGTAGATGCCACCGTCGCCAATATCGAGTTCTTCCGAGGTAGCGTTCTGGCACATGACCCAACCGGCAAAGACAGCGATCAGCAAACCACCAAGCGGCAGCATCAGATTGCTCGCAAGATGATCGAGTGAATCAAAGATGGTGCCCGGATCCTTGCCGGGCCGCCAGATTTTGAAATCGGCCAGGAGATTAAACGACAACACCGAGCCCACGCCCAGTACCCAGGTGATGCCTCCGACCAGCCACGCCGCTTGTGGCCGCTGCATGTGAAACCGCTCCGTGAGCCATGCGACTGCCGGTTCGATCAGGCCGATTGACGAGGTCCATGCAGCGAATGACAACAAAACAAAAAACATCGTGCCGAAAATGACGCCACCGGTCATCTGCCCGAAAGCCAACGGCAGGGTTTGGAATATCAGACCGGGGCCCTGCCCCGCATCGAGACCGTGGGCAAAAACAATGGGGAAAATCACCATGCCGGCCAACAACGCGATAATGGTGTCGGCAAATACTACGGCGATCGAGGTTGAGAGTATTGAAGTGCCTTCGGGCAGGTAGGCGCCGTAAGCCATCACCGCCCCCATACCCAGGCTCAGCGTGAAAAAGGCATGACCCAGGGCAACCAATACGCTGTCAGCGGTCAATCGGTCAAAGTCAGCCCTGAACATGAAATTCAGCGCCTCGACGAAAGCGCCGTGATTGATCGCATAGACAAACAAGATCAGCAACAGTCCCACCAGTGCAGGCATCAGGACGCGTACCGCCTGTTCCAAGCCACGTTGCACACCGCGTGCGACAACCCCGACGGTCATTAACATGAACAAGGTGTGCCACATCATCAGTATTTGCCAGTTACCGGTGAGGTCACCGAAAACTTTTTCCACTCCCGGGCCGTCAATGCCATGGAATGTCCCGGTTGCACTCTTGAATATGTAGGCCAGCGCCCAGCCCGCTACAACGCTGTAAAAGGACAGGATCAGAAAACCGGCAAGCACGCCGCTGATACCGACGATTTGCCACCAACTCTGCCCGGCCTCCTCCTCGCCGACAATTTTCATCGTCATTATTGGATTGCGCCGGCCACGCCGACCAATCAGGATTTCGGACATCATGATGGGCAAGCCGATGGTGAACACACACACCAGATAAACCAGCACGAAGGCGCCGCCGCCGTTATCGCCGGCGATATAGGGAAACTTCCAGATATTGCCAAGTCCGACGGCAGAACCGGATACCGCAAGTATGAAAACCAGACGCGAGGACCAGAGTCCCTGAAGTGATTTGCGTTTTTCCTGGGCGGCCATGCGATCCCCCACTGATGTGTAGCCGCGGATTTTGCGCCAATCGGGCGCAACGCACAAACCGTGACCGCAAGCACCTATAATGGCGACCCAATGGCCAGCCCTCGAAAAAAGAAATCCGGCGACTCTGCCGCTGGAACACCCATCGCGCGCAACAAGAAGGCGCGCTTTGACTACTTCATTGAGGACCGGCTTGAGGCCGGTCTGGCCCTCGAGGGCTGGGAGGTCAAGAGCCTGCGCGCTGGCAAGGCGCAGATCACCGAGAGCTACGTGTTATTAAAGGACAATGAGATCTGGCTGTTCGGCGCGCATATCACGCCGCTCAATACCGCCTCCACCCATGTTCAGACAGATCCGACGCGGACCCGCAAACTGTTGCTGAACCGTTCCGAGATTGACCGGTTGATCGGTGCCGTGGAACGCCGCGGATTTACGCTCGTGCCATTATCGCTGTACTGGAAAAAGGGCCGCGCCAAACTCGAAATCGGTTTGGCCAAAGGCAAGAAGCAACACGACAAGCGGGCCACGGAAAAAGATCGCGACTGGAAACGCCAGAAAGAGCGCATCCTCAAGCATTAGTCTGTCTATGACGTGTTGCCGTTGGCTACTAAAGAACGGGAACGACGACGGTCCCGATAAAAAGCCCATCGACATAAACACGTAATGTCACGGTATCCGGCCCGGGAACGCCGTTCGTACTGGCCACGAGTTCGTATTCACCGTTACCCAGGTCGGTCGCAATAATATGCGAGACCGGGACCAGTGGATCTTGTGCATCAGAGGGATTCTTAAGAATAACCGGCGCACTGGCCGCATCGACTTCGAAGGCGACACGATAACCGCTGCCGACCAGCGCCGAACCTGCATCGTACAAACCGACCCGTATTGATTGTCCAATCGGACCGTTATTGCCCTGCAATGTCGATGTCGTAGACACGCTGACCACGTCACCCAGATAAAGCATCTCGTAGTGGAATGCCGAATCGGCCTTGCCACCGTCGACCGCGCCCAGCCGATCAGTCGTGCGATTTGGCGTTGCGCTGAATTTGGACGCTGCATTGGCGTTGGTCAGGCTCAGATTGAGCGCACTCGATGTGGTCTGGTCGAGGTAATAGGCCACATCGAACTCCATCGTGTGATCGATCATTACAATATCTTTCGCGGTCGCTGATCCGGCGTCATCCATCAGGTTTTCGTGGGATTCGCCCTGGCCCCAGGCCGGCAGGTTGTTGATGGAATAGGCATTGACCCCGCCCTGATCGATGTTGCCAAAAAACAGGTTGTCGTAGATGTCCGGCATGGGACGAGTGGCGGGGGCGGAACCGGATGTCGTATCGATATGGAAGGCGCCACCGCCGTTAAACGTGCTTGCCTCATTGAAGACCATGGTGTTGTTGTCAAACTCGATAGCGTCACAATCAAGGATTGCGACAGCACCGCCCGCAGCAGCACCATTGGCAGTGAACAGGTTGTTGAACGACCGTACGGTCACCGTCTTGTCACCGCAATCTATATAAAGCGCTCCGCCACCAACGGCGGCCTCGTTTCCGCTAAACAGGGAATGACTGATCAGCAGTGGGGGTGCAGCGATATTTCTGTCAATCCAGAGAGCACCGCCATCCTGCCCGGCATAGTTTCCGGAAAACTGGCTTCGGGTAATTGTCAGATCGGCATCTTTGTTTGCATACAAGGCGCCACCAAAAGCGGTATCCGCACTGTTCGAGACGAAGCTCGAATCTTCGACAACCGCCGCGCCGTCATTCGCAAGGTGCAGCCCGCCGCCGCCATCCAGTGGACCGGTCACGTTATTGTGCTCAAACACGCTGTATCGGACGATGTTCTGTCCGATGGAACCCGCAACATGCAAACCGCCACCCTCGGCGCTGGCCTCGTTATTATCGAAGCGAACAGTGTCAAAAACAGCGTAACCATTCGTTACCTGTACCGCGCCACCCTTACTGACGGCCGGTCCACCACTCTGGGTAAATCTCAGGTAATGAAGCTGAAGGTTAAGACAACCGTTGGCATCGAGCACACGGTCCCCGGGCGTGTTCAACTCGGTGGTGATTCCAACGAGTGGATGCGGATCGACCAGGCCACTGGCCAATGAACCGATGAATACCAGGTTGTTGCAGGTGGGATTACCGGGCCTTATCCACCAGCGCAGGAGATCTGCAACGGTCGCAGCGTAGCCGCGCGTGTCGGCGATCGCCACATAAACCGGTGTCGCCGCTGACGAGCCACCTGGAATCTTGCCACCGAGCGCCGCGGCGAGTTGTTCAATGTCCGAGTACGCCGTGGCCCAACTTGTTCCATCACGCACAATAATCGACGGATCGGGATCGACAAAATATAAATTATCCTGCGCGGCGGTCGGATTGCCCGTGATCAGCGCCTCGGTAGCATCCCCGATACCGTCGTCATCTGTGTCCGCGCCGGGCGTCAGAACAAAGGTCTCGTCTGTCGCCACATTCGGCCCGCCTGTTGCAGCGAAGGTGTCGTTGTAGGTGACTATGGCGAAATCGCCATCCTGTACATCCAGGATGCCATCTTCGTCCGGTCCCGCAACACCTGGCTGGGTCGGCAGCGTATTCACGAACACACTTGAGTTCACACCGAACTCGAACAGTGTCACCGTTTCGGTTTCGTTGGTCGTACTATTGACGACCGTCACATCGACGGTCTCAGCAACAGCCGGGTTGGTATCCAGGTCGGCATCGAAGAGCGTGATGAACAATGTGTCACCTGCAGCGATTGCGCCCGGGCGGGACGAGATGATGCCGGTAATGCCACCGTTGACACTGGTGGTGTCAGTGACGGTGGCCGAGTCGCCGTTGGCAATCAACGCGTCGTCGTAACTCGCCTGTACACTCTCGCCGGCCTGGACATCGAGGGCACCGTCTTCGTCCGTGCCACCAGTGCCGAACTGGGTGTTGAGGGTGTTGCTGAAGATGCCTGTGTTAACGCCAGTCTCGGTGAGCGTTACCGTTTCAACTTCGCTCGTGGTCGTGTTGGCAACCGTAACGTCGACGGTCTCGGCTACAGCGGGATTGGTGTCCAGATCGGGGTCGGTGACAGTCATCGTCAATGTATTGCCCGGGGCGATGGTATTGGGGCTCAGTACGATGCTGCCGGCGGTCCCGCCATTGACAGTTGTTGTGTCCGTCACCGTCGCTGAATCACCGTTGGCAATCAACGCATCGTCATAGGCAGCCTCGGCGCTTTCACCGGCCTGCACATCGAGGACACCGTCTTCGGACGTGCCGGCGATGCCAAATTGCGAATTGAGTGTGTTGCTGAAGATACCTGTGCTAACGCCAGTCTCGGTCAGGGTCACGGTTTCGACTTCACTGGTCGTCGTGTTGGTAACCGTAACGTCGACAGTCTCGACCACTGCGGGATTGGTGTTCAGGTCGGCATCGGTGACGGTGATGGTTAACGCATTGCCAGGATCGAGCGTGCTGGGGCTCATTACGATGCTGCCGGTCGTACCGCCATTCACTGCTGTCGTGTCAGTGACCGTCGCTGAATCACCGTTGGCAATCAACGCATCATCATAGGCGGCCTCGGCACTTTCTCCGGCCTGCACATCGAGGATACCGTCCTCATCCGTGCCGGCGGTGCCGAACTGCGTGTTGAGTGTGTTACTGAAGATGCCGGTGTTGACGCCGGTTTCGGTGAGCGTCACGGTTTCGACTTCGCTGGTGGTCGTGTTCGTGACGGTTACATCGACCGTCTCGGCCAGTGCAGGATTCGTATCGAGGTCGGCATCGGTGACGGTGATGGTCACCGTATCGCCCGGGAGAATCGTGTTGGGGCTGAGCACGATAGTGCCGGTAGTTCCGAAACTGACACTCGTGGTGTCGGTGACCGTCGCTGAATCGCCGTTGGCAATCAACGCATCGTCATAGGCAGCCTCAGCGCTTTCTCCACCCTGCACATCGAGCACACCGTCTTCGTCCGTACCAGCTATACCAAATTGCGTATTGAGTGTATTGCTAAAAATGCCCGTGTTAACACCCGTCTCAGTCAACGTCACCGTTTCGACTTCGCTGGTGTCCGTATTGGTGACCGTGGCTTCAACCGTTTCAGCGAGACCAGGATTGGTATCAAGGTCAGCATCTGTCACTGTTATGGTTAGCGTGTCGCCGGGGATAATCGCGTTGGGGCTCAGTGCGATACTGCCGGTGGTACCGCCATTGACTGCTGTGGTGTTAGTGACCGTCGCCGAATCGCCGTTGGCAATCAACGCATCATCATAGACAGCCTCAGCACTTTCTCCGGCCTGCACATCGAGTACACCGTCTTCGTCCGTGCCAGCTATTCCGAATTGCGTGTTGAGGGTGTTGTCGAAAATGCCCGTGTTCACACCGGTTTCAGTCAGTGTCACGGTCTCGACTTCGCTGGTGCCGGTATTGGTCACCGTGACATCAACCGTTTCAGCGAAACCAGCATTGGTATCAAGGTCAGCATCTGTGACGGTGATGGTCAATGTGTCGCCGGGGATAATCGTGTTGGGGCTCAGTACGATGCTGCCGGTGGTACCGCCGTTGACTGCAGTCGTGTCAGTGACCGTCGCTGAATCGCCGTTGGTCAGTAACGCGTCATCATAGCTCCCTTGGGCATTTTCACCGGCCTGCACATCGAGCACACCGTCTTCGTCCGTGCCAGCGGTACCGAACTGCGTGTTCAGCGTGTTACTGAAAATGCCCGTGTTGACACCGGTTTCGGTCAAAGTCACCGTCTCTACTTCGCTGGTCGCCGTGTTGGTGACGGTTACATCGACCGTTTCAGTCACCGCCGGATTGGCATCCAGATCGTCATCGGTGACAGTGATGGTTAATGTGTCACCCGGATTGACCGTATTGGGGCTCAGTACGATACTGCCGGTCGTACCGCCGTTGACTGCTGTCGTGTCGGTGACCGTCGCTGAATCACCGTTGGCAATCAACGCATCATCATAGGCGGCCTCGGCACTTTCTCCGGCCTGCACATCGAGGATACCGTCCTCATCCGTGCCGGCGGTGCCGAACTGCGTGTTGAGTGTGTTACTGAAGATGCCGGTGTTGACGCCGGTTTCGGTGAGCGTCACGGTTTCGACTTCGCTGGTGGTCGTGTTCGTGACGGTTACATCGACCGTCTCGGCCAGTGCAGGATTCGTATCGAGGTCGGCATCGGTGACGGTGATGGTCACCGTATCGCCCGGGAGAATCGTGTTGGGGCTGAGCACGATAGTGCCGGTAGTTCCGAAACTGACACTCGTGGTGTCGGTGACCGTCGCTGAATCGCCGTTGGCAATCAACGCATCGTCATAGGCAGCCTCAGCGCTTTCTCCACCCTGCACATCGAGCACACCGTCTTCGTCCGTACCAGCTATACCAAATTGCGTATTGAGTGTATTGCTAAAAATGCCCGTGTTAACACCCGTCTCAGTCAACGTCACCGTTTCGACTTCGCTGGTGTCCGTATTGGTGACCGTGGCTTCAACCGTTTCAGCGAGACCAGGATTGGTATCAAGGTCAGCATCTGTCACTGTTATGGTTAGCGTGTCGCCGGGGATAATCGCGTTGGGGCTCAGTGCGATACTGCCGGTGGTACCGCCATTGACTGCTGTGGTGTTAGTGACCGTCGCCGAATCGCCGTTGGCAATCAACGCATCATCATAGACAGCCTCAGCACTTTCTCCGGCCTGCACATCGAGTACACCGTCTTCGTCCGTGCCAGCTATTCCGAATTGCGTGTTGAGGGTGTTGTCGAAAATGCCCGTGTTCACACCGGTTTCAGTCAGTGTCACGGTCTCGACTTCGCTGGTGCCGGTATTGGTCACCGTGACATCAACCGTTTCAGCGAAACCAGCATTGGTATCAAGGTCAGCATCTGTGACGGTGATGGTCAATGTGTCGCCGGGGATAATCGTGTTGGGGCTCAGTACGATGCTGCCGGTGGTACCGCCGTTGACTGCAGTCGTGTCAGTGACCGTCGCTGAATCGCCGTTGGTCAGTAACGCGTCATCATAGCTCCCTTGGGCATTTTCACCGGCCTGCACATCGAGCACACCGTCTTCGTCCGTGCCAGCGGTACCGAACTGCGTGTTCAGCGTGTTACTGAAAATGCCCGTGTTGACACCGGTTTCGGTCAAAGTCACCGTCTCTACTTCGCTGGTTGCCGTGTTGGTGACGGTTACATCGACTGTCTCAGCCGCCGTGGGGTTGGTGTCCAGATCGGCATCGGTGACGGTAATGGTCAGCGTGTTGCCAGGATTGATCGTATTGGGATTGACAACGATGCTGCCCGTTACGCCACCGTTGACCGGAGAAGTATCCGTCACCGTCGCAGTACCGCCACTGGTCGTAAAGCCGTCGTCGTAACTGGCTTCTACACCATCGTTGTCTTGTACATCCAGCACGCCGTCTTCGCTGACACCGCCTGTGCCGAACTGCGTATTAAGAGTCCTGTTGAATATTCCGGTAGAGACACCCGTTTCTGTCAGCGTTAGCGTTTCGAACTCGCTGGTGGTCGTGTTGGTGACCGTGATATCGACGGTTTCTGCGACAGCCGGGTTGGTGTTCAGATCGGTGTCGTTAACCGTTACCGTCAGTGTGTTGCCGACCACAATCGGGTCGGGGCTTAGCGCGATCGTGCCGCCGACACCACCGTTAACAGGCGATGTATCGGTCACCGTCGCTGTACCTCCAACAGCCGTCAGGACGTCATTGTAGGCTACTTCGACGGTGTCGTTATCTTGTACGTCCAGCATGCCGTTGTTGTTTGCGCCGGCCACGCTGCCGAACTGCGTGTTAAGCGTGTTGCCAAAGATACCCGTGTTCAGACCGGTTTCGTTCAGTGTCACAGTCTCGACTTCGCTGGTGACCGTGTTGCTAACAGTCACGTTGACCGTCTCGGCCATGGCCGGATTAGTGTCCAGGTCAGAATCGTTGACAGTAATCGTTAATGTGTTACCGACCACGATCGGATCCGGGGCGAGTAGGATCGTGCCGCTGGCACCACCAGTGACCGCCGAATTATCGACAACGCTCGCCGTGCCACCGTTGACCGTTAGTGCATCGTTGTACGTACCTTCCGCCACGTCACCGGCCTTGACGTTAAGCGTGCCGTTATCGTCCAGTCCCGCAGCGAGTCCAAACGTTGTTACCAGGCTGCCGGTAAAGACACCGCTGCTTATTCCAGTCTCTGTCAGCGCAACGGTCTCCGATTCGAGTGTTGCAGTGTTGTGTATGACGATCGACGCAACATCGGCGGCTCCGGTATCTGCATCGAGATCGACGTCAGTCAGCGTTAACGTCAGTGTCTGTCCAGGAATGATGGACCCAGGGGTAATCGCAAATGTACCGGTCGCACCACCCAGAATTAGTGAGGTATCGCTGCGCACAGCTGGATTTCCACTCGAGTCATGCGTATCGGCGTACTGCCCTTCGACTGTGTTGCCGGCCTCAACGACGATCTGTCCATCCTCGTTCGCCCCTGCGATTGTTCCAAAGGCGGTCGGTAGTGTTGCGGTAAACACGCCGGTCGACACACCAGTCTCAGTCAGTGTGACCGTTTCCACTTCAAGAGAGTCGACATTGCGAACGGTCACGCTTGCGTTGTCGGCAGCAGCAACATCGGTATTGAGATCAGGATCGGTGACAGTAATTACCAGCCCGACAGCCGGAATAAACTCAGCGGGAGACAAGTCAATCGAGCCGTCGTTGTTCGCGGTAATGTTTACCCGTTGCACACGCTGGGTGATGTTGGGCACCGCAGCCGAATCGTTTGCGCTCCAAGTGATATCGTATACGCCCGGCGGTACATTGGGGTCCGACAACAATACCGGTACGCCAGCACCGGTATGAATCGCAACGGCGACGACATCCGGGAAGGGATCGAGGTTATCGACCACCAGCGGAACCGGGGTGACCGCGAGCAGATTTGTTAGTGGCCCGGTCGCCGGCGTGTTGAAATCGGCCAGTGGGTCGGGCACAAAAACCGGCGGCAGGTCATCATCGTCGCTCGAATCACCCAGACATACGGAACCGTTGATCTGTGCCAGTGGTGTACTACCAAAATCACCGAGGTTGTTGTTACGGAAGCGCAGAATAGCCAGATTCAGATTGAGATCATCCGGCAGCAGTTGCGGCGATCCGTCCAAATCAAACATCACCGGCGTCCGTGTGGCACCGACATAATGGTGCCCATCGAGCAGGCAATCGGTGAGATCGATGACAATGGCCCGGATCATCTCGAATGTCATGTGCGGTTCGGCGAAGCGGACAGCTACCTCGTTGATCACGTTGGCTATGCCACCCAGCGACATGGCATAAACCCGGGAAGCTTCGGGATCTGCAGGATTAAGCAACGCGGCATCGGAAGGTGTAGTCGTCGCGAGATCGGCGCTCCAGCCAAAGGCCTGCCGGTACAGATCCCGTTTGACGGTTAGAACACCCAAGAAACTGCCCGGTCCGGCAACGTTGCGTACCTGTTCCAGAATCGCGTTGGTAAACAGATTCAGTGATGCAAAAGTCTCACCTGCCGGCAAAACCGTCTCCAGAAAAGCGCCACTCTCTAAGACAATCGTCCGACGCACGCCGCCCGCTCCGCCGGTATCAGTCTCGTCGGTAAATTCGCCTCCCAGACTGCGCACCAGAAGATCTCCCCGTGGTAACGCAACGTCAGCACACCAGGTGCCGTCATTGTCGGTTACCGCCTGGGCCACTGGCAGCACTGAAGTCGGCACGCCTGAGGTATCAATCGGGAATAGTTGAATCAGCGCCCCCCGCAGCGCGCCTTTCATCGCGATACCACAAACCGTCTCGGTCGGTGGCGGATTACCGACGACGATCGCCACCACGGCCTGTGACGTATGCTCGCCATCGCTAATCCAATAAGAAAAAGAATCCGTACCAACGTATCCCAGAGACGGCGTATACACGATCATGTCATCAGCCGGATCGGTCGGTGTGCCGGCATCAGTCTGGGCAAGCGCACCGGCACCCGGTACCGAAAAACTGTCGATGTGAATCGGGTCGCTGTCGGGATCTGAATCATTGCCCAGTACAGCAATCGCTATGGGGGTATCGACGCCAACGACTACCGCATCGTCAACCGCCAGCGGTGGGTTATTTATCTGGCTGCCGATCGTGATCTCCACTGTCCCGGTCGAACGGCCATTGCTGTCGTCGCTGATGGTGTACTGAAAGTTTACGACGCCGACAAAAGCGTTATCGCAAATATACAGTAGATAATCGTCAGAGAAATCGACGGGAGTGCTGTTGTCTTCTATGGTGACCTCGCCATGCGCGGGTTGTGTCACGGACAGAATCTTCAACGAGTTGTCGTCCCGATCGAAGCTGGTGTCGAGGACCCGTAAGACCAACAGGGAATTGGGAAGTGCTTGCCTCTCGATGTTAGAGGCCTGGGGCGGGTTGTTAGCGGTCCCCGGATTATTCTGACCCGTCGAACCACCACCACTGCACGAGATGCACAGCGCAGCCCACAACAGCACCGCGCTCTGAGCAAAACTCGAGCCTTTTCCCGTCTTTTCAGTCATTTAAGAAACAAAAATAACAGTCTGGAAAGTGTAACGAACAACGGCAATTCCGAGGTCGTGCAGCGTCACAACTTTGACATTGATTGGTTCTTGTGACGCAAAGTGTGACGCACTACTCGTCGACCGCTCCTCGTCAATCTGGTGATTTGTGACTCGCCCCACGCCAGTCTGCGGCCCTTCTCAGTACTATTCATTTAGGTGGCTTAGTTTCACGTATTGATCGCTTCTGCTTTACATAAGTAGCAGTGAGCTTCGGCGTGAGGGCACGGGCGGACATCTGAGCAGGGAGAGAAAAAACTTGACACGGCATGTACGAGCATCATCAACACGCTCGCGGCGATTGTGTGTCGTGCTCATCATGCTGTTATCGGCTTGCAGCGGCGGCGGTGGCGGCGCCTCGGGTCCGGCTGCCGTACCCGATAGTCCCAATGATCCACCTGTCGCCGGTTCGGACTCGGTCTTTGTGTCGCCAGATGGCAGTAGCAAAGTCGATGTGCTCAGTAACGATGTGGACCCTGATGGCGACGAAATTCACATCATCGAAATTACACAGCCCGCTAACGGCAGTGCCGTCATCCATGATAACGGCACCGCCGGGAATCCTGGCGACGATTACGTACTCTACACGCCAAATGCCGGGTTCTCCGGTACGGACACATTCGCATACACGATAGGCGATAGCCGAAATGGCCGGGCACGTGCCAACGCTGAAATCCTGATTTTTTCTCCCGCTGGCAATAGCGGCACGGGTAACAACATTCGTCCTGATGCAAACGGCGACGATGCTTCCATGGCGATGGACACGCCGGCCCTGGTGCCGGTCCTGTTAAATGACAGCGATCCCGATGGCGATGACCTTTTGATAATTTCAATAACGACGCCCGTCCACGGAACAGCAGTCATCGATGACAACGGCACGCCTGCGGACACCACCGACGACCACGTTCTCTATATGCCTGACATGGGCTATTCCGGGCACGACAGCTTGGTCTACACGGTCAGTGACGGCATCGATGATGCGTCTGCAGCAATCAGCCTGACAATTGTGGACGGCGGCCCGCCACCAGTCACCGATTTGACTTGCGGCAGCTTTCTAAAGGGTCCGGTGGAAGGGGCGATCGTTGCACTGTACCCCGTCGATGGCCAGGGAAATCGCGCATCCCCAGATCCAGTTGCCTGGTCGGTCACTGATGGCGCGGGACAATGGTGCGTCGAACTCCCCTTTCCCCGCATACCCCTGCTTGCAGTCACTTCGGGCGGCTCTTTCCTGGACGAATCTGATTCCGTAATTGATCCGACCCTGCGCCGTGTCCTTACATTGCAGGCGACCGATGAATTCGAGGCAATCCTCCCGGCCACCGAGAACCATCTGGCGATCACTGTTTACAGTAATGCATTGTTGGTGAAATCCCGCCGCGAAACCGTGGGTGCGAACTTCCTCAGTGTATTCGAGAGTAATCGCACACGATTTACCCAGGCTTTCGGCTTCGATGTGGTGTCGACCAGACTGACAGACCCGGCGTCCCCGGATCCGACCACTGCCGAGCCGGTGCGCCAATATGCCATGGCGTCGGGCGGTGCAGCCAACGTATTGAACCGCGCAACTGTCGCCCTCGCCGAAACCACACCCAATTTTAGTGTAATGCACGGATTAGTGGATGACCTGTCCGATTGTGTTCTCGACGGACAGGATCTGAATGGAACCGTGACGGTGAATGTCGGCGGTTCACCACAAGATTTTCCAACAGGACTGGATCTGAATAACGAAATTCTGCGTTTCCGGAACAATAATTCGAACGCCTGGGAATCCACTACGCTGATCCAAGTCGACACGACAATCTGCTCACAGTCCGGCGAACTGCCAGACACGACGCCACCAACATTTAATACCAATCCGGTGGACATCTCGGTTTTGCGAGACGACGCCAGTGGGACTTCCATACTGAACCCGGCCATTCAGGTATTTCTCGGTTCCGCGGTTGCAACCGATGATCGAGACGGTGCGGTGCCGGTGATCACTACTCTCACCGATGGCAGTGCCCTCCCGGCGACTTTCCCGATTGGCGACACTGTCGTGTTGTTTGCGGCAACCGACACCGTCGGAAATTTAGCCACGGTCACAGCAACCGTCAGTGTCTTGGCCAACGTCTCCCCCACCGCTATTGCAATAAGCGGGAATACAATTGCCGAAAACCTCGCAGCCGGTGCGCTAGTCGGCACATTTACCACCACCGATCCCGACATTGCCGATGTCCACGGTTATGCCCTGGTCGCCGGTGCCGGTGATACAGATAACGCGAGCTTCGCCATCAGTGGCGATCAATTAGTCACCACCGCAGTGTTCGATTTCGAAACCCAGTCGGCCTACTCGGTGCGCATTAGCACCGATGACGGCAATGGCGGAACATTCGAGCAGAGTTTTGCCATCACCGTTACCGATGCTAACGATGCACCGACCGCGATTGCCATCGACAGCAGTACTGTGGCTGAAAATCTCGCAGCCGGTGCGCTGGTCGGCACATTTACCACCACCGATCCCGACATAGCCGATGTCCACAGTTATGCCCTGGTCGCCGGCGTCGGTGATACAGATAACGCGAGCTTCGCCATCAGTAGCGATCAATTAGTCACCACTGCCGTGTTCGACTTCGAAACCCAGTCGGCCTACTCGGTGCGCATTAGCACCGATGACGGCAATGGCGGAACATTCGAACAGAGCTTTGCCATCACCGTTACCGATGCTAACGATGCACCGACCGCGATTGCCATCGACAGCAGTACTGTGGCTGAAAATCTCGCAGCCGGTGCGCTGGTCGGCACATTTACCACCACCGATCCCGACATAGCCGATGTCCACAGTTATGCCCTGGTCGCCGGCGTCGGTGATACAGATAACGCGAGCTTCGCCATCAGCGGCGATCAATTAGTCACCACCGCCGTGTTCGACTTCGAAACCCAGTCGGCCTACTCGGTGCGCACTAGCACCGATGACGGCAATGGCGGAACATTCGAGCAGAGTTTTGCCATCACGGTTACCAATGTCAACGAAACACCAACGACGGTCGGGATCGCCAATGTCAGTGTGTTAGAGGATGCGGTTGACCATGTTATCGATCTGTTCGCGGTTTTCGACGATCCGGAAGAAGCTGATGCTGATCTCACTTATACAATCACCGCTAACACAAACCCGGGGTTATTTACTTCGCTGGGCATCGATGGTGTCGCAGGCACGCTCACGCTCGATTTCGCTCCGGACACCAATGGCAACGCGGACCTGACCGTTCGTGCCAGCGATACGCCGGGGCTTTGGGTAGAGAGCACATTCACCGTCAATGTCCAGGCGTTGGCCGATTTGTCTCTTTCACTCGCTGTCGATGACCCGACACCAACCGTCGGCGACGATGTCGTGTTCACTCTAGATTTGACCAACGCTGGTCCCAGCACCGCGACCGGAGTCACAGTAGCTTTAGCGTTGGGACCGGGCTACACATTTGTATCATCCGACGACCCGGCAGGTTACGACGAGATCGCAGGTGTATGGACTTTACCCAGCGTCAACGGGACAGTGCTTCTCAATATCACTGCCACTGTTAACACAACCGGTCCGTATGACGTAATCGCCGAGGTGGCAACAGCCACAGAACCTGATCCGGACTCCACACCGGGCAATGGGGCACCGGCCGAAGACGATTACACAATGACCAGCACTGTACCGGTAAAACTCGCCGATCTGAGCATCACGACGACTGTGGATCAGCCTATCCCCGAGACCCTGGACCCCGTCACCATCACGGTGACGGTCACGAACTCCGGTCCATTCGACACGCTCGCAGTACAACTCCAGAATCTTGTACCGGCTGGTCTCACTTACGACACCGTAACACCGAGCATGGGTACTTACGCACCGATTACTGGCAACTGGGATGGCTTCGGACTCACAGTCGGCAGTTCTGAAACGCTTATCATCAACGCGACAGTTACAGCAGCCGCGCCGGCGACCATCACAAGTCGCACCGAGGTGCTCAGTTCTGAAAAACCGGATCCTGGCGGGAACGCAATTGAAACGCTCGATATTATTGTCGTTGGCACCGGTGTCCCAGTGAGCTGGCTCGGTGGTGATTTGGGTGGTCCCACAGACTGGAATATTGGAAACAACTGGTCTACCGGTTCGATTCCCGGGGCGTTTGACCGAATTACTATTCCCATCACGCTCAATGATCCGGTGCTCGATATCAATCGTAGTGTAGTCAGCATTGATGTCCGATCGGGGGCCACGTTGCATCTCAATAGCAACGAGTTGACTGTCTTCGGTGAAGTGAAATCGGATGGCCTCATCTCCGGACCTTGCCCCGCCAGCCGTATTGTCATGCTCGGAGGCGTGATCTCCGGCAGTCTCCCGGAAGTCGAACTGGCCGGTAATGTCAGTGCTGGCGGCACTATCGATGTCGCGTGCAATCTGCAGCTGACCGGTGGCCAATTCCACCAGGCCGGGCAGACCATCAACGTGGCCGGTGATTTCTCGGTGCTGCTCACAGGAATCCTGCTGCAGCATCACGGCGGAGCCGATGATATCAATGTGATGGGAAACGTTCTCTTCAACGGAGGTGATCACTCGTTACAAGTAAATGGCAGCGCCCCGCTTAACGATGGCCTGATTCTCGTCGCCGGCAACTTCGCGCAGATGGGTCATCAACATTCTTTCGCCGCGGAAAACAAACACACCGTCGTTTTCAATGGTGCCGCTACGCAGACAGTATTTCTCGCGAACCCGGACAATTCGAACCCCGATCAAGGCGACCCGCCATTATCCGGTTCCCGTTTCGCCAGGCTAATGGTGGACAAGAACCCGGCAGATGGTGTCGTCGATTTTCAGTCCGACGCTGCAGTTCTGAAGCGACTCATCATCGGCGAGTTATACACACCCGTGCTGACCTCTACCACCGGAAACATCATGATCGCCGGCGGCGTGGACATCAAAGACATCACTGTGGGGCAGACACAGAGTGTCATCTTTGACCATCTGCCTCTTAAATTTGTGGAAGGCGATGATTTCAGTGATTTCGAAGGCGCAGCATTCACAAATATGGATCCTGCCCGGCCACAGATCGAAATCGTGCGGCCTGATCTCGACGGGCTTTCCAAAAAAGAGTTCAGGTTTTTCAACTTTGAAACACTGCCCGACACTGCCTCCGGCGGCTATTACATACTGGCTGAAAACACCGACCCCGATATCACCAATAATCTGACTCTGACGGTCATAAATTCGCAGCCGATGCATGGGGAGCCGTGGACCAACACGGTGGGGAACTTCACCATCGTGTGGGGCGGCGCCACTGACGACAGCGACGGTGATGGCATTACCGATGCCGATGAATTCACCAACGGCACTGACCCACGCAGCACTGATAGTGACGGCGATGGGTTGAGTGATTCGGAGGAGCTCGCAGCGGGCACGGACGCGCTCAGTCCAGACTCTGACGGCGACGGTGTCAGCGATGGTGTCGAAGTGTTGGCCGGCACGGATCCGAATACAGCCATGGTGCCCGGCAACATCTACTATGTGCGTCCGGCGCCTCTCGGAGATGACGCCAATGGCGGTACCAGCTGGAGTGACGCATTGGCAACCAACATCGGTGTACGCAGCACCATCCCTGGCGGGGCATCACCCGCGGATCCCATATTTGTACTCTATGACGGTGGCATCTACGATCCGCTGGTCGTCGATCGCGACAACGTTGTATATGCCGGCTCTCTAGGACCAGGTATTTTTTCGCCGCCAGCCGCGCCCACGACCATATTCGATGCAAGCTCGGTACCGGAAACTTCGGTCGCCGAGATAGTTGGCAGTACGGGTATAACGCTGCAACATATACGTCTCACCGGTGGTAGCCGAACCGGTGCCGGCGGAGGATGCTGCGAGGGCGGCGGGTTATTCGTAGATAACGCCTCGCAAGTCACCGTTCAAGGCAGCGAAATCGTGAGCAATGTCGCGAAAAAGCGCGGTGGTGGCTTCTTTGTCGAATCCGGTGGCGCATTGACACTGTCAGGCTCCCGTGTATCGGGCAATACCGTTACCGACGGTGGTGGAGCGGGCGTGTCGAGCGGTGGTGCCGGTGTCGTTTACGGCACGCTGTGGCTCGAGAACACTGTCGTTGCCGACAATCGTCAGGCCGGTACCGATGGCGTAGAGGGTGGTGGGGCCCTGTACGTGAGTGGGGCGGATCAACTGACAGTGCTGCACTCGGCATTTCTGGGTAACTACAGCGCGAGTCATGGCGGTGCTTTGTGGATTGACGGCGTACCGGCGCCGACATCGCTGAAGAACAACTTGTTCGTTGGCAACGTCGCCGATCAGGGCGCCGGTGGCGCGGTTGCGATCGCCAATGCAAACTTGGGCGCATTCCTGCGCTTCGAATCAAATACTGTCGCTCATAACCAGGTGTTGACGACCGGACTCTACGGTGGTGGCGTCGATCTGGTGAGTGCCGACAATGCCGAACTTCGCGACAACATTGTCTATTTCAATGACGATGGTGTATTGGGAACCGTGGGTGGCGACAATTATTTTGATCACGATGCCGTTGTGTTCAGCGAGTACAATGATTTTGAAGATGACCCAACCCTGGGCGTCAATTTCAATTACGACGGAAATCCGGATTTCGAACAGGGCTATTATCTCGAACCAGGGTCGCCTGCAGTGGACCGTGGCAGTGTGACGGCCACCGCGGCAGGGTTGGAGTCTCCTTTCACAACTCAAATCGACGGCAGCGGTGATGCAGGCGTGCTCGATCAGGGTTATCACCACTCGCGCGCCTCCGTGGGTCTGGCCGACGATGCCGTTCTGGCAGGATGGCAATGCGACAACCCGGGCGAATTGACATTGACGGTCGTTCCGACGCTATTCGTTCGCGGTGTCGGGATTCTGGACCTCGGGTCCGGACGCCTCGTCGAAGCAAAAATAACCGGTGCCTCATCAACGGGTGTCATCGATGATCGTTCCTCGATTACCAACCTGGACCCCGGTGGCGCAGACTACCGCGTGGCCATTGATGAAGGTGACGGTCGTTACCGCATCACGGTCTTCGACGTGATCGTCTCGCCGGGAACCGTCCAGATCGGGCTAAAAATCGACAATATCGACGACAACATCACGGTCACTACGCCGTCGCTGGTAACGATACCTGGCTGCTGATTATCGAAGGCCTAAGTCTCTCAAGCTCAAAGGGTTGGAAAGCTATATTGTTGATTTTGAGGGCCTGTCTGCCTAAACTGGATAGTTCTGGGGGCGATTTGGATTCGACGTGGGTCGCGAAACTCCAGGTGCATGTCGAGGTGCAGGGTACCTCGTTAAACCATCTGCAAACCTTTAGTTGCCAACGACGACAACTACGCACTAGCTGCTTAAAAACCAGCTTAGAGCCTTCCGCCCGAAGCGTGCCTGTGCGCATCGGATCACGGGAGTCACATTACACAGGATCGCGTGGATGCACGTTCGGGGCTGAAGCGTTAAAACTTTTCCGGACTGGTCGTAGGTCTTCCCTGTCTGTCGGGTAGCTTGCGACAAGATTAATGACAGAATAAGCATGTAGACCCTGTTGCGTAGGGCTTGCGGACGCGGGTTCGAAACCCGCCGCCTCCACCATATCTACTTCCAAAGCCGTCCAAGGACGGCTTTTTTGTTGAGCCGGTTTGTTGGAAATCAACCGAGATGAAATACCGCTGCTTGCGGCGACGTCTGGAGCGAGAAACGTACTCAGCGAGAAACGTGCTCTGACCCCATTAGTTCTAGAATAGTCTCTCCGGTATCTCGATTACGTCGCCCGGCTGCACGGCGCTGTTTTCTCTTACGCGCTCCTGCTTCCGGTCCGGGTCGTCCGCGTGCATGACAGTCAACTTCTTCCTCGCGGCACGGTACGTGTAGCCACCTGCCAGCGCCACCGCGTTGAGCACCGTCATACCACTAGTGTATGGATAGCTGCCGGGCTCGCGCACCTCGCCGATAACATACACAGGCTGCAAGCTCAGGATTTCCACGCTGACGCGAGGGTTCTTCAGATAATCCGGCCGGAGCTGGTCGGTTATCGCGCGCTCCAGTTCTTCGGTTGTGAGATCGTGGGCCTCGACAAACTGGATGAGCGGCAGCGAAAGTCGGCCAGACCCGTCGACGGCAAATTCACCCGAAAGGTCTTCGTGTCCAAATACGACTACTCGAACCCGATCGTTGATCTTCAGCCGATAACCCTCAACACTGTTAACGTTGGACTCAACCGTTTTCGCTATCTCAACTTGCGCGCTTCTTGTTACGTCGGGTTCCGAGGATGGCTGTGCTGCTACTGTTTCTGTGTCGTTGGGAAAGGATGTAGCGAGTTGTATTTTCCTGGTCCAGCGGCGGCTTACGTAGCCGGTCTGACCGTTAAATAGTTGCACAACAAACCATCGCGGGCGCTCGTCAGTGAGGACGAGCGCATCACCCGGAAACAGTTTCCCGATGATCGCGCTGTTGACGGTCGCTTCCGCCCGGATATTGACAGAATTCGATACGTCGTCCGCAACAACAACGTGTGCGGCTTCGGCACCCTGCGCCGCTCCGGCTAGCACCAGGACCACAAACACCCACAGGTGGGTCTTCATGCTTGCCCCCTTTTTCTTGTAATAGAGTGACTCGTAATGATCACACTATAATAATGGGGTCGAACGGCACTTTGACGCTGATAGCGCACCTGTTGTTCTTAAAATCTTCATTTGTACCCCCGATAGAGTTTGTGATTTCGACCCGTTGCTTGGTTGGCGGGTCTATTCTGTATGAATTACTAACTCGCATGGTGAGGTATGTCAACTTCATTATGTCAAAGCAACAAGCTCCCGGCGCATTTCCCCGGGCGGACTAATGAACACGATCTGCATAAAAAATAAGTCGGCAAGATTCACAAAGCCATCTTCATTAAAAGATAGTCGCTACCGCCAACAAATCACGACCAGATCGACAGGGGGTTTGGACTGCTATGATGACGTGATAGGCATTGACCTGTTGGGGCAGCTCTGGGCGCAACACTGTTTTGGCTAACCCAATAAGTGATTTGCGATGAGTGCATTAGGTGTGGTTTTCGATAGACGCCGCCTCCACCAATTTTTATTGGGGTCGAACCGCACTTTTTGACGCTGGCGGGTTCGGCACGGTCCTGCTTGAATCTTCGGTGTGCCATGCCAACCGCGTCACTTCCAGAAACACGTTGCTCAACATCACCTGGCTGTTTGAGATCAACCTTCTCGCTCCGAACGCATCATGAAAGTGCGGTTCGACCCCAATTTCAGGTCGCCGGAAATAACACTTTGTCTATGCGTAGTTGCCGAATTTTCCGGCAGGATATCTAGGTAGACCTGCTTTTGCACCGTTGGCGGCAGCGAGTTTTCGCCTATACTTTGTAAAAACCCGGGGGATAAATATGAAACGCCGTCACACCACCTCACTGACGTTTCTGTTCCTGTCGATTGTGTTCACAGGAATGGTTTCGGTCGCACCGCTGGCTGCTGATGAACGCAAGGTCATCGCCTACTTTCCCGAGTGGGGCGTGTATCAACAGCCCTACTACGTGCGCGGCATCGTCGATGCGGGCTCCGCCGACAAGCTGTCGGTGCTGAACTACGCATTCGTGGTGCCCTTTCCGGACGGCAACGGCAACTACATTTGTGAATTCGACGACCCCGTGGCCGCGTATCAGCAGATCTACAACGCCAGCATGAGCGTGGATGGCGTGGCGGACGATCCGACGCAGGATCTATATGGCCATTTCAATCAACTGAAAAAACTCAAGCAGACGCATCCGGGCATTAAAATCGTTATCGCCCTCGGCGGCTGGACCGGCTCGACCTATTTCTCACCCATGGCGCTCACCCAAGCCTCGCGCGCGTTTTTCATCAACTCCTGCATCGACCGCTTTATTCACGGCAATCTGCCGGTGGCGAATGACGCGGGCGGCCCTGCGTCCGGGGCGGGGATTTTCGACGGTTTCGATATCGACTGGGAGTACCCGATCACGGGTGGTGACAGTGGCACCCAGCACAATTCGAATGACGATCAACATCTCACCGCCCTGCTCTCGGAGTTTCGCACCGCGCTCGATGCCATCGACCCAAACTTCCTGCTCACTATTGCCACGCCGGCCAACGCGTTTCGCGGTGACAATTTCCAGCTCAGCCTGGATCAGCAATACGTCAACTGGTTCAATCTCTTGAGCTACGATTTTCACGGCGCCTGGGAGAACAAAACCGGCCACCTCACCAATCTTCTGACCTCGCCCGACGACCCCTCTTCAGACGCCTTCAAACTCTCTGTTGACAACACGATTCGCTATTACACCGATACCAATGGTGTACCAGTGAGCAAGCTGGCCATCGGTGGCACGTTTTTCGGGCGCGGCTGGAAAAATGTGGGGGCAAGTAATAACGGCCTGTATCAGAACGGTCGGGCCGCGCCAGGCGTGTATGAATCCGGCGCAAACTACTACCACGACCTGGCGCCACTCGAATCCCAGGGTTACAGCTGGTTCTGGGACGACAATTCTCTCGCGGCCTGGTTGTACAGTCCGAGTGAAAGCATTTTCTGGTCGCTGGACGACACCCAATCTCTGGCCCTCAAACACCGTTACGCTGAAGCCTATGGCGTCGCAGGGCTGATGGTCTGGGAGGTCTCCGGCGATGACCTCAATGGCTCCCTACTGTCGGCGCTGGCCAGCGGCAATCCCGGCGAGGCATTTAGCGGCGTCACATTCGACGACCCGGGGCTCGATATTGCCATCTCCAAACCGGCCGATTGCGCCATCTCGCTGGAAGGATTCAATGTGGTAATCAACGCCGCTTCATCGGCTTCCAACATCAGTCAGGTGGAATTTTTTGGCAACGGCGTATCGCTCGGTTTCGACAACCGCGCCCCGTGGAGCTGGGCCTGGTTCAATCTGCCGCCCGGTAATCACTTGCTGCATGCCGAAATCACCGATGTGAACGGCGGGCAAAACCTCTCCGCGACGACTCGCCTGAAGGTGTATTCGGAGAACGGACTGAGCTTGTGGCAGACCGGCGTGAGTTATCAGGTCGGTGATCAGGTGTTTTACCAAGGCTGTATCTACGAGGCCAAACGCAACCACGTGGGTTCGCGGGTGCGCACGCCGTCGTCAGGTCGTTATTGGAGCCTGCTGACCTGCAGCGACTGTGATGGTGGCAGCGGCAACCAGCTTCCGCAGGTCTCGATCACTGCCCCCGCGGACGGGGCTCAATTCAACGAAGGCGATGACGTCACGATCAATGCCGATGCCAGCGATCCTGATGGTTCGGTGCTGCATGTGGAGTTTTTCGTCGGATCGACTTCGCTGGGCGCCGATAACGCTGAACCGTACAGCACAACCTGGAACAACGCCTCAACCGGCAGCCACCAGTTAATGGCCGTCGCCCACGACAATGAAGGCGACTCTAGCGCTGATTCGGTCAACATTGCCGTGGTAGGGCCGTCGGGCTGTTCACTCGCGGGCTGGGACCCTACCGTCACGTACCAGAAAACAGACGAGGTGCAGCACAACGGTATTCACTGGCGGGCAAAACGCACCAGTCAGGGTGTTGAACCCGGGACCAGCCCCTCGCGTTGGACAAACCTGGGGCCCTGTAGCCAATGACTCGTAGCGGTGACGATGACCTGCGGCAGTGAGGTATGCCGACTATTGACCTGAATTGTGGGAAATCAACTGAGATGAAATTACCGCTGCTTGCGGCGATGTCTGGACCGAGAAATGTACTCTGACCCCTTTTGTCAACGTCAGGTGTGGAGCATAAGTATCGGGACGGATCCGCGCTTAAGCATGTATTCGGTCACACCACCGAACATCCGCTCTGCCAAACGGTTCCGACTGTAGGCACCCATCACTAATAGGTCCGATCGAGTCTTGCCAACCACCTCCAGAATCTCTCTTGGCTCGTCGTGCCCGTGTTGTGAAACGCGGGTCGATTTGATGCCCCAGTACCTTAAATAGGTGGCGAGTTGACCGGACTTGGGGCCACTTTGATTTTCCTTTCCACAGGTCACGATAGTCACGTTTTCGGCGGTTTGTAACAATGGCAAAGCCGCAGCGACAACCCGGGCGGCTTCCGCGCTTTGATTCCATGCAATACATACGCGTTTTCCAATACCACGCTTCTGCCTGCGCGGAAGTACCAACACTGGTCGCGCCGATTTCAAGAGCGCCGCCAGGAGAAACATGCGTGCGAGTTGGCTGTCGTTCGTTGCAGGACGCGAAACGACAAGCAAATCAGCAACGGGTCCCATGATCCCAAGGACCCTGCTCGGCGAACCGGTCTTTTCTATCCACACTGCGCCAGGCGCAGACCGGGGCTTCTGGATGAGTGCATAGTCGTGACGTTGAGCAATCTGCTTGAACAGCGCTTTGGCGGCAGCGCTCTTCGCGTGCGCGTTTCGTGGATCCCACTCGGTCTCAGAGTTCGCTATGCCTGCAAGCGCGATCTCAGACGGCAGAGACACGTCGGAGTAGCTATGTGGCCGAATATGGCAACCGAAGATGTTGGCGCCGAGTGTATGGCCAAGACCAAATGCAGCCTGCAATGCAAGACCACATTCGGGACGATCGGCAACTGGCACGAGAATCACTCGCATTTTTGCATTCCTCTATGCTTCCAGTGTGATTGCAGTGACAAATCCTGACGGCCTCACTGTTAAGAGGGGGCAGTCAAGTTGCGTGAGGATGTTTTCAGCGCTATTACCCATGAAGAAACCAAATAAAATAATGGGGTCGAACCGCACTTTTTGACGCTGGCGTGTTCGGGAACGATCCTGCTTGAATTCGGCGTGCCAT
>Ga0224508_10000213_pt1 | contig 60459 bp, 54 predicted proteins | sample SF_Jan12_sed_USG_4_FD_170157 | JGI IMG/M metagenome (GOLD analysis project Ga0224508, IMG submission 170157) | Sediment microbial communities from San Francisco Bay, California, United States - SF_Jan12_sed_USGS_21 | ecosystem: Environmental > Aquatic > Marine > Sediment | place: USA... | reverse complement strand
GCCGGGACGCATACACGTCATAGGCCCGGTCGAGCCCGATCCGCACCGCCTCGACCCCATTCGAAGCCGCCCAGATCGCTGCCAGGGCCGAAAGCGTCAGCACCCCGCCGCGCCGCTTGCCGATGACCTCCAAGAGCACCGGCTCCAAGGTCTTGGCCACATGCTCCGGCACGGTCGCGAACAGGGACGCCAGCGCCGCCTCGGCCCCCTGCTGGCCGATGAAGAACCCGGTCAGCGCGGTCGCGAAGATCAGGAACGGCACCAAGGCCAGCATCAGCGAATAGGCGATATTGCCCGACAGAACGCCGCCCTGGTCACGGTTGAACCGCCGCACGACCGTAGCCAGGAACGGCCAGCACGCGCGCAGCAGCGCCAACAGCCAGTTCATGGGAAGATCGGCGCCGCCATCAGACCGGCAGTCTCGTCGAGCCCCAGCATCAGGTTCGCGTTCTGCACCGCCTGGCCGGACGAGCCCTTGGTCAGGTTGTCGAGTGCCGAGAAGATCATGACCCGCCCCGGATCGCGGCCAGGATCACGGTCGGGGATGACACCCAGATGGCAGAAGTTCGAGCCGCGCACATGGCGGGTGGCTGGCGCCTCGCCAAGAGGCAGCACCACCAGGAACGGCTCGTCTGCATAACGTCGGGCCAAGCTCGCATGGATCGCCTCGGCTTCGCCCTTTACATAGCAAGTGGCCAGGATCCCCCGGTTCTGCGGCAACAGATGCGGCACAAATGTCACCCGCACCTCGCGCCCGGTGAATTTCGAGAATTCCTGGTCGAACTCGGCCATATGCCGGTGCTTCGCCACATTATAGGCGTGATAGCCCTCGCTGACCTCGGCGTGGAGCAGCCCTTCCTTCGCTGACCGCCCGGCACCCGAGACGCCCGTCGCCAGGTCGATGATAATGTCATCCGCGTCGATCACGCCGTCGATCAGCGGCGGCAACAGCGGAAACAGCCCGGTCATCGAGTTGCAGCCGGTCCCGGCCACAACCCGCGCGGCACGGATCTCGTCGCGGTAGAACTCGGTCAGGCCGTAGACGGCCTCGTTCTGGATATCGAGCGCGAAATGCTCGTGCCCATACCAAGCCTCGTAGACCTTCGGATCCCGCAGCCGGAAGTCGGCGCTGAGATCGACGATCTTCAAATCCCGTGGCAGGCCGCGGATCACCTCCTGGCTGGTCGCGTGCGGCAGGGCACAGAAACACAGATCGACGCCCGCGAAGTCGATCTCGTCGATCTTGCAGAGCATCGGAAGGTCCAGATGGCGCAGATGCGGGAAGACCTGGGCCATGGTCTGGCCGGCCTTTCGATCGGCCGACATGGCGACGATCTCCAACCCCGGATGGGTCGCGATCAGGCGCACCAGCTCGGCGCCCGTATAGCCGCTGGCCCCCAAAATCGCGATCCGGTGCTTGGTCATCGTCCTGCCCTCCTGGCGCGACACCGCCTATCCGAAAAGGCGGATCGCCGCAATGGGGCCAGGTCAGTCGCGGTCAGCCGGGATAGAGACCGTAGGCACCGTTCGTCACCGGCTTCGGGCTCGGCGCGTAAATGCGTTCGCGCAGATGATCCATCATCGCCCTCGGATCGGTCCGGCGGGCACCGATCCCGGCCTCGGGTAGTGGCTTGCCGATATGGAACCGCAGAGAGCCGCCGACGCGGCTATGGAATTCGCTGATCAGCAATGTCATGCGCAAGATTTTGCTCAAATCGCGCGCGGCATGAAAAAGCCGCGGCCTGGGCCGCGGCTCCGGTGTCGTGAAGCCCGCACTGCGCCGTGCCTTACCGCTTCGAAAACTGAAAGCTGCGGCGGGCCTTGCGCTTGCCGTATTTCTTACGCTCGACCACGCGGCTATCGCGGGTCAGGAAGCCGGCGGCCTTCAGGGCAGGACGCAGCTCCGGATCGTAGACGCTCAGCGCCTTCGAGATGCCGTGCTTGACGGCCCCGGCCTGGCCCGACAGCCCGCCGCCCTTGACCGTGCACATCACGTCGAACTGGCCGGCCACGTTCGCCACCGTGAAGGGCTGGCCGATCACCATCTGCAGCACGGGTCGGGCAAAATAGATCTCCAACTCCTTGCCATTGACGGTCACCTTGCCATGGCCCGGCTTGACCCAGACCCGGGCCACCGCGTCCTTGCGCTTGCCGGTGGCGTAAGACCGGCCAAGGGCATCGCGCACCGGCTCGCGGATGATCGCCGCTTCGGTCGCGGCCGCGTCATCGGCCTCTTCGCCAACGCCGACCGCGGCCTTCAGATCGTCAAGCGATTTGATTTCGTCGGTCATCTCATGCGCTCCGGGTGTTTTTGGGGTTCATCGCGGCGAGGTTCACGACCTCGGGCTCCTGCGCCTCGTGCGGGTGCTCGGCGCCCGCATAGACACGCAGATTGGTGAGCTGTTTGCGGCTCAACGGCCCGCCCGGCATCATCCGGGTCACCGCCTTGGTCACGACCCGCTCTGGGAACTTGCCTTCCAGGATCTGGCCGGCGGTGCGGCTCTTGATCCCGCCGGGATAGCCGGTGTGCCAGTAATAGATCTTGTCGGCCCGCTTGTTGCCGGTAATCTGAATCTTGTCGGCGTTGATGACGATCACGTTGTCGCCCATGTCCATATGCGGAGTGAAGGTCGCCTTGTGCTTGCCGCGCAGGCGCATGGCCACGATCGAGGCGAGCCGGCCCAGCACGATGCCTTCGGCATCGATCAGGACCCATTTCTTCTCGATATCGGCCGGTTTGGCGGAATAGGTTTTCATTGGACGTTCCTGAATCTCGTCGAACCGGTATTGCCCCGGCCAACCGGGCGCCTATCTGCGCGAGCCCGCACGCATTGTCAACCGAAAACACGCGGAATTCGCGCATGATTTCAATATAGTTAGTTTTGAGGTAATAATTTACCCCATATCACCTTTCGGCGGAATCGCATAGTTCATGGTCGCATGGGCGACCGGGCGGTCGTCGCCCTCAGACCAAAGGGTCGCCTCGCCAGTCGCCAGCAGACGGCCCAGCTTAAGGATCCGCGCCTCGCCGATCAGGTCGCGCGGAGCGGGCTTCCTCAAAAAGTTGATATTCAAATTCGTTGTCACCGTCAGCGCCTCGCGCCCGATCATCGCCAGGACCGCGACATAGAAGGCGCAGTCGGCCAGCGTGAACATGGTCGGGCCTGAGACCGTGCCGCCGGGCCGGAGATGCACGTCTGTCACATGAAAGCGGACGCGGGCGCGGGACGGCCCCACCTCCTCGATGGTCATCAATCCGCGCGATTGCGGGAACACATCGTCGAGGAACGCGGTGATTTCGTCGGCTGTGAGTTTCTGGGCCATGAAGACTCCGTGGCGGGCCCTTCCGGTCGATCCGGTTCTGCCCTAGTCTTGCCGCCGCTGAATGACAAGGGATGGACCCATGGCCGAGGTTCTGCTGCGCGAAAACGACGGCGCGATCGCAATCCTGACGCTGAACCGCCCAGACCAGTTGAACGCGCTATCCGAGGCGCTGCTGACGGCGCTGCAAGCCGCCTTCGACACCATCGCGGACGAGGCCGACACCAAGGCCGTGATCCTGCGGGGTGCCGGACGGTCCTTTTGCGCAGGCCATGACCTGCGCGAGATGCAGGGCAAGCGGCAAGGGCCGGACGGGGGCCGGGCTTACTACCAGGCACTTTTCCAGCAATGCTCAAAGATGATGACGACGATCCCCCGCCTGCCCCAACCCGTGATCGCCGAGGTCGGCGGGCTGGCCACCGCGGCCGGGTGCCAGTTGGTGGCGAGCTGTGACATGGCGGTTGCCGGGTCCGAGGCGCGGTTCGGGGTCAACGGGGTCAATATCGGGCTTTTCTGCTCGACGCCCATGGTGGCGCTCAGCCGCAATGTCGGGCGCAAGAAAACATTCGAGCTGCTGACCACAGGCGATTTCCTCGGCGCCGACCAAGCGCTGGAGCATGGCCTGGTCAACCGGGTGGTGCCGGATGCGGAGCTTGGCGCCGAAACCATGGCCTTGGCCGAAAAGGTCGCTTCAAAGCTCGGCTCGGCAGTTAGGATCGGCAAACGCGCCTTCTACGAGCAGCTCGAGATGACGCTCGAGGCGGCCTATGCCCATACCGGCAATGTGATCGCCGAGAACATGTTGCACAAGGACACGGCCGAGGGGGTGCAGGCCTTCCTGGAGAAACGTGACCCGGACTGGCCGGACTGAGCACTGCGCCCACATGAGGGTTCAAGTTACGAGCGCAAAGCGGACATCGCGATCCATCTGCGCAGCATCAGGACTGTGCCATCTCCGGACATTTTTGAGGCATTAGTCCAGAAGCCATGTCGTAGAAATAGGGACGAGTCTGTTAGTCCTTGATCGGCTGGCCGCTCAGCTGCTTTATCTCGTCCTCTTTTCCAGGACCGAATTTTTCGTAGCGTGGCCAGTCGTCTGCGGTATCGAACCAATCTATGTGTTCCCGATGCATGACATGGAGACGAAAGCTCTCATCGGTGACGACGTCTTCGGGGTGATCAAAACTTCCGATGCTCAGACTGGTTTCATGCGCGCGATGAAATCCAATCGAGCTGCCACATGTTGGACAGAAGCTGCGCTCGACGTCCTCTGATGATCGATAGCGCTCTGGGTTCCGTGCAAGCCAACGTACGGACCCAGCCGGAAATCCGACGAAAGTTCCTACAGCAGCGCCAGTTTGCTTGCGGCACTTGCTGCAGTGGCAGTGGCATACCCACAGCTGCTCCGCACTCGTTTCGTACCTGACTTCGCCGCACAGGCGACCACCTTTGTAACCCATTGATGTATTCTCCGGTTTAGATGCTGCAATATAGCAGTACATGCGCGCCATCGGTCCTGTCGCCTGTTCGGGTTTTAGCTGTCAAATCCCGCGACGATGTGTTGGAGGCAATGTCACAAGTGGGTCAGGACCAATCATCTGAGCAATTTTGTCCGATGACAGTTGTGTCCCGCATAGCAAACCTTCCGCCTACGCCGATTTATGGGTCCTGACCCTAGAGCAGGTTGCGCCGGCTCCGGTTCACTCCGCACCCCGTCATTACCGGGCTAGACCCGGCAATCCTGGGCCCAAAGCCCAGATGCCCGGCTCGAGGCCGGGCATGACAAGGTTCACATGACAGGGGAAGGAAATCGTGAAACCTGCTCTAACTCGACTGCGCCCCGGCTCTAGCGCCCAGATGACAGGCCATCCTGCGTTCGTGACCCGTCCCCTCAAGCTTCGGAATCGCAGTGCGGCACTGCTCCATCACGAATGGACAGCGCGGGTGGAAGTGGCAGCCTGTGGGCGGGTCCAGCGGCGAGGGGATCTCGCCCTCTACGGGCGTGAAGTCGCGCTTGCGCTGGTCGAGGCGCGGCACCTCGCACAGCAGCGCCTGGGTATAGGGGTGGCGCGGGTCGGCGAACAGCGCCTCGGTCGGCGCGGTCTCGACCACCCGGCCCAGATACATGATCACCACCCGGTCCGCGATATGCTCGACGACGCTGAGGTCGTGGCTGATGAAGAGATAGGTCAGGTCAAGTTCCTGACGCAAATCCATGAAAAGGTTCAACACTTGCGCCTGGATGGAGACATCCAGCGCGGCGATCGCCTCGTCGCAGACCAGGAATCGCGGCTTGACGGCCAGAGCGCGGGCGATGCCGATCCTCTGGCGCTGGCCGCCCGAAAACTGGTGCGGGTAGCGCCGCTTCAGCGCAGGATCGAGGCCGACTTTCAGCAGGATTTCATCGACATAGTTCGACAGCCCCGCCCGGCCCACCAAGCCATGGACCAGCGGCGCCTCGCCGATGATCTGCTCGACCCGCATCCGTGGGTTCAGACTGGCGAAGGGGTCCTGGAAGATCATCTGCACGGCCAGCGTCGCGGCACGCTGCTCGGCGCCGGTCATCGCGGCGGTTTCCTTGCCTTCGAACAGAACGGTGCCCTCGGTCGCTGGCAGGATCCCGGCGATCATGCGGCCGAGGGTGGATTTTCCGCAACCAGACTCACCGACCAGGCCCACCACCTCGCCCGGCTTGATCGCCAGATCGACCTTGTCGACCGCGTGCACCACCTCATCGCGGATCTCCGATCCCAGGCGCTGGGCGATCTTGCCGGCGAGATCAAGCTGTTTGACGAAACGTTTGGAGACGCGCCGTACTTCGATGAGCGGAACGCTCATGCGGGCACCGCCGCGCCGTGCGGGTGGTGGCAGCGGATCGGGTGGCCAGCCTCCGCGGCCGTGATCTGGGGCACGGTGAGGCAGGCATCGCTGGCGCGCGGGCAGCGCTCGCGGAAGGCGCAGCCCGGCGGCAGGTCCAGCATGTTGGGGGTCATGCCGGGGATCTGGGTCAGTTTCTCGCCACGGCGGTTGGCGGACGGCACCGACCCCAGCAGCCCCACCGTATAGGGGTGGCGTGGGTGGTCGATCACGTCGTCGGTCGGGCCAGCCTCGACCACGCGGCCCGCGTACATGACCGAGATCCGATCGGCCAAGCCCGCCACCACCGCCAGGTCGTGGGTGATCCAAATGAGCGCCGCGCCGCGCGCGCGGCAGAGCATCTGCGCCACATGGATTATCTGCGCCTGGATGGTCACGTCCAGCGCCGTGGTGGGCTCGTCGGCGACGATCAGGTCCGGGTTGTTCAGGAAGGCGATCGCGATGGCGACCCGCTGGCGCATGCCGCCGGAAAGCTGATGCGGATAAGCCCTCAGCCGTTCCTCCGGGCTGGGGATGCCGACCTGGGCCAGGCCGTCACGCGCCTGCGCCCAGGCCTCGCGTTTCGGAACATCCCGGTGTGCCAGGATCGCCTCAATCATCTGGGTGTCGATCCGCAGGACCGGGTTCAGGGTCATCATCGGATCCTGGAAGATCATCGCGACCTTCGATCCCCTAAGCTCGCGCATCCGCCGGTCCGAGGCGCCGATCAGTTCCTCGCCCTGGAAGCGGATCGAGCCGCCGACCACACGGCCCGGCGGGTCGACCAGGCCGATGATCGAGAACCCGGTGACCGATTTGCCGGAACCAGACTCGCCGACCAGCCCCATCACCTTGCCCCGCTCGATCGCGAAATCGACGCCATCGACCGCCTTCACCACGCCTGCCCGGGTAAAGAAATGGGTCTGGAGGCCCTCGACCGAGAGGACGGTCATCGCTTGAGCCTGGGGTTCAGGACGTCGCGCAACTGATCACCCACCAGGTTGATCGAGACGATGGTGACCAGCAGCGCGAGGCCGGGGAAGAAGCTGATCCAATAGCGCCCGGACATCATGTATTCGAAGCCGTTCGAGATCAGCACGCCGAGGCTCGGCTCGGTCTGGCGCAGCCCAACGCCGAGGAAGCTGAGCGTGGATTCAAGCGCGATGGCCGAGGCGGTCTGCACCGTGCCGATGACGATCAGCGGCGCCATACAATTGGGCAGCACGTGCCGGAAGACGACGCGGGTGTGGCTTAGCCCCAAGCAGCGGGCCGCCTCGATATATTCCTTGGCGCTTTCGACCAGCGCCGTGCCGCGCACCGTGCGGGCGTAATACGCCCACTGCGCCGCGACCAAGGCGATGATGATCTTGTCGATGCCGCGCCCCAGGATCGCCACCAGCATCAGCGCGATCAGCACCGCCGGGAACGAGAGCTGGATATCGACCGCCCGCATGATCAGCGTCTCCGTGCGTCCGCCCGCATAGGCCGCGACCAGCCCGATCGCCGTGCCGATGATCAGCGCCAGGACGCCGGATGCCATCCCCACCATCAGCGAGATGCGCAATCCATAGAGGATGGCGGAATAGAGATCGCGCCCCGCCCCGTCGGAGCCGAGCCACATTGTGTAGCCGGTAAACGCCTCGGACCCCGGTGGCAGCTTGCCGTCCAGCACATCCACCTGAGCCAGGTCGTAGGGGTCCTGCGGCGTGATCCACGGCGCGAGCACCGCCAGCAGAACGATCAGGGCCAGGACGATCAGCGCGATCAGCGCGATCGTGCTCTCGCGGAACTCGGACCAGAAGCGCTGGAACGGGGTCTCGACCCGGGCCTCCACAGCGGTGGTTTCGATGTCCCCGGCGCTCATGTGCCCTGGTCCCTGAGCCGGACGCGCGGGTCGAGGACCGAGTAGAGGATGTCGACCACCAGATTGATGATCACGAAGAAGAGCACGATGATCATCAGGTAGGCGACCACGACCGGGCGGTCCAATTGCAGCAGCGAGTCGATCAAAAGCTTGCCCATGCCCGGCCAGGCGAAGATCGTCTCGGTTACGACCGAGAAAGCCAGTAGGTTGCCGAATTCCAGGCCCAGAACGGTGACGATGGGGATCAGGATGTTCTTCATCAGATGGACGCCCACGACCCGGCGCGTTGTCAGGCCCTTGGCCCGGGCGAACTTGATGTAATCTTGATGCATCGCCTCGCGCACACCCGCGCGGGTCAGCCGGATGACCAGGCTGATATTGGTCAGCGCCAGGTTAAGCGCCGGCATGAAGAGGTGACTGAGCCCGTCCCGGGTCCAGAGGCTGGAGCGGATGCCGAGGAACTCCGCCATGTCGCCCCGGCCCGTCGAGGGCAGCCAGCCCAGATAGACGGCAAAGAGCATGATCATCATCAGCCCGACCCAGAAAGTCGGCAGTGAGAAGCCCAGGATCGACCCGGCCATGATGGCGCGCGAGATACGCTGATCGGGGAAGAGGCCCGCATAGAGGCCGAGCGGAATGCCCAGCACGATGGCCATCACCAGCGACACGAGCGCCAGCTCGATGGTCGCCGGCATGTGGTGCAGGATCAGCTTCAGCGCCGGCTCGCCAAAGATGAAGGACTTGCCGAAATCGCCCGAGGCGACGCCCTTGAGGAAAAAGAGGTATTGCTCGTGGATCGGCTTGTCGAGGCCCAGCGCGCGGATCGTGCGCTCGATCTCGGCCTGGTCGGCCTCCGGGTTGATCAGCATGTCCACCGGGTCGCCGATCACGTTGACGCCGAAGAAGACGATCAGCGACATCAGGAAAACGACGACGATCGCCTGCAACAGGCGGCGGATGATGAAGACGGTCATGCGGGGCCTGGGAGCAGGGTGGGGTGAAACCCCACCCTACGCCTTGCTCACTCCTTGACGACTCCGATGGCCAGAGTCGCCTCATCGGTGCGGGCGATGTATTTCAGGCCCTTCTTCGCCGCCCAGGTATTGACCTGGTAGTGCAGCGGGATGATCGCCGCGTCATTGATCGCGATCTCGGTCGCCTGGGCCAGCAGGGCCTCGCGGTCCTCGTCATCGACGGTCGCCAAAGCCTTGGTCACCAGGGCGTCGACCTCCGGGTTCGAGTAGCGGCCGCGGTTCGAGGCACCCCAGCCCTTGTCAGGCGTGTGGGTGGCGATGAGCGACTTCAAGGGCGACGAGGCCTCGCCCGAGCCGGCGCCCCATCCGACCAATATGAAGCTGAATTCCGGCGTCTCGCCCGGGCCGCCGCGCGAGGCGCGCTTGAAGTAGACCGAGCGCGGCATGGTCTCGACCTGGGTCTTGATGCCGATCCGGGTCAGCATCTGGCCGATCGCCTCGGCGATCTTGGAGTCGTTGATATAGCGGTCGTTCGGCCCATGAATGGTCAGCTCGAACCCGTCCCCGACGCCGGCCTTAGCCAGCAATTCCTTGGCACCGTCCGGGTCATAGCCGACCGGCGAAAGGTTGTCCGAGACGCCGAAGAAGCCCTCGGGCAGAAGCTGACCGGCCTTGATCGCCACACCTTCCATGACGCGGTCGACGATGGCGTCGCGATTGATGGCCCTCGAAATCGCCTGGCGCACTTCGAGCTTGCGCAGTGGGTTGTCGATCGCGCCGCCGCCATTGGCCTTGACGAAGGGGCTGTCGGCGCGGTCGTGGTCGAGGTGCAGATAGATCACGCGGTTCGAAACGCCCTGGCTGAGCGCCAGATCCGCGTTCTTCGCGAGCGTGGTGATGTCGGTCGTGGGCACGCCCTCGATCATGTCCACATCACCCGCCAGCAGCGCCGCGACGCGGGCCGGGCCGGATTTGATCGGCTTGAAGGTCACTTTCGACCAGATCGGCTTGTCGCCCCAGTAATCGTCATTGCGCTCGACGATGATCGAGTCTCCGGGCGAATAGCTGACGAACTTGAAGGGGCCGGTGCCGATGGTGGCCGAGCCGTTGTTGAACGCCTCGGTGGTGCCGTCGCAGCCGGCCTCGGACGACACGATCGGGATCGTCGAGACATCGTTCGCCATCAGCGGATAGGGCGAGGCGGTCTTGATGTGGATCGTGTGGTCGTCGACCTTCTCGACCGTCTTGCCCTTGGTATAGGTCGCGAACGACGAGGGTGAGTTCGGCACGTTCGGCGCGCGCTCGAACGAGCAGACGATGTCGTCGGCGTTGAAGTCCGAGCCGTCGTGGTATTTCACACCCTGGCGCAGCTTGAACTCCCAGGTCAGGTCGTCGATGGGACCCCATTCGGTCGCCAGGCCCGGCATCAGCTGCTGCTTTTCGTTCTGCAGAATCAGCCGGTCGAAGATGTGCCGGCTCATGGCGTTGTTGGGGCCGAGATTGTGGAAATGCGGATCCATCGCCGTCGGCTCGGAGGCGAGCGCGATGGTCAGCTCGTCAGCGAGCGCCGGGGCCGAGATCAGCGTCGACGCCGCCAGGATCGCGAGGGAATGTCGGATCGATTTCATGAGCGTGCTCCCTATTTGTCGTGCTTGCGCACGGATTGTTTTGGGATCGCCTCGGATGGGTCCGGGGCGCTGGGGGAAGCCTAACCAGCTTGCCCGGTTAAGAAAAGCCTCTTGCCGCTGGACGCCGGTCTACCCGGGCACGCGCCATTCGGCATCCGGGTCCAGCGGGAAGCTGGGGCGTGGAATGCGGCTGAACGGCCAACGCTCGAGCACTGGCGAGGTCAATCCGGCCGTGTCGACCTCATAGACCGTCTCGGGCGGGAACCAGGGCAGGAAGCCGGCGCGGAAATGCCCGCGCGACTTGACGCAGACAGTGCGGGCTTCGGAGATATCCAGCTCGAACATCTCGAAAAAGACCGGATCGGCGGTCTGGGTGCGATCCGAGATCACGACGACCTGGATGCCCCCGATCTGCAAGAGCGCGGAGGGGCCGAGATGCAGGTGCCGTCCGGCGAAGAGGCCCAGCCGCCCGGTTACCTCGCCATTGTGCAGGGCCACGATGCGCGCCTCCACCTCGAAGGGGGTGTCCCATTGCTCCCAGGTCTCGTTGCCGCGGTTGCGGTTGAACCGGGCGGTGAAGTTCGCGCCTTCGCCTAGCGCATGAGCTTCCGCCGCCAGGTCCGGGTCGAAGAACGAGCCGTAAAAGACGTTTCTTGCCCCAGCCGAATGGAGCGCGGCTAATAGCTCGGTCGTCCGGCCCGAGCCGCCGCCGCCCGGATTGTCGCCGGCATCCGAGAAGATCACCGGGGGTCCATCAGTACGGCGCGCCAGGGCGACCGCCTCTTCGACCGGGGTGAGCGCGCGGACAAAGCGGCGGCGCATGTCCCAGGCGCGCACCGCGATCTCGTGGGCCAGGGCCTCGGCGGCGGCTTGGTTCTCGCGCGCGGTGACCACGATCGAGATCCCGTTATCGGGCACGTCCGCGAAGATGAAATTGCCGAAGATCGAAACGTTCAGGATCGCGCCCGCAAGCTCGGCTTGGCGCCGCTGACCATAGCCGATCAGTTCGCCATAGGGGCCGTCGGCGGTCAGCAGCGTGACCGAGGCCGGGGCGAGCGGCAGCTTCACATGCGCGACCTTTGGCCGGGCCAGGCCAGCCAAGACGCGGCGGAGCGTAAAGGCGGCCTCCTCGCCACGCTCGATCATGTCCACATGGGGGTTGGTGCGGTAACCGCAGATCAGATCGGCCGAAACACACATTTTGTCCGAGATGTTACCGTGCAAGTCGAGGGTCTGGACGATCGGAACATCCGGGCCGACCTTGGCGCGTACCCGGGCGGCCAGTTCCCCGTCCGGATCGTCCAGATGGGTCGCGACCATGGCGCCGTGATGGCAGAGATAGACCGCATCGACCGGGTCCGCGAGCCCATCGAAGATCGCCCGGGAATAGGCCTCAAAAACCGCCTCCTCGACCGGCCCGTGCGGGTGGCAGGCCGCCAGCAGCACCGGCACCGGTTCCCAGGGACCGGTCGCGTCCATGGCGCGGACAAAGGCAGCGAATTCGGCCGCGAGGGACGGCGCGGGCGACCGCGCCTCGGCCATCAGCGCATCGCCGCCGAGCCAGGTGAGGCTTTCGAAATCGGCGCGCGCCGCCGGCCTTGCATAGCGGTTCGATTCGAGGATCATGCCCATCAGGGCGACGCGGGGTCCGGCTGTCATCTGAGACTCCTCCCTGTCGCCCGTGATTTGAAGGGGAGCGCGCGCCCATGTCCACCATCAACATCCCGAACGAGCTGCCGGTCGATCTGATCGGGCCCGATATCGCGGCCTATGCGGTGGGGAATACGGGGATTCCTTATGTCTGGTCGTTCGAGGCAGGGCGGCCGGGGCCGCATGTGATGATCTCGGCCATCGTGCATGGGAACGAGCCTTGCGGATCGGTGGCGCTGGATTGGCTGATGTCGCAGGACGTGCGGCCGCTGAAGGGAACGCTGACGCTGGCCTTCATGAACACGCAAGCGGCTTCGCGGTTCGATCCCGCCGACCCGAATGCTTCGCGCTGGGTGGACGAGGACTTCAACCGGGTCTGGTCGGCCGAGGCCCTGGCCTCGGACCGCGACTCGGTCGAGTTGCGGCGCGCGCGTCAGGTGCAGCCGCTGGTCGCCTCGGCCGATTACCTGCTGGACCTGCATTCCATGCAGCAGCCGGCGCCCGGGCTGGCATTGGCCGGTTGGCAGGAGCGCGGGGTGCGCCTGGCCCAGTTGGTGGGGGTGCCGGACCGGATCGTCATCGACCGCGGCCATGCGGCGGGGATGCGGATGCGCGACCATGGGGCGTTCAGCGCCGATGACGGGCAAGCCGCGGCGCTGCTGCTGGAATGCGGTCAGCATTGGGAAACGGGCGCGGCGGATCTGGCCAAGGAAGCCTCGGCGCGATTCCTGACCGGGCTGAGCGTGATCGGGCCGGAGCTTCTGGACGGGCTCGGAGCACTGGATCCTGCGCCGCAAACGGTTTGGGAGGTGGCCGAGGCCGTCACCATCACCTCCGAGCGCTACACCCATACCCAGCCCTTCACCGGCGGCGAGATCATTGCCGAAAAAGGCACGCTGCTGGGCCATGACGGCGAGCGCCCGGTTGTCAGCCCCCATGACGATTGCATGCTGGTGATGCCGTCAAAGCGGCTGTGGCGCGGGCAGACGGCGGTGCGGCTGGCACGGCGGAGAGACTAGTCCGCGGACTGCGCCGTGTCGTGCGTCACCGGCTCGGCCAAGAGCTCGGCGATTGCCCGATTGATCACCGCGGCGTCGGATTTCGACTGCCCTGATCCGCACATATGTCCCCAGTCGGTCTCGATGTCACGATACTCGGCACCCGGAATCATTGCCGCCTCTTCCCGGCAATCAGCGGGGGTGAAATATAGATCGGTCGCCGCCGTCATCACCAAGGTCTTGGCCGTGATCCGGCCGAGCGTTTCCGCCAGATCGCCGCCATCGGCCGCGTCATTTGTCATCCAGGTGCGCGCGCAGGCGGTGAGGTCGCCCGCATGCCGCGCCAGGAACAGCTTATCCCAGTAACCCTCGAGCCAATCTTCGAGTGTCTCGAAGTCCCCGAAGGTCTCGCGATAGGCCGACTCCCGATACGCGGCGCGCTTGATCCAGGCCTGGGAATAGGCCCAACCCGCATAGACCCGCCCGGCGGCTTTTAGACCGGCCGCTGGCGCCTCGTCCGAGCCGTAGCGCGGATCTGCCGACAGAGCCGCCAAGACACCCTCCAGGAAGACGCGGTTATGCGGTGTCGTCCGCGCGGTCCCGCAGACGGTCAGCAGCCGCCGCACCCGGTGGGGCTCCTCCGCCGCCCAGCGGTAGCTCTGCTGCGCGCCCATGGACCAGCCGACGGCAAGCGCGATCGGTGCATCGTCGAAATGATCGGTCAACAGGCGTCGCTGCAGCTCGATATTGTCCGCATGGGTGACCATCGGAAAACCGGTGGTGTTGGACGGAGACGAGGACGCTCCATTTCCCAGCATGTTCGGCACAACGATGCACCAGCGTTCCGGATCGAGGGCCATTCCAGGCCCAATCAGGAAAGCGTTCTGCTCGTGCGTTCCGCCAAATCGGGTCGGATACAGGATCAGGTTATCGCGTGCCGCGTTCAACCGGCCCCATACCGCGTAGCGACACCGCGCTTCGCGCAACGTGGCGCCACCGGCGAGAGGCAGGTCCGTCGTGAAATCAGTGACTTCCATCGGAAAACCTCAGATAGCGGTCGCGCTCCCAGTCCGAGACATGGTTGAGCACGAGCTTCGATTTCGACACTCCGTGCATATCGACATATGAGGCGATGCACGTGGTCACACCCTTGCCGGGCAAGTTTCTCTTCAATGGTTCAAAGTCAGTCATGCTGGCGCCCGTGCGTCTCTCCCCGGCGGCTTATGCGGCACCGCCATCCGGGCATCCTATGCAGGATTTCTTGCAGTGACGACTCGGATGTCGGCAAGATCTTGACCAACGCCTGGTGGCAAATCGAGCGGATTGCGAGGCGCGCATTCGGTGCTAAAAGACTCGAAACATTGGGAGAATGGTGCTGCCGGTCAGGATTGAACTGACGGCCTCTCCCTTACCAAGGGAGTGCTCCAATTCCGAACGCACCCGCATTCCTTGCCATATTGCAACTTAAACACTCATATTTATTGACATTTCCACCAATACTGCCGACATAGAACGTCAAAACCCCTCGTCTCAGACGCAGCAATGTGGAACCCGGGTGGAGCCCCAGATCATGTCTTTTTCCGTTGCCGATCCTGCGAATGTCGTTGCACTGCCGCATAGAAAACCCAACAAGATTGCCCTTACACAGCGCAGAGTAGACAACGCGAGTGCGCGAGCAGAACGCTACGAGGTCCGTGACCCGTCCCTCCCTGGCTTCATGCTGCGCGTCTCGGCCACGTCGAAGACCTACGCTGTCTCAACGCGCGTCGGCCGGGGCCGTGGAACAAAGCGGGTTCGGGTGACAATTGGCGATGCGCGCGTAATCAAGCTTCACGATGCTCGGGAACGCGCGCGCCAGATCATTACCGATGCGAAAGCCGGTATCGACCCTACGACAGCCGCAAACGAGCAATCTGTTCGTGAACAGCTTCTTGACTACCAGGCTCGGCTTGCCCGCGATGGTGTGGTGAAGGCCGCCGACATGATCGCTACGCTCAAGCGCGGACTAAAGGGTGATCTATTACCTAAAGAGCTCGCCAGAGCGATGATCGTCGCGGAGATTGAGCGCCTGGAATACTCTGGCAGGCCGGGCGCCGCCGACTACTTCCGCAAGACCGTAGTCACGTTCTTGAACTGGCTTGTGGATCGTGGCGCAATTGCCGCGTCACCAATGGCTGGATACCGGAGGCCGCGTGAGACGCGCGCACAGCGGCTATCTCGACGCCCCTGGGTCATGTGCGCTTCCGAAGAGATCAGGCAATTCTGGACAGCGTCCGAGGCCGCCAGCAATCCCGTGCATCGTGATCTGCTACGGTTCATTTTGCTCACAGGGCAACGCCGGACTGAGACAAGCCTCATCGAACATGGGCACATTGCCGATAGTTGCTGGCACCCGCCTGCAGAGAATACAAAGACCGGGACGCCTCATAACGTGCCGCTTGGCCCGCTATCCCTGGCCCTCATCGATGCCCAACCGCAATACGCGGGAACCGGGCTCATTTTCCCAGGGCGCGGGATGAAACCAATTTCTGGTTGGTCCAAACTCATTGCCCCTATTCGGCGGGCCTTCGGTGACGACCGTGTATCTTGCCATGGGCTGCGCAGAACGTTCCGCACGGGTCTGTCTTCGCTCGGTGTTGAAGAGGCTGTGGCCGAACTCATGATTGCGCATAGAAGGTCAGATCTCATCGGCCGATACGACCACTCTGATCTATGGAGCAAGCGTGCCGCAGCCCAGAATGCATGGGAAGACCACGTAGCGAGCGCCATCGAATGACCCACCCTAGTGCACCCGCCGATCTAAATCAGCGCTGGGTTGAACTGGTTATCAAGCTCAGGCAAATCGAACAGGCCATGTCTGCTAGCGGCGACGCGAAGGTTGCCCGGATGGGCAGTGTAGTCGACGCCATCATCGATTTCTTGAAGCCCATCGAACTGGCACAAGGCCAAGAAGCGCTCCTGATTCCACTCTACGACGTCTACCAGGAACTCATCGAGCGGCGGACCACGGAGGCCGATGCCGCCACAAGGAAGGTAACTGGCGGAAGACCTCGCGTTGACGTCTGGACAAGCGCCGTCCGCGCGGTTGCGATCGCTGCAGTCGATTTGTTGGAGAGGCACGGCACCACGCGTCTCGAAGCACGAAAGATTGTCGCATCCCAACTCAGGGCGGCCGGATATCGGCCAGTTCCTAATCACAACGTAGTGAAGCAGTGGGAGCACGATTGGCTCCCCAGGCAGGCTCAACCGAAACAGTTTGTAGAAGGCCATCTTCCCCCAGAAATCGTTCGGCACGCGGCGCTCCAACAGATGGAGCAGCGAGTTTCGAACGGTGCTGCACCAACAGATGTAAGCGGAGACATGCTCAAGCAATGGTGCGCAGGATAGTCGTAAAACCACCCCTGTTTCGCGAACGGTAGATTGCTGATTTTCGGGTGAAGCTCACTGGATGAGGAGCACCCGATGTCCAAAACATTCGACGTTGAAATTGCGGTCGAGGGCGTGAAACCCACCGCACTCTACACTGCACGAGAAGCAGCGACCCTGCTTCGCGTTTCTCCCCGCACTTTGGAACGGTGGCGCAAGGATGGACGTGGTCCGCGCGTCACTCGGCTCTGGAAGCATGCCCGGCCGTTATACCTGGGCCGTGACATCCTGATCGCGCTCGACGGTTCGGCCGAGGAATAGATCGGGCGGCGATCAGCATCGATGGCTCGGCAAGCACCATCTGCAGATGTCGTGGGCGAGGGTGAATGTTTAAAACCGTTTTCCGTCGCTGCGCTCGACCTGCACGATCATGGGCTTACGCCAATCCCGCTGGGGGGTGAAGACGGCAAGACGCCACGCGTCAAAACGGCCTCGATGACGAGGCGCCCATCAAGAGCGACGTTGAGGAAGTGGGCTGAACAGTATCCGACTGCGAATGTCGGTATATTGACCGGCCTGTCAAGCATCACGGTCATCGATATCGATGATCAGAAGCTCGTCCCGGCGATGCTGGAGCGATTTGGAGCAACACCCCTTCAGATCGGGACGCCCAGCGGCGGCGTGCACCTCTATTACCAAAGCGCGCGAGAGCGGTCTTGTAGCCTACGAAACGAAGACCTTGCCGTCGATGTAAAGGGGCTCGGCGGCATGGTTGTTGTTCCGCCGTCTGTGCGCCCGACCGGGCCTTATACTGGTAGGCAATACCGGTTTCTGCATGGTGATTGGGCAGACCTTCCCAACCTGCCGACGCTACGCCCAGGAAGCCTGAGCATGGCCGCGACAAGCGGGCGCGTCGTTTCGCTGGCGCGCGTTGGCCGAGGCCGCCGAAACAAGTCGCTGTTCCGATACCTTCTGCGTCAGGTCCGCTAGCTCGCTCAGACACACAGGTGCAGGCATCGTGTGCAGTGCACGCCGGGCATCCGCAATTGCATTGTTGGTGGCGCCGATCAGCGGCTCGTTCCAGTGTTGAGAATGAGACTGGGGTTGTCGCGCGGGCTCTCGTCGGAAACGGATGACCAGCATCGGCCTTGACCCATCAAGGCTGAGACTGCGTGATAGGATTGCTCTGCCAGAGGCGTTGAAGAGCAAAGATTTGCGCGGCGGACAACGGTTAATGCCGAGAAAGGATCTCTGAGATGTCAGAAGGATGGATTGGTTTGGTCGGCGTTGTTGTGGGTGCTGGCCTTCAGTTTCTTTTCGACCGGTTTCGTCATGACCGGGAAACGAAATCACAACGCCAGCTTGACGAAAAACGCAAAGGCTACCTCCGTCAAATGTTGGATAAGCCTGGGCGGACTGGGTGGCGCAGGATGAAAACTCTATCCGGGGTCATCGGTGCGACCCGAAACGAGACGGCACGACTGCTGATCGAGTTAGATGCGAGGGCGTCGGAAACCGGGAATGATGTTTGGGCATACATCAAGGACAAGCCTATTCCGGGTGGTGGCGAGGCGCCTATTGATGAGACACAGGGTGGCGAGCATGAAGTCGTCCAGGGCTCAAAATGAGCCCTCACCGAGTTGGCTCATTATCTAGCGCCTGCCGAGCAAACACCACCGCCGCCTTACGATCCGCATCCGTTTTAGCCAGGTCAAGCCGCCGCAGAGCAAGGCCAAGGCTGGTGAGCCAAGCAAGCCTGGCTCGGGTGGCCTTAGTTGATCCACCGTGCCGGTAAGCTGGGTGGGCCGTGCCGCTCAGCGAATGACCACCATGAAACCTGCAAACCCGCTTGCCTGGCGTAGCGATCCGGCGGCAGCGCCGCCCCGCTTGCTTCGACTTGGCAGAACAGCGGCGGGCACCAGGGATCGCGGCGTAGGGTGGTGTTCCAGGCTGGAATGGCATGGTCGTGAAGTCGCAGTTCTGGGTCTCCGTTCATGAGGTGGCGAAAGACGCCGAGCAATTTGTCTACGCCCATGCATACTAAACCAAACCAGCCGAGCGATGCTGGGTTTTCGCGCGTGAAGGTCAAGTTTGCATCGGATATCGGACCTAGGTTCACCAGGCTCAAATTGTCAGGTTTGTGCCAGAACGCGACCTACATCGGCCGCGCAGCGAATTGGAACTTTGAGCCCAAACTACCAGATGCTGCGCTGCGTTCGAACGGCAGCAATGTGGGGAAGACCGGACGCTCAGTAAGCGTGCGCTACGCGAATTCCTGACCCGGACCCAAAATTGTAGCGCGGATTACCTGATCAGGGAAGGTTCAATCCAGTGAAGTCAGAAATACCGTCACGTCAACCAGATCGACAGTGCTAAGCCCGTCGGCAAAGGACACTAGGACCAGCTCAAGACAGGCGGTGGCTTCTTTGCGTTGGCCACAGTTCTGCAGCAACGCTGCCAGTGACATCGCCGCGCACAGTTCCCAACACCTCGCGCCATGAGCCTGGGCGATGGTGATTGCCTCGTGGAACAGGCGCTCCGCGGCCCCTGATCTGAGGTTGCCTCCCGCGAGCGCCAGCTCACCGGCCGGCCGTAAACTTTCCGGCTCCATGTAGCGGTCACCGATGCGGCGGCAATGTTCGAGAATGGCGGCGTTGAGTGCCGTCGCCTCTTCGATGCGGCCGATGTCCGCAAACCCCAGTACGATCCAGCTGCGGAACATTGCCGTACAAATGCACCCGCCGCTCGCGGTCCAAAAGTCGTTGCCCGGCTTCGCGCCTTTTCTTCCGCCACCCGCGTCGCCTCGTCACAATGGCCAGCAGTCGGTCTGTCGGGTTCAGGTAGACAAGGGCGGTGGGACTGGCTGTCAGGGCAAACACCGGATTGAACGGCTGGCCGATCTCGCGCGCCAGCGTGACCGCTTCCTTCAACCGCTTGACCGAGCGATCCGGCGGCCAACGATCCGATCGTCATAGTTGGTAAGAAGCAGCGCCCGAAAGCATCATCTACATGGACCTGAGGCCGCCCACGAATTAACAATCACAGTGGACCAAACGATTTAGGACACTCAAGCGTTCGGCGTTCTCCGGTTGCGTCACGGCTTCGGCGGCGCACGGGTGAATGCCGTCAGGAATAGCTGCCCTGCGTCACCTGAATTGGTTTCATTGAATGGATACAATACTTGCTCTCGCGGTTTGCACGATCATCGTCGTCTTAGTGTTCGACTACACTAACGGCTTTCACGATGCCTCTAACATCGTCGCCACAGTGATCGCCTCTCGGGCGATGACGCCGATCCAGGCCGTGATCGTGGTGGCTATCTTTGAGTTCCTTGGGCCACTGCTTGGCGGCACAGCGGTCGCAAACACCATTGGCAAGTTCATTGACCTGAGTGAGATCGAGGCCGTCGCTTCGATGTCCATCGTGCTGGCCGGAGTCGTCGGCGCGATCACTTGGAATCTGGTGACCTGGTGGTTCGGTATCCCGTCGAGTTCGTCACACGCCTTGGTCGGTGGCTTGGTTGGACCGGTGGTGGTCGCGGCCGGTCCTGGTCACGTGGTCTGGGGACTTGGTGAATTCATGCAGCACGGACATTTGACTGGGGTAACCAAGGTTTTGCTAGCGCTGATACTGTCGCCGGTGATCGGTTTCTGGGCCGGCTTCGTGATACATCGCTTCGCTGGGTTGATGTTGCGCGGCGCCCGGCCTGGCGTGAACCGGTATCTGCGGCGGGCGCAGATCGCGACCTCGGCCGGCCTGGCCTTCTCGCACGGCGCCAACGACGCACAGAAGAGCATGGGAATCATCACCATGGTGCTATTGATCGGCGGCATGATTGATGAATTCGTCGTGCCGTTCTGGGTGGTCTTGGCGTGCGCGCTGGCAATCACGCTGGGTATCCTCTCAGGCGGCTGGCGGATCGTGCGCACGGTGGGTTTCGGCATCTACAAAGTACGCCCGCTCCATGCGCTGGACGCGCAGCTGACCTCTGGGGCGGTGATCTTTGGCGCTGCTTTGCTCGGCGGCCCAGTCTCGACGACTCATGTGGTCAGTTCATCGATCATGGGAATCGGTGCTTCGGAGCGGCCGCGCGCGGTACGCTGGGCAAAGGCGAAGGAAATCGTCTCGACCTGGCTCATCACGATCCCGAGCGCCGCGGTCGTCGGGATCGCTGCATGGCTGGTGTTGAAGTTTTTTGTCTAGGGTGTTGTCAATTAAATGGAGACGAGTCGTATGAGCAGCAAAGAATCGACGGTCGTCAACAAACTGATCGACCGTGTTTTTCCCCGCATGCCGGACTTTTACGCGCTGATCGACGAACAGTGCGACATGATGATGAAGACCATGGATGCATTCGTCGAGTTCATGGAGACCGGCGACATGGAGAAGGGCCAGGAAATCGCCCATGTGCTGGAGAAGCAGGGCGATGAGCTGAAGCGCCGCAACCTAGCCGCGCTCGACACCGCTTTCGCGACGCCGATGGACCGGGAGGAGATCTATCGCGCCATCGAGGGCGTCGATCACGTCATTAACTATGCCAAGACCACGGTGCGCGGGCTACAGGCGTTGAAGGTCGCCCCAGACCGGCACATGCTGGAGATGGCGAACCAACTGCGCGACGGTGCGCAGGCGCTACAGGCGGGGTTCGCCAAGATCGCCCTCAAGCCCTCTGACGCCGAGGCGGACGCCATCGCGGTCCGCAAGGCCGAGCGCAGGGTGGAAAAGGCCTACCGCAACGCGCTTGCCGAACTCTTTGACGCCGAGGAGCACCACCTGCGATTGGCCCAGGAGGGTGGGGGCCGGCCCTCGGATGTGCTGAATTGCGTTACAGAAATCCTGCGCCGACGCGAGATCTACCGCCACCTGTCAAACGCCTCCGACCGCCTGGCCCATGCGGGACAGACGCTGCACGACATCATCGTGAAGATTGCCTGAAATCGCGAAGCAAGGGGTGGGTTGGCCGGACCATCGGAGGTCTTCCGCGGCAGCATCTTCGGTGCCGCGGGCTGCCCCAGGATCCTGGCAGTAGGCCGCGCTTGGGGTTTCTAGCGAAGGGCGCGAACACACCGGCGCCGAAGCCCGCCCCAACCATCGGGGTCACGCTGGAATTCACAGTCCGTCAGGTTCTTGATTGAAATCAATGCAATCCCCAAACTTCGAAGATAGCGAACAAATTGGGGCTCATTTATCGTGCGCAGACAGTCCCCTATTCTTGCCGATGGAGACCAGTAGATCTGGGATCCGTTCAACGGTCCGGCGAGGGAACACCCGGTCGCGTGCTTAAAGTCCATGTGATCTTTCCAGAGGGGACATTATTGTGTCGGGTATCGCGGGCAATGTTTCGCAAGACCTGGATGACACGCGACCCATAGTCGTGGCGACAGACTTTTCCTCCGACTCGGCTGCCGCTCTTCTTTGGGCCAGCCGGTACGCGGCGCTATTGAAAGCGCCGCTCCTCGTCCTTCACGTTGTTCATGATCCGGCCGAATCGGCGGGATTTTACCTGCGCGACAAGAAAGACGCCGAGCGGACGATGTCGGACGTCGCCGAGGAGATGATGGCGGCTTTCCTGGCAGAGGCGCGGGGTGAGAACCCCGACATGACACCGATCGCCGAGGCCAGATCCGAACTTGTGACGGGCTTGCCACCTTCCCGCATCATCGAGGTCGCGAAGGGCGTCGACGCGCAGATCATTATCGTAGGCAGCCGTGGTCGCAGCGGCGTCTCGAACATTCTCATGGGTTCGGTTGCAGAAAGGGTTGCACAGCTCGCTCCGGTGCCGGTCGTCATCGTTAAGGGCCAAGTGGGCGGGTGATTTCATGAACGGACCTCTCGGCAGTTTCGATCTCTGGGTCGGTCTATTCGGCGGACTCGCGCTGTTCCTCTTCGGCATGGACATCATGACCGTCGCCCTGAAGCGTGCGGCCGGCGATTACATGAAGGATATCCTGGCCAAGCTGACCAGCAATCGGCTGGTCGGCGCTGGTCTCGGCGCTGTGGTCACGGCCGTTATCCAATCCTCCTCCGTCACGACGGTGATTCTGGTCGGCTTCATTTCGGCTGGATTGATGTCCATGGCGCAGAGCGTTGCTGTGATCATGGGCGCGAATATTGGCACGACGATCACCGCGCAGATCCTCGCCTTCAAGGTCACAAAACTCGCCTTGCCGATGATTGCCATCGGATTTCTCGCGTCTTTCATTTCGAAAAACGAGGTGCGGCGCGAGTTGGGCAATATCCTTCTCGGGCTCGGGCTAGTCTTCTACGGCATGGGCGTCATGAGCGGCGCAATGAAGCCGCTGCGGTCCTACGAGCCGTTCATCGATTTCATGATCTCGCTGGACAACGCGCTTCTTGGGGCGATGGTCGGCGCGGCGTTTACAGCGATTGTGCAATCCTCCTCGGCGACGACGGGTATCCTCATCGTCATGGCGGGCCAGGGATTGATCAGCCTCGAGGGTGCCATCGCGATTGCGCTCGGCGCGAATATCGGCACTTGCGTGACAGCCGGGCTCGCGTCGATTGGTAAGCCGCGCGAGGCGGTGCGCGCCGCCGCGGTGCACACCTTGTTCAACGTCGCCGGTGTCCTGCTCTGGATCGGTTTCGTCCCGCAGCTTGCGCAACTGGCCTCGTCGATCTCGCCCGCGAGCACTGAGTTGATCGGCATCGAGCGGCTGGCCGCGGATTCTCCCAGGCAGATTGCCAACGCGCACACGCTGTTCAATGTGATCAACACGTTCCTGTTCATCGGGCTTTCGACCCAGATCGCGCGCCTTGTCGAGTGGTTGATTCCTGATCGTCCGATCGTTGTCGGTGAGGAGTTCCTGCCGAAATTCCTGGACGTGGGCCTGATCTCGACGCCCGCGATCGCCCTCGATGCGGTGCGCCGCGAGATCGGGCGGATTGGCGGGCAGGTCCAGGAGATGATCGAGGCGGTCATGCCGGTGGCTATCTCGGGCACCCGTGCCCAATTGGAAAAGATAGCGCAGATGGACAAGGTGGTCGACGCGCTTCACCGTGCGGTCATCGGGTACTTGCGCGAGATCAGCCTCACGAACCTTTCGGAATCGCAGTCAAGACGACTCATGACACTGATCCAGATCGCGAACGATCTCGAGCATATCGGCGACCAGATCGCGACGAACATGATCACCTCAGCCGGCAAGCGCATCGACGAAGGCGTGGTCGTCAGCGAAGCGACGGCCAATGCGATCACGGGCTTCCACCAAGAGGTCGTCAAGGCGCTGGAAGGCGCGCTGGAGGCGGTTGCAAAGGAGGATCAGGCGATCGCCACCCAGGTCCGCGGAATGAAAAAGGACGTCGCAGATCTGGGTCGTGAGATTGCCGCGCATGGGATCGAGCGCTTGACCGCGGACGCGCCGCTGCGGCTCGAGACCTACGCGCGCGAGATGGAGATGATCGAGATCCTCGACGCTATCTTCAAGGTGGCGCGCCGGATCGCGCGCAGCCAATTGCAGTCCGGTCAAGCGACGGATGAAGCGATGGTCGAGACGGTTTGAGCGGAAGCCGGATAAAAGTGCCTCACGGTCATCCAGACCTCCATGCCAATGGAGAGCTTGAATCCCATCACCCACTACGACGGAATCCATCAATTGGGTACAGATCCTAGTCCTCTATCCCATCATAGTGATCCGGCACCACGGTCTGGTCGCTCATCGGCGGTCGCACATAGCTGCGGTCTTCGGACCGCGGCGGAAGTTCGATCGGTTCAGGTGTGAGATCCTCATAGGGAATGAGGCTCAGGAAGTGGCTGATGCAACTCAATCGTGCGCGTTTCTTGACGTCCGCTTCGACCACGTACCATGGCGCTTGCTTGATGTCCGTATGCGCGAGCATCGTGTCCTTTGCCTTTGAGTATTCGACCCAGCGCCGGCGCGATTCCAGATCCATCGGGCTAAGCTTCCAGCGCTTGGTCGGATCCGTGAGGCGGCGCTGGAAACGGCGCTCCTGTTCCTCGTCGCTGACCGAGAACCAGTATTTGATGAGCTTGATCCCAGAGCGCACGAGCATCCGCTCGAATTCCGGGCATGAGCGCATAAACTCCTCGTATTCGGCATCAGTGCAGAAGCCCATTACCCGTTCGACGCCGGCGCGGTTGTACCAGCTTCGGTCGAACAGTACGATCTCGCCCGCGGCCGGCAGATGCGCGACATACCGCTGGAAATACCACTGGGTTTTCTCGCGTTCGGTCGGCGTGCTCAACGCTACGACGCGGCATACCCGAGGGTTCAACGGCTCGGTCATCCGCTTGATGGTGCCGCCCTTGCCGGCGGCATCGCGGCCCTCGAAAAGGACAACGATCTTCAATCCGGTGGCTTTTACCCATTCCTGCAGCTTGACCAACTCGATCTGAAGCTTGGCCAGTTCGGATTCGTAAACCTTTCTCGGGATCTTCTTCTTGTCCGCCTTGATGTCTGAGCTGACATGCGCGGACCTGTCCTCATGCGCCGGTTCATCGATCCGCGGATCTACCTCTTCCTGTTCCGGCAACGATACTTTTTCTTGTTTCTTAGTCATTTCGGCCTCCCTTTGGCGGCATCGGTGCGGTTTGATCTCACCTCTTTCTCTGCCGGTTGATCGCGGCTGAACCCGGCGCTTTGCGCGCGCTGCTTTTTTATCCCATTCGCTCACACATGTGCCTGCTGGCGCCGCTACCCGGCCTTCGCGTCCGCATTCGGTTCGACGCGCAGTGTCACAAGCGCTCGGTCCGTCGCCTCAACGACGGTGAGCCGATATCCTAGTTCAACGACGTAGTCGCCCTCGCGAGGAATGTGCTTCAGCCGTGCCATGACCAAGCCGCCCAAGGTGTGGAACTCCGTCGCTGGAAAATGGACGCCCAGTACATCATTGGCCTCGGAGATCGCAACCCGGGAATCCATTAGGTACGCGTCGTCGCCGATCACCGTGAACTCGTTGCGCCGCTTCGGCTTGTATTCCTCGAAGTCGTAGCCCACGTCGATTTCGCCCAACACCTCCTCGACGATGTCCTCCATGGTGATCATGCCGATCGCGGAGCCGAACTCGTTGACGACGATCGCCATATGGTCCTCGCGCTGGCGAAGTTCTGGAAGCAGCCTGTCGATGGTCTGGTTTGGCGCGACGTAGAGCGCCGGTTTCACGAGGTCCGAGATTGACTTCTTGGTCGAGTGATTGGCCAGCATCGCCCAGGTCGTCAGCGTGACGATGCCGGTGATGTTCGAAGTGTTGTTCTCGTAGACCGGCAAACGGTTGAACCCGTGCTTGCGTACTAGATCGATGGCTGTGCGCATGCTCTTCTTGCCGATATTGGCGCCGTCGATGGCAACAACCTGAGCGATCGGCACCATCGCCTCGGCGACCGTCGTGTCCGCAAAACGGATCACCCGGCGGATGCGACCACGGTTGGTCTCGCTGAGCGCCGCACTCTGCTCGGCCATGTCGACCAGCGTGCGCAATTGTTCACGGGTAATGAAGAAGGTCTGTTCCATCCGCCCGGCCCCGGCCAGACGCGCGCAGAAGCGTGCGATCCGGGAAAACAGGAAGATCACTGGATAGAACAGCTTCGCGCTCCAGTTCAGCGGGAAGATGATCACCGGGGTGAGGGCGGAGGTTTTCTGCTGATAGACGCTCTTCGGCACGATTTCGCCCGCCACCAGGAAAAGCGGCGTGAAGGCCAGAAGCGCGACGAGTTCGCCTTGGCGCCCGACCAACTCGATCATCAGCAGGGTGCCGACGGTTGTGAGCGCGATGGTGCTGATATTGGTCCCGACCAGGGTCGTGCTGAGCAAAATTTCCGGCTTCTGCAGAAGCTTCATGGCCAATTCGGCCCCCCGGTTCCCCTGTTTCGCCGCATGACGAAGCTTGATCTTGTCGGCATTGACGAGCGCGATCTCGGAACCCGAGAAGAAGCCCTTCAAAAGCAGGAGCACGATCATCAGAAGAATTGTGGCGAACGAATCCATGCCTATTTCTCCTGTGCCCTTGCGGTTTCGGGGAAATCGGTCGGATCTGCGCTCTTCACGATACGCACGCTAGCGACGCGGTGACCCTCCATTTCCAGCACGGTCGCCGTATACCCGTCGATTACGACCGAGTCGCCCGAGCGCGGCAAGCGGTCGAGATGCCGGAACACCACGCCAGCGATCGTCGTCATCCGCGGATCTTCGATTCCAAAATTCGTGAGATCGTTGAAATCGGTCAGCTTCATGTCGCCCGGAACCTCGTAGACGTTCTGGTCGTCTTCCTTGTAGTAGGCCTGGCTCGAGACGTTCTCCGAGATCTCTCCGAAGATGAACTTGATTATATCGCGCATGGTAATCAGGCCCTCGACGCCGCCGAATTCGTTGAGGACGATGGCCGCGCGTGCATTGTTGGCCTGAAAGAAGTCGAACATCTCATCGACATTCTTGGTTGGGGGCACCACCACGGGCGCGTGCATAACGTCTTCTGGGCGCAGAGCGCCGAGGTCCGCACTGTCCATCGTCAGTTTGAGGACGTCCTCGGCATGCAGGAAACCCAGGAAATTATCCGTGCGGTCGCGACAGACCGGAACTCGGGGATGTTGCAGCACCTTGAACTGCTCGAACATCTCCGGCACCGGCGTTTCGATGTCCAGGAACTCGATGCGCGTCCTGGGCGTCATGATCTCGACGATTTCGGTTTCACCCGCTTCCAGGAGGTTGTCGATCAGCACGCGCTCGGTCGCATCCAATACCCCCTCGTCAGCGACGTCCTCGAGAACGGCCCGGAATTCATCGACGCGGAGAATGTTCTCGGGCGCCCGCTCGTCGCCAACGATCCAGGTGGTAATGCGGCCGGAGATTAGGCGAACGGCGCGCCGGAGCGGCGTGATCAACCGGCTCCAATGCTCGAGCGGTGTTGCCACCAATGCAGTGCTGACGCGGATCGGATTGCTGGCGGCGATCGTTTTGGGCGTGACTTCTCCGAATAGCAGGAGCAGGGGGAACATCACGATGATATTGATCCATCCGGCGCGCTCGGTTCCGAACAGCACGAACAGGATGCCCGCCATGTTGATCGTTGCCGCGATGTTGACCAGTTCGTTGCCGCAGAGGATCGAGATGATCAGGCGCCGCGGCTCGTCCAGCAACGCATGCAGGGTCTCGGATTTGGGATGACGTTCGCGACGCAGCTTTTGCAGGTCCAGCCGCGAGAGCGAAAAGAGCGCCGTCTCCGAACCTGAGAAGAACGCTGAGCATCCAAACAGGAAGACTTGTAGCGTCAGCCTGACTATCATGTCCGGTTCGGCCAGGCGTGCCGGATCAACCGAAAAGAAATCGGCGACCTGTGCCCAGTAGGACATGAGATTGAAACCGACGTATTCCATCCCGGCCCGCGCATAGTGGTTCCGACGGCAGCACGATCGGCATGCCGAAACTCGCCCTCGCGAAGCCTGATACCGTGCAAGGCGGGTTAGCGGCTCCGAAAGACCAACGCGAAGACCATACGAAGTGCCGGGAATCCGTCATTGATGTCAGTCAATCACGCTGCGCCCAGCGGACTGATCGGCGCAAAACCGCGGGTGATGTGCGGGCAGTTGGCCAAGGTCACCACCCTTTGACATACATCAAAAGGCGCCCCCCGAACCTATTCTACCGAACTGTCGAACAAAAAAGAGTTTGATCGGGGGATACAAGACTTCGCTCCATCCTCGATAATTCTCGCCTGCCGAGGCGCGGTAGTGCTGCGCTGCACCCGGACGGGGCGTCAATACGAGGTGGCATGGCGAATTCTTCCGAGCGCGCTCGAAGGACTGCGTCTTGCTCGAGAGAGGTAATTGTATGTCTGAAACAGCGAAGATCAAAGGGATTGGTCCTGCATCCGCCGGGCTGCTCGCCAAACATGGATTTGTCAAAGTGAAGGACGTTGCAAACGCGTGCGTCGCCGATCTGACCGTCGTGCCGAAGATCGGCCAAATCCGTGCGCATTCCCTGATCACCGCCGCCCAGGAGCTCTTGAACGGTGCATCGATCGTCCGCGCATCGAACATGGAAGCCAGCGCGGGCAAAAAGAAGGGCAAGAAAACGAAGAAAAACAAAAAAGGGAAGAGCGGAAAGAAGAAAGAGATTAAGCTAAAGGGCAGAAAGTCCAAGAAGAAAAAGAACAGTAAGAAGAAGGGAAAAAAGTGAAGTTGATCCCGGCCGGTTCATTCATATGAGCGGGCCGGAGGCTGCCTGCCGACACTCGAGTGTCGGCAGTGACATTGGGCGCCGCAGCGGTCCCGGCCTATTCGCGCAATGCCCTGAGCGCGAAATCGCCGACCGCCCAACGCGGCAATCCGGAAGGTCTTTGATGCCGTAATCTTGGGAGGTTGGCGAATGGCAAGATCCATACCTTTTGCAACATTGTTCGGGAAGTCGCCCTTCAAGCCGATGCAAGAGCACATGCGCACGGTCAAGAAGTGCGCGGCCCAGGTAACCAAGCTCTTCGAGGCGCTATGCGAGGGCGACCAAGAGAAGATCGGCGCCATCAAGGACCGGATCTTCGAGCTGGAAAGCGAAGCTGACGACATCAAGAACGAGCTGCGCGCCCATCTGCCCAAGAGTCTGTTCATGCCGGTCGACCGGCGTGACCTGCTCGAGCTCCTCGACCTCCAGGACTCGATCGCGGATACCGCGCAAGACATCGCCGGTCTTCTGTTCGAGCGAAAGATGGAGGTCTTGGACGGAATGGAGCAGCCGCTCATGAACCTGGTTCGGCGCTGTGTGGAAGCGTGCAATCAGGCGTCACGCATCATCGAGTGCCTCGACGAGCTGGTAGAGACCGGGTTCCGCGGTCGCGATTCCGACACCGTGATCGAGATGGTCGAGCAATTGAACAAGATTGAGTCCGACACCGATCAGATGGGCATCGAACTGGCGCGCAGCCTCTTCATCCACGAAGACCAAATGAAGCCGGTTTCCGTCGTATTCTGGTACGACCTGATCACCATGATCGGTGACCTCGCTGATTATGCCGAGAAAGTCGGTAACCGCCTACGGCTGCTGCTCGCGCGTTAATCTGGGGAGAAGATTTGTGGATATCATCGCAACCCACGGGCAAGTTCTAATCATCATCGCAGTGATCTTCGGCCTCTATATGTGCTGGGGAATTGGCGCTAATGATGTGGCTAATGTCATGGGGACCTCGGTTGGTTCCGGTGCGATCACTGTCACGACCGCCATCATAATCGCCGCTATCTTCGAGTTCGGCGGCGCCTTCCTCGCGGGCGGACATGTCACCGCGACGATCCGCAAAGGGATCATCGACCCGACACCCATTGCCGACAATCCAGAGGTATTGGTCTTTGGAATGCTTGCGGCCTTGCTTGCCGCCGCCATTTGGCTGATGGCCGCCTCGACGCGCGGCTGGCCGGTCTCGACAACTCATTCGATCGTCGGTGCCGTGGTCGGATTCGCCATCGCCGGGATTGGCATGGACGCGGTCAAATGGGGCAAGATTGGTCAGATTGTTGCGAGTTGGGTGGTCTCACCGGTCTTGGGTGGCGCGATCGCCTTCGTCCTGATGCTGAGCATCCGCCGGCTGATCCTGGATTCGGAAACTCCGTTCCAATCAGCCAAACGCTGGGGCCCAGTTTATGTGTTTTTGGTCGGCTTCATCATGGCACTTGTGACGCTGTTCAAAGGACTCAAACACCTGAAGCTCGAACTGACCGCGCCCCAAAGCTTTGCGGCCGCCGCAGTGGTGGGCCTCATCTTTGCCTTCATTGGCTATCTGCTGATCCAGCGGGTCAAGATCGACAAGGAGGCGGACAAGGACTTCCACTATGCCAGCGTGGAAAAGGTCTTCGTTCCGATGATGCTTTTCACCGCAAGTGGCATGGCCTTTGCGCATGGTTCGAACGATGTCGCCAATGGCGTCGGCCCGATGGCCGCTGTCGTCGGTCTCGTCAATTCGGGAGGCGAACTCGCCCAAAAGTCGGAGATGCCCACCTGGCTTCTTGCCATCGGCGGCGCCGGCATCGTCATCGGCTTGGCGACCTACGGCTACAAAGTGATGCGCACCATCGGCACCAAGATCACCGAACTGACGCCGACGCGCGGTTTCTGCGCGACCATGGCCGCGGCGACCACAGTCGTGCTGGCCTCGCGCACCGGCATGCCGGTTTCGACCACGCATATCGCGGTTGGCGGGGTCATTGGCGTGGGCATCGCGCGCGGCATCGGTGCGATCGACCTGCGCGTGATCGGCGGCATCATCATGTCCTGGATCATCACGCTGCCCGTCGGCGGTGTCCTGTCGGCACTGATTTTCTTCATGTTGCGCGGCATGTTTATCTAGCCGGCAAGCCGATCTAGGCGGCGTTCGACGATCACTCGATTGCGCCCTCGGCTTCGGCTGGGGGCGCCTTCCCTTTCGCATCCGATTGCCCGGGCGTGTCGCTCGACGTCTTGATGTCATCGCGCAGCATGTCCAGGGCCGGTTCGGGCGTGAATTCCAACGCTAGCGCCTCGCCGTCGCGCATTACCATGATGGCCAGGCGGTCGGTATGGGCCGAATAGACGATATGATGTGCTTTGATGCCCCCGACATCACGCCACAGTGTTTCTGTCGCGGACATTGGCGTATGACCGACGATCACTGGCGCCTCCTTGGATAGACCGAGCATTCGGCGGAAGCGTTTGACGCTACCCTTGCCATACCCGTTGAGCCGGCCCGCCTGGCGCAGCCGGTTCCACACGACCTCGTTTTGCAGGCCCGGATAGCGCCGGATGTTGACCATTGCGTCGCGTGTTACCCTTGAGCGCACCGGACCGCCATGACATGCAGCGAAGTCCATTCCCTGTGCGATATACGCGAGGCCATCGAACAGGCGCTCGATCTCAGCGACATATTCCGCGCCTCGACGCTCTTTCATATATCGGCGTAGCAATACGCCCTGTGGCACGCCGCCCTTTCCGCTTTCGGGGGAGAAATCCTCGTGATTGCCGCGAAGACAGAAGATGTTTTCCGGAAATCGCCGTTTCAGGGTGCAGAAGATATCGAGGATTAGGATCGAGGTGTCCATCCGCTCGAGTTCCCCCGGTTCCTCGCAGTGGACTAGGTCGCCGAGGAAGACCATGCAGACGTCATCACGCTCCAGCGCAGCGAGCAACCCGCCCTCGGTGATCACACGCAGCAAATTGTCCATCTGCGTGTGTATGTCCCCCAGGATGACGATCGCCTTGTCGTCAGGCAATTTGATGATGCCGCCTGGCACGCCGTCGTCGTTCGGTTCGCGGTAGGCCTCGGCCGCGAGGATGTCGTTTACCTCGCGCAAGATCTCCAGTGCGTCGTCGCCGTCAAGCTCGGTCAGCGGTCGCCCGAGAACGCCTGGCAAGCGTTTAAGATTTTCACGGCGTACGTTCCAAGCGCGGCGATCGGACGCGATCGCCGCGATTGTAGTCGCGCGGTCAGGCTCCAGCGATTCGACCGTCAGACTGCCTCTGACATTCGAGACTTTGACATGGCGCTCGGCCACCGAGCGGTCGAATCCGAAGATCCGCGTCTGCATGTCGTCCACACGTCCAATGAGGACCGTTTCGCCGGCCCTGATGCTCAGAAACTCCGGAACGCCCTCGAAATATGCGTCACCGACGTGAACGATCCAATCCCGGCTGCCGCGGGTGACCGTCCCGCTCATCGGCAGGTCAAGCTCGAATTCCAGGGCCACGTTACCCAGTCGAAGCTCGAAGACTTGCGTGGCCGGGGCTATTCGCGCGCTCCCCACGAGCGTTGCCGGCGTCGATGCTGGCACAATCGTGGCTCGCTTCTGCCGATTGCCAAAGATCCCGCACAGCCGGCTGAAAATCGAAGGTTTTTCCTCCATTTCCTCTGGGCTTTGGTCGTCAACCTTTGTCGCTTCCGACATCATAGTTTTGGCGGATTCTTGCAGTCGACAATCGCCATCGGCGTGCCTTCCCGGTCGATGCGCACATAGACGTTCATTCCCGAGACCCAGAAATACCAAGCAATCGAGCGATAGAACTGGACCTGGTGCTTCACGATTTCCACCGTGATCCGTCGGTCGAACGGAAACAGGCCCGTCTTCGCCCTCTCGATCCGATCCTGGAAAATCCTGTCCACAGGCGGCAGAAGGAACTCGAACACATACCGCGTGCGCCAGTCGGTGCCGAAGAACCATGTCTTTTCGGGGGGGATCTTGATCCGCCGGTAGTCGATTTCCAAGCTGTCGCAGTTGTCCAGCCATTCGTCGTCGAGGACCGTCAACGCCTCTTCGAAACCTTTGATCGGAGCGCCGAGATGAAGTTCGCGCGGCCGGAAGGTCAGCGTCTGGATGCTCCACCAACTGTTGACCGAAAGATCGATAAAGCCTTCATATGGCCAGCCGCGCATTCTTTGCACCAGCGAGCTTTTTCCGGCGCCCGGAGGGCCGGTGATCAGGAACTTACGGAACTTGGGCTCCTTCGGGAAAGGCAGTCCGTTGATGTCCTGTAGGTCTTCGATCGGCGACAGGATCAGATCTTCAGCCGTAATCATATGTCAGCCTGCTTTGAACGGGACGGCCCGGGGCAATCTTTGACCCAGATAACACCGCCCCGGTGGGGTCGCGTTGCAAACGAACCGGCAGATTGACGATCAGCCCGTCGATCTTCGCGCAATCGCGCGCGGGCGAAGAAGATTTTTCTTTCTGACCTCCTGATGCCGGAGTCCCGCCGCAAATATCATCGCTTGCTGACATCCAGTTTCCGTTTTCTCATTAACAGGCTGGCGTTGCGTGTAGCTGCCGTCCGAATGCATTTCCCAGACGTTGCGCCGGTCCCCGACCTGCACATCCAAATACGCCCGCAGCGCCTCCGTCAACGGTTCGTCTTCGACCGGAACGATCACCTCGGCCCGGCTGTGAAGATTGCGCATCATCAGGTCGGCGGAACCGATGTAGAACTCCTCGTCCCCGCCGTTTCGGAAGTAGTAGATGCGCGTGTGCTCGAGGAACCGGCCGACGACACTGATCACAGTGATGTTGTCGGAAAGCCCGGAAATGCCTGGCCGCAGACGGCAAGTATCGCGGACGATCAGTTCGACCTTCACGCCCACGCGCGACGCTCGGTAAAGCGCCTCAACGATATCCGCATCCTCGAGTGCGTTCGTCTTCAGCCGGATCAGCCCGCGTGACCGCGTCGAGTTCTTCGAGATCTCGCGATCGATCTTTTGGAGGAGCTGTTCCTTCATATTACGCGGCGAAACCAGGATCTTGGTATAGCGCCGCCGCGGCTGGCATCCGGAGGTCAGGAAGTTGAAGAACTCGACCAGATCGGCACCGATCTCTTCGTTGCAGGTCAACAGTCCACAATCCGCGTAGAGGCGGGCAGTTCCCGCGTGGTAGTTGCCGGTGCCAATATGTGCATAGCGGCGCAGGCCACTGAAATCCCGCCGGATGACCAGGATGACCTTCGAGTGGGTCTTGAGGCCCACGACCCCGTAGGTCACGTGAATCCCGGCCTCTTCGAGGCGCGCCGCCCAGTTGATGTTCGCCGCCTCGTCGAAGCGCGCCTTGAGCTCGACCGCGACCGCGACCTGCTTGCCGTTGCGCGCCGCCTCGATCAAGTAGTCAATGATCCCGGTGCCCTCCGTTGTCCGGTAGAGCGTCATTTTGATCGCCATAACTTTTGGGTCTTGGCATGCCTCGCGGACAAAGCGAACAACCGATGTGTTGAACGATTCGTATGGGTGGTTCAGGAAGATCGGTCCCTTGTTGCGGATGGCGTGGAAGATGTTTTGCTCGCCGTCGAGCTCGACATTGTCGATGGGGTGATGATCCGGATTATGCAGGGCAGGGACATTGATCGACGCAATCTCGAACAGATCCCGCATGCCCAGCAGGACATCGCTCTCGAAGACGTCCTCGTCCTCGTTGAGGCCCAACTCCGCCGCCAACATGCCCCGATGCATCGGATCGATGCCGGCGCTGGTCTCGAGACGGACGATTGGCGCGAACTTCCGGTCGCGCACCTCGGTCTCGATCAATTCCAGCAGGTCGTCGGCGGCCTCTTCCTCACGTTCGGTGTTCGCATTGCGCGTGATCCGGAACACTTCGCAGCTCATCACCTCGACTTCGGGAAAGAGCACGTCGAGGTTGTTCGCCATCACGTCCTCGAGCAGGGCGAATTTGTTTGAGGCGCCAACGCGGATAAACCGCGACACGGTATTTCCGGTCGGAACCTTGACCCGCGCCAGGATTGGCGTCGACTCTCCGGACATTCGCAACGTCACAAGCAGGTTGAGCGACAGGTTGGATATGTGCGGGAAGGGATGCGCCGGATCCATCGCCAGCGGCGTGACAAGCGGAAAGATATTCTGCAGATAGTATGCTCGCACGCCGGCCTGCTCCTCCGCCAGAAGTTCGGCGTAGTCGGAGATGATGATGTCGTGCGCCCGAAGCTGATCCCGAAGCTCCAGATAGATGTCCCGCATTTTCTCTTGCAACCGCCGGATCAGCGCCACGGAGTCACGAATCTGCTGGTGCGGGGTGCGGCCGTCGACAGTGAGCTCATGGACGCCTGCACCGAGCTGCTGTTTAAGGCCGCCGATGCGCTTCATGAAGAATTCGTCAAGGTTGCCGCCGACGATAGCGAGGAATTTGACCCGCTCCAGGAGCGGCACCCGCTCATCCTCAGCCTCATGTAGAACGCGCTCGTTGAACTTCAGCCAGGTAAGCTCGCGGTTCAGGTAAAGTTCCGGCGCCTTCAGGTCCTTGCCGGTTTCAGCCTCGGCACGAGCCGCTTCCTCGGCCGCCTCTCGAGCTTGTTCGGCGGCACGCTCGGCCTCGGCCTTCGATGCGGCCGCGGCAGACGCAGCGGATGCCGCGATCTCGAGCTTTTCGGCCGCTTTCGCCGAGGCACGCGTATCGTCGACAGCAGCGCGGGTGATCTTGCGCGCGACGCCAGCCTTGGTCTTGGCGTTGCTAAGCGTCTCTTCGGTCTGCCCGCTCTTGCGTTGGACCAGCGTCACCGCCTTTCTCGCCGCCAGCTCGGTCCGTTTCACCGCACGGGCAGCTTCCTCGACCTTTTCCGCCGCCGCGCTTGCCTCGGCCCTGATCTTGCTGGCCAAGGCAGTGACGTTCTTTGCTGCCGCTTCAGCGGTGGCCTCACTTCCCTTCGCCTTCGCGCCGAGCCGATCGGACCGACGCCTGGCCGTCTTGATCGCCTGCGCCGAGCTTTCGGGAGCACGCTCGACTTGCACCGCTTCGATCTCGGCGCCTTTGGCCTTGGCCGCCGCCTTGATCGCGACTGCTTCAGTTTCACGCGCCTCAGTTGCCGCCAGCGCACATTCAGATGCCTGCTGCGCCGCGCGCGCCGCCATCTGTTCCGCCGCCGCCGCGGCTTTCTTCGCCAGCTTCGCTTCCTTGTCGGCCGTCGCGGCAGCCCGACTGAGAGCCGATCGCGGATTACCGCGTTCGGCCTCGGCAAGTGTTGCTTTCGTTGCCGCTTTCGCCTCGGCAACCGATTTCGCCGCGTTGGCCGTTCGGTTGGCGGCCCTGGTGGCCTTCACCCTGGACTTCGCGGCCGCCGCGGACGCCCGATCAGCCCCGGTCTTGGTCCGAAGCGCGTTGGGCGGAAGGAGATTCTCCTCGACTTCAGCCGCGCTCATTTTCCTTATCGGCGGAGTCTCGTTGTTTTTCACTTCGTTCCGTTTCCGAGCAGCGTTCCTCCAAGTGCTGCAAGAGCACCGGGTTCGGTGCTTGTCCGAACCAGGGCAAAGCAACTACCGCGAGAACTGGCCCGTCATTGGGCATTGTCATCGATAGGATGCAAATCTGCCTAAATAAACTCGCAACGAGCGCCTTGATCTACATCAATTACCAGTTGTTTTCAATCGTCTTGTTGTAGATCAACCCAGAAGATGCGCAGCGTTGGCTCTGATTCGCTTGGTCATTTCGCAAATGAAGGGCCAGGAATTTTTGATCAAAATCGTTTGCTCAAGGGAAGTTCTATTATTGCATTTTTCGGTCTATTCGATTGAAACTTGATCACGAGTTATACCGTGATCGATTATTTCTTGATAGCCAATGGATGCATCTAGAGACTGGCATTCATCTGTCGCCAGAGCGGATCGGGAATCCCAGGATCAATTCTATCTCTCTTTCGTGTGCTTCCACGGTGCTTCGCATGCCAGCACGGATGCTCGTAGATGGGTTAGAGAAAAGCTTTGTCCCCGTTGCGGTCGGGTCAAACCTGCGCGTTACACGCCGATCGATCTAGATCCGCAATCTCCACGCTCCTGCCTTCGCACGGGAATACGTCAACGGCAACTCATGGCATGAGATCGACATAGCCCCTACGGCAGCAATCGGGATCAAACCGGACGTTGGAATTCTAGCTCGAATGGCAGGTTTGTCCCGCTGAGTTGCCGTCGGAGATTTCCAAAGCGAATGCCTGCACCAGGTCAGAAACAGACGTTTGCTGGCCTGATCGATATGGTCTGGAACCAGGTTCATCAACGACCTAGCCTGCGACCATGACCGCATCACCACCACCCCCGATTCCGTCGCTTGAACACGTTCTGATGGATGTGCGTGAAATCCCGGAGCATGCCCACCGCACTGGAAACAAGCGCGAGATCGAGGCCGCGATTGAGTGGATCAACGTGGCTCTTGCGAAGACCGACTAGGCCGCAGCGAGCAAGCCGCCGAACATCATGAACAAGATCGCGAAGGGATACAGCAAATATGTCATGTCGCCCTCATCTGGTTCTGCCCGCGATGGGCAAGTGGCGCGTGATTGGGTGAGATTAGGCGCAGGAAGCAAACCTCGTCTGTGACAGTTTTCACATGGCAAGGCGGAGTGCTTTCGTGGGCACGGCCAGGTGTCTGCGTGGATTAGTATGCATAGCCCGAATGAGCCTCGCCCACGCAAGGGTGGTGCCCCGGGGGTGGGTGGGGTGAGGGCGGCCCGGAAATCGAGCGGGGACCCGCGCTCCAGATTTGCTCCAAGAAACTTGGCACACTACACAGCATTCCAGGAACACGCCGTCGTCCAAGACCTAGCGCTCGGATGGATGCGATGAGTGGTTTCGTGGAACCCCAGTGGAACCCGGGACGGCTTTCACACTCCACGACTGTCAGATAAGTGTTTGAAAAATATGGTGCTGCCGGTCAGGATTGAACTGACGGCCTCTCCCTTACCAAGGGAGTGCTCTACCACTGAGCTACGGCAGCGCCGGCGCGCGTCATGGCGGGCCTCTGGCGGGCTCGCCTGGCGGCGCGGGCCGAGTGATACTGGATCGGCGCCCGAATGCAAGCGCAATGTGCAATCGCAATCTGGACCTGGGCCGCCCGGCCCTTTACATGAGTGCGGTCATGGCAAACGGGGGTCAGAAATCCGACAAGGCCGAGCGCCTGGCCGAGGCCCTGCGCGCGAACTTGCGCAAACGTAAGGCGCAAAGCCGGGCGCGCCGGGGCGGGTCCGGCATTGCGGACGGGCCAACGGCGGAGGTCTGCACGAAAACTGCCGATAACCGCCCCGAGGACACCACAACCGGCGGCGATAGCCGGACCGAAGAATAAAAATCACGGAAACGAGCAGGACAGATGGACAAGATCGCGGTGACCGGCGGCAAACCGCTGGAAGGCACTATTGAGATTTCAGGCGCCAAGAACGCCTGCCTGACGCTGATGCCGGCGGCGCTGCTGACCGATCAGCCGCTGACGCTGACCAACGCGCCCAGGCTGGCGGATATCCAGACCATGACCGAGCTTTTGGCCTCGCTGGGTTGCGAGGTGGCGAGCCTGTCGGATGGCCGGGTGATCGCGCTCAACACCGGCGGCATCAACAACCACACGGCGCATTACGACATCGTGCGCAAGATGCGCGCCTCGATCCTGGTTCTGGGGCCGATGTTGGCGCGCGAGGGCCAGGCCCGGGTCTCGCTGCCTGGCGGCTGCGCGATCGGCGCGCGGCCGGTTGATCTGCACTTGAAGGGGCTCGAGGCGCTGGGGGCCGAACTGAGCCTGGAGGACGGCTATGTGGACGCGCGCGCGCCCAATGGGTTGAACGGCGCGGTCTTCGAGTTTCCGTTCGTCTCGGTCGGCGCCACCGAGAACCTGCTGATGGCGGCGAGCCTCGCCAAGGGCACGACGGTGCTGAAGAACGCCGCGCGCGAGCCCGAGATCGGGGATCTGGCTGGCTGCCTGAGTGCCATGGGCGCGCAGATCGACGGGGCCGGCACCTCGGAGATCACCATCGAGGGGGTCGAGGTGCTGCGCGGCTGCACCCACCGGGTGCTTTCGGACCGGGTGGAGCTGGGCACCTATATGCTGGCGCCCGCAATCACCGGCGGCGCGGTGACGCTGAAGGGCGGCAGCCGCGACCTAGTCGGCGCGCTGATCGAAAAGCTGGAGCAATCCGACATCGCGGTCGAGGACGTGCCGGGCGGGCTGCATGTGCGCCGCCGCAACGGCGTGATCCGGCCACTGCGCGTGACGACCGAGCCCTTTCCGGGCTTCCCCACCGATCTGCAGGCGCAGATGATGGCGCTGTTGACGCTGGCCACGGGGGAGAGCGTCATTGAAGAGCATATTTTCGAGAACCGCTTCATGCACGTGCCCGAACTCGCCCGCATGGGCGCCGAGATCGAGGTCCATGGCGGCGCGGCACATATTCACGGGGTCGAAGCTTTACGCGGCGCGCCGGTCATGGCCACCGACCTACGCGCTTCGGTCAGCTTAATCCTGGCTGGCTTGGCGGCCGAGGGTGAAACCGTGCTCAGCCGGGTCTATCATCTGGATCGCGGCTACGAGCGGGTCGAAGAAAAGTTGAGCGCCTGCGGCGCCAAGATCGAAAGGATCAAGGGGGACTGAGCGTGAGCCGGGATGCGCGGTTCGAGGAGGCAGGCGACGAACGCCCACTCAGGCTGAAAGCCGAGAGCGCCGAGGACCTGGAGGTGATCTCCAGCCTGGTCCAGGACGCGGTCGGCAAGGCGGGCGACATCTCGTGGCTGCCGAAGCAGCGGCGGCTGATCCTGGCGATGAACCGGTTCCGGTGGGAAGCCCATGCCGGAGCGCCGGACGGTCAGGCTCCGGCCGAGCGAGTGCGCAGCGCCCTGTCGATCGACAGCGTCCTGAAAGTGCGCGCGCGGGGCATCGATCAGTCGGACAAGACGCGGGTCTACGACCTGTTGGCCCTGAGTTTCACCCCCGGCACGGATGCGGGCGGCGTCGTGACGCTGACGCTGGCCGGCGGCAGCGCGTTCTCGGTCGAGGTGGAATGCCTGGACCTGATGCTCGCGGATATTGGCGAGCCCTGGGGCGCGAAGGCTGGCCGGGCGCCCAATCACGACGCCTAAGCCTGCCAAAGCCGTCGTGGGACCGAACCGTTAGATCGTCACGAAATCATCGGCATGCAAATCGTCCGCGTCGACGCCCAGCAGCGTGATGCTGTCGTCCGCGTTGAAGGTTAGGACCGCGTTGCCATCCGCATCCTCGCCCAGAACCGTTTCGAAATTGCTGCCATCAATCCCGTAGTCGGTCACGTCGAGCACGTCGTCGCTGCCGGCGCCTGCCCGGAAGTCAGTGATGACATCCTCCGCCGAGCCTTCGAGGAAGAAGAGCGTGTCGTTCCCGGCGCCGCCGGTGAGCATATCGTTGCCGCCGGTCGCGGTCGTCGTCGGAACGAGCGAAACCATCTGGAAATCACCGACGATGAAATCGTCTCCGGACCCACCATTTATCGTGTCATTGCCAGCCGATATTGAAGAGTTTATTTCCTTTCCCTCGACAGACGCTCCATCACCGAAGAGAAAGTCATTCCCTGAACCACCGAAAAGACTGTCGTTCCCGAACAAGATCGTGCCTAAGTCGTCCGCCACATTCGTCTCACCGTCGCCAAAGATCAGGTCATCCCCGCCGCCGCCCGATAAACGGTCATCTCCAGCAGTAAGAACCCCGTGGAGCACATCAAGCGCGGCTCCATCCCCATAAAGCTCGTCGTTCCCTGCGCCGCCTCTCAGATCGTCACCGCCCAGAATGAAGATGCCATCCTCGCCTACGTTTAGATCGATGCCATCGCCGTAGAGTCGGTCGTCGCCGATACCCCCAAAAAGACTATCAGCGCCGGTCGTCAGACTCCCTGATTCGTCACCAATTATTGTTTGCTCGATATCTCCAGAAAGAAGGTCGTCACCGCCACCACCTCTCAGAACATCGTTGCCGAGAACGCGCTTTTCTGGGTAACCGCGGAAGAGGGTGACGATGCGAACATCGCCAAAAATCTCGTCGTTGCCATTGCCACCGCTCAGAGAATCGTCTCCTCCAGAGAAGTCAAGAATGTCGTCTCGCGGCTCGCCGTCGCCGAATTCTTCGTCACCGAGAAAGACGGCCTCCACATCGCCGATCAAGAGATCCGCGCCGGCGCCACCGGACAGGGTATCGTCACCCCCTTCGAAATGATCGAAACCAAAAACACTTATACCGACGACGTCCCCAACCAGATAATCGTCACCGTCTCCGCCGGACAAACGGTCATCGCCACCGGTGTAAGACGCCTCGAAGAAAGGCGGATCGTCCGGGCGCCCGATTGAGCTCAGACTCACGGACTCGGAGTCCCCGACCAGGTCGTCGTTACCTTTGTCTCCATTGATCCTGTCATTGCCCGCCAGCATTTCCTGGCCGATTAATACGACGTCCGGCTCTCCGAAGAGATCGTCGTTTCCGTCGCGGCCCTTGATGAGATCGTCGACGAACGTGCCGACGAGAGTATCGTTGCCATTGGTTCCTGAAATCGGTTGGGCCATGGTCTAAACTCCTGCAAACACAGAACACCTCCGGCGCGTTAGCAATGCGCCACACGAACGTCACTCTCGCTGAAATGTTGGCGACCGAGTCCCGGTCGCTGAGCCTTAAGGCTATGACCGCTTCGCAAACAACTTAAATTTCATCTTACGATCGCCACAAGCGTCGAACCATGATCTCGGTCAATTCAAGTGGCAGCTTTGGGTCAAACAACAACCTTACGCGTTGCTCTCGCCGACTTCCAAAATGTCATAGAACACCGAAGATCAGATGCGCGCGGCGCTTCGCGCTATCGTCGGACTTGCCGTTATCAACGCGGACATCCGGATAAATCATCTCCCGCCCTACCCCCGCGCGATGCTCTGCTCGCCCGGATAGGCAATCTCGAATTTGGTGCGCACCAACATCCCAACCACGATCAACGCCCCCGCCTGGTGCAGAATCGCCAGGTTCAGGGGCGAGCCCTGCATCACGGTCACGATCCCAATCATGACCTGAGCCAGGATCGCCACCCCGGTCCAGCGGCCCAGGTTGCGGATCGGCCCGTGCCCGGACCGCCCGCAGCGCAAGGCAAAGACAGCTCCGAAAGCGAGAACCAGATAGCCCAGCATCCGGTGCACGAACTGGGTCAGTGCCGGGTTTTCGAAGAAATTTACCCACAGCGGCGTCATCTCGAAGCTCTCGTCCGGCAGGAACTGTCCCTGCATCAACGGCCAATCCACATAACCCCGGCCCGCATCGGTGCCGGCGACCAGGGCACCCACTAGGATCTGCAGGAAGACCAGCGCGCTCAGCGCACCCGCCACACCCATCAGCGCGGGCAGCCGCCGGCGCCGCGCTTTCAGCAGTGCCACATCGTCCAGCCGGATCTTCAGCGCCAGCCAAGCCAGCACCATCAGGATCACGAAAGCCAGCCCCAGATGCAGCGCCAGCCGGTAGGGCGCCACGTCCAGCCGCCCGGTCAGGCCCGAGGCGACCATCCACCAGCCGACCGCGCCTTGTGCCGCGCCCAGCAGCCCAGGCAGGACCAGGCGCCCGGTCCAGCCCCGCGGAATGCGGCCCGAAACCAGGAAAAGAACGAAACCCAGGAACCAGATAAGGCCGACCAGGCGGCCCAGGAACCGGTGCCCCCATTCCCACCAGAAGATCGGCTTGAAGTCCGCCAGCGTCATCCAGGAGTTCTGGTCCTGGAACTCGGTGGTCTCCTTGTAGGCGGCAAAGGCCACGTCCCAATCCGCGGCGGAGAGTGGCGGGACCGCGCCCATCACCGGATCCCAGACGGTGATCGAGAGGCCGGAATCCGTCAGCCGGGTCAGCCCGCCCACCAGAACCATCGCGGCGACCAAAAAGGCCAGGAACCACAGCCAAAGCGCGATCGCGCCCCGGGCTTCGCGCAGCGCTGGCGCGCTTGCGGCTGGCGCGGTGGGAGCGGCCTCGGCGGCGCCGACCTCTTCGAAAATCGATCGCTTGCTCATCGCCGCCTCACTTAGCCGCCGCGCGGCTCAGCGGCAAGCGGCAGGTCGTCTCAGGGGAGCACGGGCACAGTTCTGAACATATTGATTTCAGGTTAATGTTAACACTTTTTCTCTTGTTCATCCGTAACTTGGCTGGAATCTCACATGTGAGCACACGGGCTTCCCCGCGCCCTCAACGCCGCCGCTTCGGCCCCTCGGCCAGTGTCCGGATCACGCCCCACAGCGTGCGCACATCCTGGTCGGTCAGCGGCGCCCTGTGGAAGAGATTGCGCAGGTTGGCGACCATGGACGCCTTTTTGTGGTCGGGGAAGAAGAACCCGGCTTGGTCCAACTCGCCCTCCAGATGGTCCAGCATTCGCGCCACCGCGCCATGTTCGGCCGGCGCGGCGCGGCCGGTAACCTCGACCTCCGGCTCGGTCCCATTCCCCTGGCGGCGCCATTCATAGCTCATCAGCAGCACACATTGGGCCAGGTTCAGCGAGGCGAATGCCGGGTTGACCGGCACGGTCACGATCGCATTGGCCCGCACCACGTCGTCGTTCTCGAGGCCCGTCCGCTCGCGGCCATAAAGGATGCCGACCCGCTCGCCCTGCCCGATCAGTTCGCGGGCGCGCGTCATCGCGTGCTCTGGCGTCATCACCGTCTTGGCCATCTCGCGGGGCCGCGCCGTGGTCGCGAAGACCGTGTGGAGGTCGGCCACGGCCTCCCCCGTCGTCGGAAAAATCCGCGCCTCGTCCAGCAATCCTCCCGCCCCGCTCGCCATGGCGACGGCGGCGGGGTTCGGCCAACCGTCGCGCGGATTGACGATCCGCAGGTGCCGCAGCCCGAAATTCCACATCGCCCGGGCCGCAGCCCCGATGTTCTCGCCCATCTGCGGCTCAACCAGGATCGAGACGAGACGGCTTTCGGGGCCGTCCTCCGACCATTCGTGTTGCTTGCTGTGATCGGTGCCGGACATAGGGCCAAGTCTCCGCAGGGCAGCCGGGGTTTACGGGACTGGCGGGCGACCTGACAAGCCTTCCTAGACCCGTTGCAGCCACAGGCTGGTCTCCAGCGCCTCTTCCGGCAGCGGCAGCCTCGCCACCCCCGGCCGCTGAGCCGCGCCCATCCGGGTCAGCGCGTAGTGGCTGGCGAAGACCGGCGCGTAGGCGCCCCCCAGGATCCACCCAGCCAGCGCATTCTGCTCGGTATAGCCGCGCCAGGCCCATTGTGGGGGATAGGGATCGGGCAGCAGCACGTCGTGGATATGGACCAGAACACCAGGCGCCAGCTCGGGCAGGAAGCGGTTTAGGATCAAGTCCACGTCCGAACCCGGCCAGAGCACGTGGGACGAATCGAAGAACGCAATATCGCCAGCCTCGAGTGACCGGAACAGCGCCAGATCCTTCTCCGTTAGCACCCGGCGGTGCCAGTCGATCTTCAGCCCATCCAGCGCCGCCCGGGGCGCCGGGTCGATGCAAGTGATTTTGGATACCCCCCCGGCCCCAATGTCCGTAACGGCGCGGGCTAGCATTCGGGTCGAGTGACCCGAGCCAACCTCGACGATCCGCTTCGGTCGAAACTGGCGCACCAGCGCGTAAGCCGCCGCCCCGTCGAGGCGCGGAAACCAGCTCTGCCCCCAGCGCGGCTCCGGCGGCGGACCGTCAAAACCCGCCAACCGGTCTGCATGGCCGTCGATCAAATCCAATACGTTCGCAAAAGCAGGCTCCGCAGCCCCGAAAGCCGTCTCGATCGCCGGATAAGGCCCAGGCGGCGCCACGCTGGACGCATACCGATATGGCGTGAAGAACCCCTGGGGCCGTCCCAGCAGCGTCGCCAGCCCCATCCGCAACCGCCGCCATTTCTCCCGCGTGCCGCTCATCCGACCTGCCTAACAGTGCGGAATGGACAAGCCAATGAGTCGCGTTGCTGCGCCGCACCAAGACCGTTATGGTCCGCCCGATTCCGAGAACAGCGCCGATTTGGGAGGGACAGGCATGTCGAAGATCAAGGTAGAGAACCCCGTCGTCGAGCTCGACGGCGACGAGATGACCCGGATCATCTGGGACTTCATCAAGCAGAAGCTGATCCTGCCCTACCTCGACATCGACCTGCTTTACTACGACCTGGGCATCGAAAGCCGCGACGCGACCGAAGACCAAATCACCATCGACGCCGCAGAGAAGATCAAGGAAGTGGGCGTCGGCGTGAAATGCGCCACGATCACACCGGATGAAGCCCGGGTCGAGGAGTTCGGCCTGAAGAATATGTGGCGCAGCCCCAACGGCACGATCCGCAACATCCTGGGCGGTGTCGTCTTCCGCCAGCCGATCATCTGCTCGAACGTGCCGCGCCTGGTGCCGGGCTGGACCAAGCCGATCGTCATCGGCCGTCACGCCTTCGGCGACCAGTACCGCGCGACGGACTTCAAATTCCCGGGCGCCGGCAAGCTGACCATCAAGTTCGTGGGCGAGGATGGCGAGGTGATCGAGCGCGACGTCTTTGACGCGCCGAGCTCCGGTGTCGCCATGGCGATGTACAATCTCGACGACTCGATCCGCGACTTTGCCCGGGCCTCGTTCAACTACGGGCTCAATCTGGGCTGGCCGGTCTATATGTCGACCAAGAACACCATCCTGAAACAGTATGACGGGCGGTTCCTGGAGCTCTTCCAGGAGGTCTTCGATGCCGAGTTCGCCGACCAGTTCAAGGCGAAGGACATCACTTACGAGCACCGGCTGATTGACGACATGGTTGCCTGTGCCATGAAATGGAACGGTGGCTTCGTCTGGGCCTGCAAGAATTATGACGGCGACGTGCAGTCCGACACCGTGGCCCAGGGTTTCGGCTCGCTCGGCATGATGGCCTCGGTCCTGATGACGCCGGACGGCAAGGTGGTCGAGTCCGAGGCGGCCCACGGCACCGTGACCCGCCACTACCGCCAGCATCAGGACGGTAAGGCGACCTCCACCAACTCGATCGCCTCGATCTATGCCTGGTCCGGCGGGCTGAAGCACCGGGGCAAGCTCGACGGCAACGCACAGCTGACGAATTTCGCCGAGACGTTGGAGCGGGTCTGTGTCGAGACGGTCGAGTCCGGCCACATGACCAAGGATCTGGCGCTGCTGGTGGGGCCGGACCAGAAGTGGCTGACCACGATGGGCTTCCTCGACAAGGTCGACGAGAACCTGAACAAGGCCCTGGCGGGGTAGCAGCGGCGCCCATCTCGCTGGACGTGGCCCACCGTTCGCGGCGGAACAAGTTCCGCCCTACGGACTTTGGCGCGGCCTCGTAGGGTGCATCTTGATGCACCTATGCGGGCGGAACGCGGGCCGGTTCTACAGCGGCCGAGCAACACCTAAATGGTGCGCGCCCAACACCCGGGGCATCCCGCGCAGATAGACCTGCTCGACGCGGCTGGTGTCGAAGCCGACGCGCTGCAGCATCCCCGTGATGTCGCGGTTCAGGTTGTCGCCGCCGGCGAAAGAGCGCCAAAGCGGGTTCAGGCGATCCTGCAGCCGGGCAATCCAGCGCGACGGCGCCCGGCCGTGTTCGACCAGAAGCAACCGGCCACCGGGCCTCAATACCCGGCGCGCCTCGGCCATCGCCGCCTCGGCATCAGGGATGGTGCTGAACCCGTAGGTCACGACGACCGTATCGGCGATGCCATCCACGAGCGGCAATGCCTCGGCCGAGACCGGAATCCGCTCGATCTCCAGCCCGGCACCATCGACCTGGTCGCAGACAGGATCGGCAAATCCCGCCGGCGGGTTGACGGCATAGAGCTTGCTGACCCGCGCCCGGTCGTAGTGACGCAGGTTCTGACCGCTGCCGAAATTGAACTCGACGACCACGCCCTCGGCTTGCGAAACGATGCGCGTGCGCAGCCGCCGCGCCGAGGCGCCGCCCAGAATACTGGCGGCGGTCCGCTTTATGAAAACAGGCATGACTGCACCTCGAATATTCCGGGGAACCGCTTGGGTGCCCCGACGTGTCACTGGGTGCAGATATAGACGCGGGGCCTGGCCCGTCTGTGACAGGTGTCACACATTTGTGTGTCCGAAGGCCGATCGCCTAGCGCCCGCGGTTATGGGTGCGGGCATACATATCGGCGATCATCCGGTTGGCCGTCTTCTCGAACATGAAAGGCAAGATCGCATGGGCCAGCGCAGCGAATGCCGCCAAGAACAGCTTGCCCGAGAAGCGCCCGGCAAAGGCCATATGCTCCAGATAGCTCTCATCGACCGAGCGGGGATGGGTCAGGAACAATGATTTAACTGTTGCGATCATGATGGCCTCCTGGATCTCGTTTGGTGTTGAATGCCACGGATCGCACGGGAAAGGCTCTCAATCTTTGAGTGATTTTTCTTGATTAGAGGATATTATCCTACAAAATCGAATTTATTATGAATATTGATCAACTCGACCGCCGAATCCTGCGGGAATTGCAGCGTGACGCTTCGATCAGCGTCGAAGCCTTGGGTGAACGCGTGGGCCTGTCGCGCAATGCCTGCTGGCGCCGGGTGCGGCTGATGGAGGAGGCGGGCATCATCACCGCCCGGGTCGCACTGGTGAACCCGGAAGCGGTCGGTCTGGGCCTGACCGTTTTCATTGCCGTCAGGACGGATCAACACGCGCCCGACTGGCTCGAGCGTTTCATCAAGGCGGTGCGCGACATGCCCGAGATCCTGGGCGTCTGGCGCACCAGCGGCGATCTCGACTATCTGCTCAAGGCTCGGGTGGCGGATGTACGCGCCTATGACCGGCTTTACCAGCGGCTGATCCGGCGGGTGGAACTGACCGATATCTCGGCCAGCTTCGTGATGGAGGAAATCAAGGACACGACAACTTTGCCTGTGGATGTTAGCTGAGCCGTCCGTTGGAACCGCATCCTCTGCTAGTCGCCTCAACGGTATCGGACCGCGCAACCGATGGATTCCCGACCATCTTGGCGCTAGGCTCGGCCCAGGGGAAACCAAATGGAACGCCGATTAGCCGCCATCCTTTCGGCCGACATGGCCAGCTACAGCCGCCTGATGGAGCGCGACGAGGAGGGCGTGCTGACCCGCCAGAAGGCCCATCGGCGCGAGGCTATCGACCCGGAGATCGCCATCCGGGGCGGTCGCATCGTCAAGACCACCGGCGACGGAATGCTTGCCGAGTTCCCCTCGGCCCGAGAGGCGGTGCGCTGCGCCATCGATATCCAGACCGCCATGGCCGAGCGTGAGGGTGCCTCCGCGCCCGACGACCGGATTGTCTACCGGGTCGGCATCAATCTCGGCGACATCGTCTTCGACGAGGACGACGTCTTCGGCGATGGAGTGAACGTAGCCGCACGGCTGCAGGGCCTCTCCGAGCCAGGCGGCGTCTGTATTTCGGACATCGTCCACCAGACAGTCGCCGAGCGCGTTTCCCAGCCCTTCCGCGACATGGGTAGCCAGCGTGTTAAGAATATTATGCGCCCGATCCGGGTCTGGCAGTGGACACCCGACGCTCCACCACGCGAGCCGGAAGTCGCCCCGGCCGCGCTGAATCAGCGGGTCCGCTATGCGGCGGCGCCAGACGGCGTCCAGATAGCCTGGGCGAGCATCGGCGAGGGGGCACCGCTACTCAAGGCGCCGAACTGGCTAAACCATCTGGAATATGAATGGCGCAGCCCGGTCTGGGGGCCCTTCCTGGGCGAACTCGCCCACCATTGCCAGCTCGTGCGTTTCGACCAGCGCGGCAATGGACTCTCCGACTGGGAAGTCGAAGAATTCACCCTCGATACCATGATCGGTGACATGTCCGCCGTCGCCGACGCTGCCGGGCTGGAACGTTTCGCGCTCTTCGGTATGTCTCAGGGTGGCGCCTTTTCGATCCGCTACGCCGCTGAGAACCCGGACCGTATCTCATGCCTGATCATCTATGGCGGCTATCTTCGCGGCCGACTGATGCGTCCGGACCCTGACCAAAAAAAGCTGTTCGAGGCGCTGAGCATGACGATCCGAGACGGCTGGGGGTCGACCAACCCGGCATTCCGGCACTTTTTCACCTCGAATTTCATCCCCGATGCTTCGCCGGAGATCGGTCAGAGCTTCGACGAGCTCCAGCGCATCGCGACCAACCCGGAGAATGCGCTGCGAATCTGGAACATGAACGCCCGGATCGACGTGACCGAACTGGCGAAGCAGCTGCGCGTGCCTACGCTGGTTCTGCACTGCACGGACGACCGGGTTGCGCCACTAGATGAGGGCTACCAGGTCGCCCGCTTTATCCCCGGTGCCAGCTTCGTTGAGCTACCCGGCAGCAACCACGCGATTCTCGAAGGCACACCAGCTTTCGACCAGTTCTTCGAGGAGGTGACCGCTTTCCTAGCAAAGCACAATCGCTAGAGCACTTTGCACGCGACCTCAGACACGTGTAGATAATCGCCATCCTCCGTGAACGCAGAGAAATTTCTAGAAAACGTAAAGATTCCCGCCTGCGACGTAATCGTCAGTTAGTCATCCGATCAAATGCGAGCGGCCACGATTAATATTCGTCGTGGAGCTTAACCCACGACATGATCCCGTCGCCCTCGTCCCGGCCCTTGGCGGTCAGATCCAGGAGTTGGTAGACCGGGTTCATCGGGTCGAGCCCGCGCGCGAAGGTCGAATAGTGATAAAGGATCGTGCGGTCTTCGCGTCGGCTGAAGCTCGAGATCCCAGGCGCTTCGGGCGCGGGAAAGCTCCCCTCACGGTAATTGTAAACCGCGCGGCCCGCCTCGCGTTCGCCGGGCTCGAAGCTGGCACCGAAATCCAGATTGAAGTCCGAACCATGGGACGAGGCCCATGCGCCCCGCCAGCCCATGCGCGCGCGAAATGCGGCAAGCTTTGGCCAAGGCGCCCGGGCGACGGTCACCAGCCGTGTGTCGCACGCCGCCAGATGCGGCTGAGCACGGTCAAACCCGTCGGTCCAGAACGAGCAGCTCTTGCAGCCTGCCTCCCAATTCGGATCGAACATGAAGTGCTGGATCACAAGCTGCCCATGCCCAGCGAAAAGATCGGCCAGCGTGGCGGCCCCGCTCTCGGTCTCGAACTGTAGTCCTTGGTGACCTCCACCGGCGGCAGCGCGCGGCGAGCTGTCGCCAGCGCGTCGCGTTCACGGTTCAAATCCTTCTCGCGCTCCAGCAGTGCCAGGCGCGCCGCGAGATGGTCGGGATTGGCGGCGGCGGGATGGGATCGGGCCATAGCGCTATTTCTCGTTCATCAATGCACCACCGGAATTCGCCCAGCCGACCATGGATTCGGGGTAGAGCTTGACCCCCTCGACCCCAGCCAGCTCCGACAGCGCGAACCAATTGGTCGCCGCCCAGTGACCAGTATTGCAGAAGCTGACCAGCTCCTTGCTATCCTCGGCGTAACCCGCCTCGCGCGCGATCTCCATCACCCGGTCGGCGGCGGTCACCTCGGTCGTCGAGCCAGGGAACCAGCTGTCATGCGTGATCTGCAGGGCGCCTTCCAGCGTGCCGGCGCGCTTGGCCGCCGGGTGCTTCTTGTCGCCCTTCCAGAACACGAGCGGCCGCGCGTCGATCATGGTCGATTGGCGCGCACCCGTCAGCACGTCCTGCACGCCCTCGCGGGTGATCATCCAATCCTCGGCCAGCGTGAAGCTGGCATCCGAGCGTTCGGCGATCACGGGCGACTGGCTCAACCCCTTGCCTGCCTTGACCCACGACACGACCCCGCCATTCAGGATCGCGATCTCGGTCAGGCCGGCGGATTTAAGCGTCCAGTAAACGCGCGCCGCGGCGCCGAAATCGGTGGTGTTTGCCCCCTGATAGGTAACCACGACCCGGTCGCCGGGTTCTAGCCCTAGACTCTGCAATCGCTCAGTCAGCTGCGCGTCGCTCAGCCGCGCGCCGGGGTTCTGTTTCGGCCCGCGCCAGCTGCCATATGGAGCGCTTAGAGCACCCGCGACATGGCCGCCCGCATAGGCCTTGTGATCCCGGATATCGAGCACCGTCACGTCGCCACCGCGGATCAGGGCGGACAGATCGTCCGGGCCGATCAGCTTGTTCCATGTGGCGGCCAGCGCGCTGCTTGCACTCAGCGACGCGGCCAAAAGCGCAGTCAGGATGAGATGTTTCATCGCGAATTCTCCCTGTTTGATCTCGTCAATAAATGCGTCTGGTATTGTAGATGGTCAAGTTTCCGGAATTTGCATGTTAAATATCCCAAGGCGCCGTCTTCGCGCATCGGGATGCCGGAAGCCGATAATTCCCTTGCATCCGCGTTGGTTTATCGTATGTCAGCGGCGCCCGGCAGGCCCGTTGCGGAGCGGAAAATGAACGACACCCCGGCCGATCCCCTGGTGATCTTCACGCCTTCGGGCAAGCGCGGGCGGTTCGCGGTCGGCACACCGGTCCTGACCGCGGCGCGGCGGCTGGGCGTCGACCTCGATTCCGTCTGCGGCGGCCGCGGCATCTGCTCGAAATGCCAAGTCACGCCGAGCTACGGCGAATTTCCGAAACACGGTGTCACCGTGGCCGAAGATGCGCTCAGCGAGTGGAACAAGGTCGAGGAGCGCTACAAGACCAAGCGCGGACTGATCGACGGCCGGCGCCTGGGCTGCCAGGCACAAGTCCAGGGCGACGTCGTGATCGACGTGCCGCCCGAAAGCCAGGTCCATAAGCAGGTAGTCCGCAAACGCGCCGAGGCGCGCGAGATCCACATGGATCCGGCGACCAAGCTCTACTATGTCGAGGTTGCCGAGCCAGACATGCACCATCCATCGGGCGATCTGGAGCGGCTGATCGTTGCGCTGGAGGAGCAATGGCAGCTTCAGGGCGTGATCGGCGATTTGCGCACCATGCAGGGGCTGCAAAAGACGCTCCGCGACGGCAAGTGGCAGGTCACCGCCGCCGTCTATCATGGCCATGACGGTGCCGCCCCGCGCATCATGCAGGTCTGGCCCGGTTACCACGAAGGCTCGATCTACGGCGTCGCCTTCGACGTCGGTTCGACCACCGTGGCCTGCCATCTCTGCGACCTGATCACCGGCGACGTGCTTGCCTCGGATGGGTTGATGAACCCGCAAATCAGGTTCGGCGAGGACCTGATGAGCCGGGTCTCCTATTCGATGATGAACCCGGGCGGCGCGGTCGAGATGACCCAGGCGGTGAGGAAAGCAATCAACACGCTGATCGGCCACGTGGCCGGCGCGGCAGGGATTGCCAAGGCCGATATCGTCGAAGGGGTCTTTGTCGGCAACCCGGTGATGCATCACCTGCTGCTGGGGATCGACCCGGTAGAGCTCGGCTGGGCGCCTTTCGCGCTCGCGACCTCGGACGCGATGACGCTTTGGGCGCGCGAGATCGATGTCTCGATGCATCCCGATGGCCGGCTCTACATCCTGCCCTGCATCGCGGGCCATGTGGGGGCCGACGCCGCGGCAGTGGTGCTAAGCGAGGGGCCTCACGCCCAGGACGAGATGATGCTGGTGGTCGACGTGGGCACCAATGCGGAGATCATGCTGGGCAACCGAAAAAAGATGCTCGCCTGCTCCTCGCCCACGGGCCCAGCCTTTGAGGGGGCGCAAATCTCCAGCGGTCAGCGTGCGGCACCAGGCGCGATCGAGCGGGTTCGAATCGACCCCGTGACCAAGGAACCGCGGTTTCGCGTGATCGGCTCGGAGCGTTGGTCGGACGAGCCGGAATTCGCCGACGAAGTGGGCGCGGCCGGCGTCACCGGCATCTGTGGCTCCGGCATAATCGAGGTGATCGCCGAGATGCGGATCGCCGGAATCATCGACGAGGACGGCGCGGTCGGCAGCCGTGAGAGCGTGGGTTCGGACCGGCTGATCGAGGACGGGCGCACCTGGGCCTATGTGCTGCATGACGGGCGCACCGGAGAAAACGCGGCGGACGGACCACTGATCACGGTGACCCAGAACGATGTCAGGAACATTCAGCTTGCCAAGGCGGCGCTCTATTCGGGCGCACGGCTGCTGATGGACAAGATGGAGGTCGAGACGGTCGACCGGGTCGTGCTGGCCGGTGCCTTTGGCGCTCATATCTCTCCCTTGCACGCCATGGTGCTGGGGATGATCCCGGATTGCCCGGTCGAGAAGGTCTCGTCGGCGGGCAACGCGGCGGGAACCGGCGCCCGGATCGCACTCCTGAACCGGGCGGCGCGGCGCGAGATCGAGACGGTGGTGCGCGAGATCGAGAAGATCGAGACGGCGGTCGAACCACGGTTCCAGGAGCATTTCGTCAACGCAATCGCGGTCCCGCACAAAACGGACGCTTATCCAAACCTCGAGACCCAGGTGACGCTACCGAAGGTCGCCGACGCCCAAACGGGGGGCGGCGAGGACGGCGGCGGTGGGCGCAGGCGGCGGCGCGCGCGGGGCTGATCAGGCTTTCACCCGCGCATTCGTTGGATCGTAAAGCGGACCCAGATGAATCTGAGCCGGAACAGGCTCGTTCGCGACGACCAACTCGTAGCGGCCCGAGGTCAGATAATCCTCGGTCACGCCGTCCGCATTGCGCACATAGCCGTAGCCGATCGGCTTGCCGACCGTGTAGCCGTAACCACCACTTGTCAGGTAACCGGCCAATTCACCGTTGCGCAGGATGGTCTCGCGGCCCAGCAGAACGATCTCCGGGTCCGCGGTCGTGAACCCGGCCAGGCGTTTTTTCGGCACCTGGTTCGCCGCCTGCTCGGCGGCCGCACGGCCCAGAAAGTCGATGCCGGACTTCAGCTTCACCGCCCAGCCGAGGCCTGCCTCGAAGGGGGAATCGTTCGGCGTGATGTCCGACCCCCAAGCGCGGTAACCTTTTTCAAGTCTGAGCGACTCAAGCGCCCGGTAGCCCACGGGCCGAACGCCAAAGGGCGCACCTGCCGCCACTAGCGTGTCGAAGACCTCACCGGTGGCGGACAGCGGCACATGAAGCTCCCACCCCAATTCGCCGACATAGGTGACGCGCAATGCCCTCACGTCCGCCCCCGCAATCACGATTTCGCGCACATGGCCGAACGGGAAGGCGGCGTTCGAGACATCCGCCTCCGTTACTCCCGCCAGCAGGTCGCGCGCCTTCGGCCCCATCAGGGACAAGGTGCCGAAGTCTTCGGTGACGTCGGTCAGGCGGGCCTCGGCGCCGTTCGGGAAATGTTCACGGATCCAAGCTGCGTCGTGGCTACGGAACCCGGTGCCGGTCACGATGTAGAACCGGTCGCCGCCAGAGCCCTTGGCCGCCATTCGCGCCACAATCAGGTCACACTCGATCCCGCCGCGGGTGTTCAGAAGTTGCGTATATGTCAACCGCCCCGCATCGCGCGCAACCCGATTGGCGCAGATCCATTCCAGTGCCTCTGCGGCGCCGGGCCCGGTGACTTCGAATTTCGCGAAGGAGGACTGATCGAAAATCCCCGCCGCCCCGCGCACAACGTGGTGCTCGTCACCCACTGGGCCGAACCAGTTCTGGCGGCCCATGGAGTAGACATCGCGCGGCTCCACCCCCTCGGGCGCGAACCAGTTGGGCCGCTCCCATCCCAACTTCGAGCCGAATACGGCCCGGTACCCATTGATGGGAGATTTCAGGCGCTCGTAGAGGGGCGAGACGATACGCGGCCGGCCGCTTTCATGCTCCTCGTGCGGGAATCCGATCGTGTAGTGCTTGCCATAGGCCTCCAGCGTTCGGTCGCGCACCCAATCGCGGTCGCGGTGCAGATCCGAGAACCGCCAGATGTCCACCACCCAAAGGTCCAGCGGTGCCTCGCCGTCCATCACCCATTGGGCCAGCACCCAGCCAGCACCGCCACCCGATGCGATGCCGAACGCGTTGAACCCGGCGCCAACGAACATGTTGGCGCATTCCGCTGCCGCGCCCAGGATGAAATTGCCGTCGGGCGTAAAGCTCTCGGGCCCGTTGATCATCTGCTTGACCCCGGCGGTTTCCAGCGCCGGGACGCGGACAATGGCCTGCTCCATATGCTGAGCAAAATGATCCCAGTCGTCCTCGAAGAGCTGGAACTGGAAGTCGTCCGGCACGTCGCCCGTGGTCCAGGGGATGGGATCGCGCTCGTAGCCGCCCATGACCAGGCCGCCGACCTCCTCCTTGAAATAGGTGAAGCGGTCGGGGTCGCGGATCGTGGCGGCGTTCGGGGACAGGCCTTCGATCTTCTCGGTGACGATATACTGGTGCTTTACGGGCTGCAGCGGCACGCTGATCCCCGCCATGGCGCCGACCTGGCGCGCCCATTGACCGGCGCAGTTGACCACTTTCTCACAGGCGATGGTGCCCTGATCCGTCTCCACATGGATGATCCGACCACTGTCCATGCGGAAACCAGTGACCCGCACGCCCTCGTGGATCTTCGCCCCATGCATCCGCGCGCCCTTGGCCAGCGACTGGGTGATGTCCGAGGGGCTCGCCTGGCCGTCGGTCGGCAGCCAGCTCGCGCCCACCAAGTCACTTATCTCCATCAGCGGCCACATGCGTTTGACCTCCGATGGCGAGATCAGCTCCATCTCCATCCCGAAGCTGCGCGCGGTGGTGGCCAGCCGCTTGTATTCGGTCCAGCGGTCCTCGTTTGTCGCCAGCCGCAGGCACCCGGTCATTTTCCACCCGGTCTCGAGCCCGGTCTCCTCATTCAGGCGCTTGTAGAGATCGACCGAGTATTTCAGCACCTGGGTGATCGAGGCAGACGAGCGCAACTGCCCCACCAGCCCCGCGGCGTGCCAGGTGGAACCGCAGGTCAATTGCCCCTGCTCCAGCAGCAGCACATCCGCTTTGTGGTCGCGCGCCAGGTGATACGCGGTCGAGCAGCCGATGATGCCGCCGCCGATCACCACCACTTGGGCGTGGGAGGGAAGCGTCATGCCTCAGGTCTGCCCGAAGCGGCCGCGATATGCCGCGGCCGCTTGATCCAGCGCGTCCAGGTTTTCCTGCGTATAGGCCACATAATCGACCCCTGGCGCGTCGAGGTGCAGCTCGGAGACCATGCTCCACATCGCCTCGCGCAACAGCGACGCACATTGCATGGCCGCGTGACCGCGCCGGAAGGCATCGTCGGGGGCGTGGCCCAGATAGGCCCGCATCAATGCCTCGGATTGTTCCGCATCGAACCCCGCATTGGAGGCGATCCCGGCCAGATCGAACATCGCCGTGCCGAAGCCCGCATATTCGAAGTCGATGATCCAGACCCGCCCGCCGTCGTCGATGAAGTTGGCCGGCAGAAAGTCGTGATGCCCGTAAACGATGGGCAAAGGCACTTGCGCCGCCTCCATCTCGCTTGAGAGCGCTAGGAATTCTTCCAAGCGCGGGGCCATGCGGCTGCCACCTTCTCGCAGGGTATGCGCATAGTCGCGGATCACGTGGAAGACCCAGAAGATAAACCCTGCCCCGCTGACATGGGCCGGCATCCGGTCGTGGAAGCGCTGTACAACCTCGGCGATGCGCGGGATGTTGGCCTGGACATCCTCAACCCCGTAGGTCTTGCCTTCGATGAAGCGAGAGACCATGACGCCGGGCTCTGCGTGGACCACTTCGGGCGCAAAGCCGGCAGCATGGGCGGCGCGCGCGGCCATCAGCTCGCGGTCGCGGAAAACGTGGTGGAAGGGGAAATCGCGGCCGAACCGGACCACGAATTTGCCCGCGCCATCGGTCACCGTGAAGCTTTCGTTCGAGAGTCCGCCTTTCAGGGGCTCGATCTCGATACTTCCCTGCCAGATCGGCAAAGCGCGGATGCGGTCCTGAGTGCCTGACATGTCTTCCCCTATCTCTGCAGCCCAAGGCGGGTGCGCATGCGGTCCGCCCCGGCCGAGATCAGCCGGTCGGCGATGATGGCGATGAAAGCGACCGAGAGACCGGCGACCAGGCCGCGCCCGGTATCGGCCTTGGTCAGCGCGATATAGACCTCCTGGCCCAGGTCGCGGGTGCCGACCAGCGCGGTGATGACCAGCATGGAAAGGGCCAGCATGATGGTCTGGTTGAGGCCCAACATGATCTCGGGCAGGGCAAGTTTCAGCTTGATCTTTGTCAGCAACTGCCACTCGGTGCAGCCCGCCGCCGCGCCCGCCTCGACCAGCTGCGGATCGACCTGGCGGATCCCGTGCGCGGTGTAGCGGATCGCCGGAGCCACCGCATAGGCGACGACCGCGATGATCGCGGTGAAGTCACCGACGCGGAAGAGCATCACCGCCGGCATCAGATAGACGAACGAGGGCAGGGTCTGGAGCGTGTCGATGACGATCTCGACGCCTTTCCAGAGCCGCCCTCGCTCGGCGGTCAGGATCGCGATGGGGATGCCGATCAGGCAAGCCAGCACGACCGAGATACCGCAGAGATAGACCGTGACCATCGCCTTTGGCCATTGCCCGGTCAGGGCGATCAGGGCGGCCAAGGTGCCGGTCAGCGCCGCCAGCCGCCAGCCACCCAGCGACCACCCGGCGAGCGCAATCAGGCCGGTGACCCCAATCCAGGGCAAGCCCAGCAGAAACCGCTTGAACGGGATAAGCACGTTCAGCAGAAGCAGGTTCTTGAACGCCTCGATCTGGTCGAAGAAGTTGACGTTGATCCAACGCACCACGTCGGACCAGAAGGCGCCGGTGGTCAGTTCCCAAGCCTCGGGAAAACTTTGGACCCAGCCCACGACCAGCCCCGCAAGCCCGGTCACGGCAACCAGAGCTACGGCGCTGACCGTGTAGGGGTGGCGCTGGACTGGACCCCTTTGCTCTTGATCCGCATGCAGCCTCACTTTGCGGGCATAGGCCTGGCTCAGGCGGTCAAGCGCGACCGCGAGCGCGACGATCGCGAGGCCCGCTTCCACACCCGCGCCGATGTCAAGCCGCCGCAGCGCCGAAAGCACCTCGAAGCCCAGCCCCCCTGCCCCGATCATCGATGCGATGATCACCATGTTGAGCGACAGCATGATCACTTGGTTGACGCCAACCATCAGGCCCGGCATGGCCGAGGGCACCATGACCCGCCAGGTCATCTGCCGCCGCGAGCAGCCGACCATGTTGCCGAGGTCGCGAACCTCGGACGGAACACCGGCCAGCGCCAGCATCGAGACCCGGGTCATGGGCGGCAGCGCGTAGATGATTGTCGCGACAACCGCGGCCGTCGGCCCGAAACCGAACAGAAACAGAATCGGCACCAGATAGGCGAAGACTGGCACGGTCTGCATCAGATCCAGGATCGGCTTCAGAACCAGGGCGACGATCCGCCAGCGATGCCCAGCGATCCCCAAGAGCAGCCCGCCGATCACCCCCAGCGGCACCGCGATCACGATCGAGGCCAGCGTGATCATCGCGTTCTCCCACTGGCCGAACGCGACGATGAAGCCGAAGCAAGCCGCCACCAGCGCCGCCAGCCGCCAGCCGCCCGCGTATTGTCCCATAAGCGCGATCAGCCCGATCACCGCGATCCAGGGCAGCGGCGGGACGATTTGCACCGCATTGGACCCCTGCCCCTCGAGGAACCCGGTCGAAAGCAGGCTCAGCGCAATGCGGTAGGGAAAGTCGATGACATCGGCCAGGAACCGCGTGAATTCGGTAAAGGTGAAAAGACCGAAGCTCGCCTCCTCGACCAGCCATTTCATGAAATCTCCGATCCAGCGCCTCAGCGGGATCTGCATCGAACGGGGCAGCTTGAAGGCCCACGCCATGTATGGCTTTCCGGCGAGCCAGAGCACGGCGAACGCGGCGAGCGCGAAGGCCCAGAGAAGCTGCTGATTGGTCAGCGGCGCGCGCCGAGGCAAGATCGTGTCGCTTGCCGCCATAGCTCAGCCTTGCATCATCATCTGGGCGACATCCGAACGGCGCAGCAGGCCGACCGGTGTCCCGTCGCTGCCGGTGACGCGCAACATGTCGCCCGCGCCGAACATCGGCGCCGCATCGGCGACGCGCGTGGCGTGCGGCACATCTCCGGCGCACGATGCGCCATCGCTCAACGGCAGCATGATCGAGGCGACCGAGACGACCTTGGCCCGAGTCACCGCCTTGGTGAATTCGGCGACATAACCGTCGGCGGGCCGCGTCACCAACTCCTCCGGCGTGCCGGTTTGCACGACCGCTCCGTCCTTCATGATCGCCACCCGGTCGGCCAACCGGATCGCCTCGTCGAAGTCATGGGTGATGAAGACGATGGTCTTCTCGAGCGAGGCCTGGAGGCGGATGAACTCGTCCTGCATCTCGCGGCGGATCAACGGGTCGAGCGCGGAAAATGGCTCGTCCAGGAACCAAAGCTCCGGCTCGGCGGCCAGCGACCGGGCGATGCCGACGCGTTGTTGCTGCCCGCCGGAAAGCTCGCGCGGGAAGTAGTTCTCGCGTCCCGCGAGACCCACCAGCTCGATCATCTTAAGCGCCCGCGCGTCGCGCGCCGCCCTGGCGACCCCCTGCACTTCCAGCGGGAAGGCCACGTTGGCGAGCACGGTCATGTGGGGCAGCAGCGCGAAGTGCTGGAACACCATGCCCATCTGGTGACGGCGGATCTGGATCATCCTGGCCGGATCGGCGGCCAGCAGATTCTCGCCGTTGAAAAGGATTTCCCCAGCACTCGGCTCGATCAGCCGCGACATGCAGCGCACCAGCGTCGACTTGCCCGACCCCGAGAGGCCCATGATGACGAAAATCTCGCCCTCGGCAACGCTGAGTGTCACGTCGCGCAGGGCGCCGATATACCCGGCGGCGCTCAGTGCCTCCGCCTCGAGATTGGGCGCGCGTGCCAGGAAGGCATCGGCGCCCGGGCCGAACACCTTCCATACGGACCTGCATTCAAGCTTGGCGGCTGGATCGGTCGCGGGATCGGTCATCGGCCGGCGGCGCCTGAAGGATCGGGACGGGCGGATGCCGCCGGAGGCAGGCCTCCGGCGGCGCGTTAGGGTATGCTACTTGATCCACTCCGACCAGCGGGCCTCGTTCGTGGCCATCCATTCGGCGACGACACCCTCGACGGACTTGCCCTCCAGGTCGACCGCCGAGACCATGGCTCCCATCTCGTCGTTCGAGATGTTGAATGCCTTGATCGCCTTGTAGGCGCCCGGCCACTTGTCCTTGACCCCGGCCCAGCCGACCTTCCAGATCGGGCCGCGCGGCTTGCCGCAATCATAGGCCATGTCCGGGTTCACGCCGACCGAGGCGTCATTGTAGCACTCCGACGAATAGGCCGGGAACTCGACCCACTCACCCTCGTACTTCACCGGCGCCCAGTGCGGGGCATAGACCCAAAGCATAATCGGCGCCTGGCGCTGATAGGCGGATTCGAGCTCGGCGAAGAGTGCCGCGTCCGTGCCGGCGTGAACCACCTCGAAGGGCAATTCCAGCGCCTCGGCGCGCTCGTCGTCATAGCCGCCCCAGGTCACCGGTCCGCCCAGATAGCGCCCGCTCGGAGCGGTCTCGGCGGTCGCGAAAGCCTCGGCGCAAGCCTCGTCCTTCAAGGCCTCCCAATTCGGCAGGCCGGGACATTTCTCGACCATGTAAGCGGGATACCACCACTCCTCGATCGCCTGCATGCCGGTCTCGCCGAGATTTTCGACCTGGCCCGTGGCGGTCGCCTCGTCCATGGCGTCACGGCCCGTGGTCTCCCACATCTCCATCGCCACATGCAGGTCGCCGGTCTTCAGCCCCGCGAA
>Ga0224508_10000212_pt1 | contig 60521 bp, 60 predicted proteins | sample SF_Jan12_sed_USG_4_FD_170157 | JGI IMG/M metagenome (GOLD analysis project Ga0224508, IMG submission 170157) | Sediment microbial communities from San Francisco Bay, California, United States - SF_Jan12_sed_USGS_21 | ecosystem: Environmental > Aquatic > Marine > Sediment | place: USA... | reverse complement strand
CTCGCGGCATGAGTACATACGAGCAGAATTGCGGCGACCGACAGTATGCGAGTAATTGGCATCGTTACACCTTTGATTAGTTAGTATGGGCAGGAACCGTCTGCTACGAACGTCTACTTCGGGTCATAAGCAGACCCTCATCATGATATCAGCCCAATGTCCGCTTTTGGGCGTAAAGCGGCCGTCATACGACGACCGCAATGGACTTGTTACGCCTCTGTTTGCTCCGCTAGCTCAAGCGCATCATCAATTTCAATGCCCAAGTATCGAACCGTACTGTCGAGCTTGGCATGACCAAGCAATAGCTGCACAGCTCTGAGGTTCTTGGTGCGACGATAGATAAGGGACGCCTTAGTTCTTCTTAGCGAGTGAGTCCCGTACGCCGTGGAATCCAGGCCAATTCCGTCCACCCACGACTCAACCAAGCGCGCGTACTGTCGGGTCGATAAGTGAAATACACCGTTGATACGGCTCGGAAAGAGAAACGCCGTCTTACCCAAATCGGAGCGTTGAATCCATTTGGAAATCGCTTCCCTGGTTCTGGATGTGATCTCGAATTGAACCGGGCGCCCCGTTTTCTGCTGTAAGACCATTGCGCGCGAGCTGACCCGCCCACCGTTCGAGACATCGGATACTCGCAGCTTGAGCAAATCGCATGCCCGAAGCTTGCTGTCAATGGCCATATTGAAAAGCGCCAAGTCTCGACAATGGTCATTGATCTGAAGTCGCGTTCGGATCGCCCATATTTCCTGCAATTTGAGGGGTAGCTTTTGACCCACCAGCTTGCCCTTGTTCCAGGGTCCGTCATTCGGATAATGCTTGACAAGTTGATACATTTTCTTGGTTCCTTGTTTGTCTTATCGGAAACCTGATCCTGTATCCTCAATGACCGCTATACGCCCCAAAGCGGACATTGGGCTAAACTCAGCCTAAGGTGCTGCTTATGACCCAAAGCCGACATTCAATCAGTCATTGATACTCCTTTTAGACCTGTTCTTACTCCAAGTTGAGAATGGCTGACTGTGACCAAAGTCGCTCGCACGACGACGCTTTTGCTTAAAATGATTACAGTCGTACCGAGATAAGGAAGACAGATGGTTACTCGGCTCATTCTAGTTTCGCTGTTACTCATCGCATCTGCCTGCGCACCAATGGCCCCGGCACCACAAGGGTCTGGCACTTCAGTTACTGAAGAATCGGCGATCCAAGCGTACTTGACAGGTCGGGAACTTGCGCCGATTGAAGGAATCTGGAACTGGTCGGACAATGCATACCAAGTCGTCATTACAAAGAACAATACGGGCATTGGTACTGAGTACGAATATGTAGGAATAATCATCAGAGCCAACAAGGGTGGTTGGCGGGCTGGGCAAGTAAAACTGCTCTTGGATGAGACTGCATCGTCGACGGTGTTTACCGGTCGGTATTACGCAGGTAATCAGACTCCAGTGGGTACGACGTATATTTTGTCTAATCCAAATTTGATTGAAACTTCACCGCCTGTCGGCCCTTACGGAATGCCGCTGCAACAACTGTTGATTCGTACATATCCAAAGGACGGTGCTAAGGCCGCGGGGACAAGGCCACCCAGCGAAGGAATGGCGAGTGGTGGCACATGTTTCGTCGCGTCGCCGGATGGCATCGTCATCACGAGTCACCATGTCATCGACGGGGCGTCGGATATTGATATTAGGTTGATGACCGGATCGGTATACGCAGCAGAAGTCCTTCATGCTTCCCGTGCGAATGATATTGCCATTTTGAAGATTCCTGTGAGTGGCAGCAGTTTCTTACCACTTGCGAAACCGCGAACAACCAGAGCGGGTGATCTCGTTTTTACCGTTGGCTTTCCAAATTCGTCGGTATTGGGAAATCAGCCAAAATTTACGGAAGGATCTGTAAGTGCAATGTCGGGGTTGATGGACGAGCCGACCTACATGCAGATGTCTATCCCCGTGCAACCTGGTAACTCAGGTGGTCCGGTTGTGAACGAGCGAGGCGAAGTAGTCGGAATTGTCGCTGCGACCGCGGCAGTAGAATCCTTTTATCGGGAGACAGGCTCGCTGCCGCAAAACGTAAACTGGGCGGTCAAGGCCGAATATGCGCAACTTCTATTCGATCTTCCTCCAGCACTGCCCTTATCCGAAGGTCGTAGAGCGGCTATTGATCGTACACAGAACGCAATTTGCCAGGTATCGGCGAGTAACTAGACGAAATAAGCGGCAACAGGCGCGCTAACTGAGGGCTGCTTCTGGCCGTTAGCAGCCGCTGGCCTGGTGATACACTCAACGGCTGGAAATGACCCAAAGCGGCCGATCCACGAATATTTGGGCTAGTTGGTTGTCACGAGGAGTACAAGAATGAAACGAGCTTTCCTAATAGTTGTCTCGATGACATTCATAGCTTCGACAAATGCCCAAGACGACGCAAGCATCGCAACGATGAGCGTGGCGCAAATTCAGATAAAGTACGAGCAAGGCGGTAGAACGGTCGAGGACAAAGGTGCGGTCCAGACCTTTTTGGGCGGCTACACACTTGGATTTGTTGCCGGGGCGACTTCAACAATCTGGCGAACATCGGGGGTGGTCGAAGATGTGTCTCCGATTTTTGCCGGCTGCGCCCCGCCGGCTGATCGCATGTTCTATTCACTTATGGCCGCGACCGGTGAAAAGGCAAAACTGAATATCCATCAGTTTGCTTGGACAACAATAGTGGAAAGTTGTAGCGATACACTGGACGAATTGATAAGCAGCGCAGCTGAAACAGGTGGGTGATACTTGTCTTCCTCTGCCCGTCGCCTTGCCCGTTTCGTCAGCTAACGAACTTCCGCTTTTGGCCGAAAGCTGCCCTTCAATTTGCAAGATTTTGAGCTGACTAAATGACCGCTTTCGGTGAAAGCAGACATTCAGCCTGAGGCTTTCGAAATCGGGCCGCCCAATGTCCGCTTAACACCCTGAAGCAGACATTGGGCGAATATGGGTCAGAAGGGCCGCTAGTGACCCAAAGCGGACATTCGGTTTCACCTTCTTATATCAATTCCAATTTACGTAAATCCCCCAATTGACATAATTGGCGGATAAGCACATAAAACGATCATCGGGTATGAGTAGACGAGATATGGCAATTCTCGGCACCCCGATGCTACGAGTCCTATTCTTTCAACGCGTGCATTAGCTTCGCGAAGAGAATTTAGAGCTCCTTCAAGAGGAGTTGAACCATGCGAATTTGGCTAGTCGGCATACTGTTGCTATTGCCGTTCAGTGTTTTAGGTGCGAGCGTAACCGATCAGAATAATGATTTTTCGCTTACTTTGGACGTGAGCAAAGTTGAGGTAGCTCCCGGCGAGTCAATCTCAACGAAGATCACATGGACGAAGAATTCTGCAAGCGTGTTTAGCCCTTGCCTGTCGTTACTTGTTCGTGAGCACGGACCACACACATCCAACGAGTTCGTCGAAATAGACTTACCGAAGGGAATACAGCAAGGAGATAGCGGATCTATTCAAGCGCAAATGCGGCTCTATGGTGCAGGCGATCATGCGATACAGGTGTTTCTCGCTTACTACACGCCGCCGCCGGTGCAGCCTGGCACATTGTCTGGACAACCGCCGTGCCCGTCTGCCGCGGATCTAGGGGGAGGGCCAAGATCCATTAGGAGAGGACGCCCCCTGACCGTTCCCCAGAACACGGCCAGTCAGGCGGCGCATCAGTCAGTTCAGAACTACACGCTCGTGCAACTCCATGCATCAATCACTGCTGTCGTCGAGAATACGATTACTGGATTTGACACTGCGTGCATGGCAAACGAGCTCGGAGAATCCTGGGAAACGAAGGAAGACCATTTTGCGGCTGAGTATATTAGAAGCAATCATGATTACCGAACCTGGAAACCGCGCTGGTTGGTTCTTGCTGACGGTGGCCTACACGTTTATTGGAAGGTAGAACACAAAAGAACTTGGGCAACGGATGACCGGGCAGCAATTGATATTAAGTGGGATAAGTTCGGTGTCATGCAGTCCGTCCAGGTCGCAGTGTCCATCGCAAAAGAGAGCGAGTTCACCGAATCTGTAGATTACGCCGCTGGGTTAGCGGCAAGCACTGGCGAACCGTACGCAGTCGGCGCCGCGATGATAGCCCAGGCTAGCTCCCGGATTTATGACGCGATTGTGGCTATGAACGAGAAAGGCGGCCGTCTAGTGTTCCGAAGCGTAATCGAAGAGAACATGGAAATCGCCAACAAGTGTTTTCTTTGGGAGACTCCTTAAGCGCGTTTACTCTTGCATCCCAGAGTCCGCAATTGGCCGAAAGCTGCCCTTCATTTCGATACAATATTGATGATCTGAACGACTGCTTTCGGTGAAAGCAGACATTCAGATTTCGGCTCTCGAAAAACTACCGTTGAATGACCGCTATGCGCCCGAAAGCAGACATTAGGCTAAAATCGGGCTAAAGGGCCGCTTATGACCCTAAGCGGACATAGAACGGCTCGCCAGACAATCGCCCTTTCTGGACAAATTACCCATATCTGCAGTAAGTAATCAACCGCTAGGCATTAGAGCTGAGTAGGCTTTTCGGGTTTTCAATTGACATTTGTCAAGGTGTCCTCGTGCCTCGTGTGTTATCGAGTCACTACGTGTGTCAAAGGCAAACCTGACCAAAGTCAGGGACGCAAAGCCACGGGTCCTCGCCTCCCTTACGATGTTCTGTCGTGACGGGCTCAAGATCGCCGGGCTGCCGAATGATCAACAATCTACGATCTACTCAAGCTACTAGGAGACGAGAGATGAAACTCCCAATTATGATTGCAGTATGCGCAGGCCTTATTTTGTCAGGCGCTGCCCAGGCTGGTGACATTAAAATCGACCAGCGGTTCTCTGGCGTGAGCCATCCAACCATGGTCGATACGAACGGAGACGAGGCATTTGCCAGTACGTTCAGCTTCCAGCTCAAGGGGAGTCCTGGCAAAGCTACAATTCAGTCCGTGGGGGAGTTCACTGCCTTTGCACCCGGCGACTGCCCCGATGGCGGACTCCGATCGGATCTTATTCAACAGAGCTTTGTGGAGACGTTCAAAGACCTCTCAATGCTCTTCTTCGTGACCACAACTGGACACACTTGCTTTAACCTTTCTACCTTTGAAATTGGGGGGGAGCTCTCGGGAATCATAACCGGCGGCACTGGGCGTTTTGAAGGGGCGACGGGCTCATGGACAACGAAGTTCGAGGCCTTCCTTGTTGGCCAGACCGTGACCGCTACGATCGGAACCACCAAGGGCACGATCCATGTTCCAGACTAAGGGGACGACGACTAATAGCGCAGATAGAAAACTCACTTGTGCTATGAACTCCGAAAAGCCCCGCCCTCGTGGCGGGGTTTCTTTTGTCCGGTATTGGCCGTTAGCTGCCCTTCGATTTCCTAATTATTAAGCGGTTTCAATGACCGCTTTGGGTGAAAGCGGACGTTCGCGACTGGCCGACCGAAAATCCGATTCCAGGTCGTCCGCTATACGCTCCAAAGCAGACATTAGGCTAGTATTGGGCTGAAGGGCTACTAATGACCCAAAGCGGACATTCTAGGTACATCCCAGAATTGACATGATTTTACTGTAAGCGCCCAAATGGCCGTTACAACCGACAAAGGCAAACCTGACCACAGTCAGGGCCGCAGGGATAAGGTCATGTACAAGATTCTAATTGCAACAGCAAGCTTGCTAGTACCATTAATTGCGTCAGGCGAGGTCCTCGATAAGTCCAGTTCTTTTAGTGCTGAGCAGGACTCCATAACTGGAATTTGGACATTGGAGTGCGAATCTGAGGTGTCCGGCATTGACAGATTGGAAACACATAGCGTGGACATATATGTTGAAGTGGCTGGCGGTGATCCTGCTGTGATCTTTAGTACACGCGTCGATATTCTCCCTACAGAGCGAAGTGTTACCGAATCTGCCGAAGGCATTTATGAATTTGAAGTGAAAAAGAAGGGTTCCAAGCTCGTCGTTAGTTTTGACGCGACTTGGTTCGCTACTACGGGTGATGAGTTTTATTGCACAATTGGTATTTACAAGGGTATCTATCCACCGCCAGCAGGTAACGATTTGTATCTCATGAGATATCGCTACGCGATCATTAGCAGCGGGACGCCTTAACGTTTATCAATGGGCGATTCTTCACATTTGACAAGCGACCACTTTTGGCCGAAAGCAGACGTTCGACTTACCTGATTTTGAGCGGCTCGAATGGCCGCTTTTGGTGAAAGCGGACATAGAAAGGCCCCGCCGAAGCGGGGCCGATAATTGGTCCCCGGTTCTGTTTTTATTATTGCGCTGAGCCGAGGAAAGAAGCGCTATCGCTCTCTTGTTTAACCAATTTCAAGCAAGCCAAAACCCAGTAGTGCGAGCGTAGCGGGTTCAGGCGATTCAGCCCTATAAATCATGCAAAATTCAGTCCGAAATCGTAAAACATTGAAAAACATATGAATGATGAAACACGACCATCTATTTAGACTTTGTCTTGGAAAAATTACCGACGTTTTCTGGCTCAGACGGGTGACCTAAAGCGGGCATCGCTAGGTACATCCCAGAATTGACACGATTTTCCAATCGGCGCATTAATTCCTGTTACAACCGATAACGGCAAACCTAGCCAAAGCTAGGGACGCAAAGCTACGGGTCCTCGCTTCCCTCACAACGTTCTTGTTGTGCTGGACTCAAGATCGCTGGGCTGCCGGGGCATGTGACCCTACTGCTCGCACTCGAGCAAGGTGGCCGAAATGAGAAAAACAATGATGAATAGGGCTTTCTTTTGCGTCGTGACATTGTTATTTGGGGTATCTACCGTCACTAACGTTTCGCACGCTATTGACCTAGACAACGCATATGTCGAAGCGGCATATCCTCTAGATTACGGAGGTGAAGGAGCCACCAGCGACGGATCAACGTTATGGATTATGCAACAAACGAACGTCACTCTGCATAGTTATGACATCTCCGGTGGTGGATTTTCGCCGATTACCTCTCTACCCACACTAGGTGGATTCGGTTTGGCGTGGGATGGAACAGGTATCTGGGTGTCTGGTGGCGGTGACATCTATTTGAAATATGATCCGACTACCGGAAATGTAGTGAACTCGTTTGTCTCCTCAACTCCCACATTTAGTTTGGGCGACCTTACTTTTGATGGTCAATATCTTTGGAAAGCCTCAAGGCCAGAGTTTAATCAAATAGACCCGGCAACTGGGAATGTCATAAGCACGATCAGCGGATTCGATTTGCCAGGTATAGAGGAAGGACTGACCTATGATGGCCAGTACCTTTATGCGATTTCCTACACAGATGGATCTGACCCACGAATTTGGAAGATCGATCCAACTACTGGCGCATTGTTGACCGACAGCTTTGCACTTCCTGTTGGCACATACAATGGGTTAGCGTTCGATGGCCAAGGTCTGTGGGCTGTAGGATTTTCGAGCCGTACGCTATACAAAATTTCTTCTACCGCTGTCACCGAAATAACTATTGATATCAAACCCGGCAGCGACCCGAATGCCATTAACGCTGATGCAGGCGGATTCCTGCCAGTCGCCATTCTCACTGATACCGACTTCGATGCGCTTCGAGTTGATTACACGACTGTTGCATTCGGGCCCTCTGGTGAAGCTCCTGCAAGGGAAGCCAAAGCCAAAGACGTTGACGGTGACGGAGATTCGGATCTAATCCTGCATTTCAAGATATCTGATACTGGCATTGCCTGTGGCGACATAGCAGCGACGTTGACAGGTGCGACTTTCGATGGCGAGCCAATCACTGGCACGGACGCAATCACAACGGTGAAGTGTCCGCCAGTGACCATCACGACAATAACCGAACTGGTTGGAGACAAAGACTGCTTCGGCGTAGGTGGCGTATGTTCGGATGGCGATAGTTTGTCTGATCTTGGTGTACCGGGTGGCGATAATCGTGATCCGGGAGATCCGTTGGGCACAGACTGGTTGGGCACTTCCGTCGGGATGGGGCAGGAGCCTTCGTTTGATTTCCAATTTGACATCGCCTCATTCGACCTCATCGGTGTTACGCCGACATCTGCGTCGCTCACAATGTTCACGGCTGGAATTGAACTAGTTGGCGCTACGTTCTTTTTCAATAGCGTTAACATTGGTTTCTATACCGAACCTGACGGCTTTGAAAATATAGCGGCTACAGTTATTTTCGATGTGCCGATATCTCTCTTGTCGAATCAGAATAATCTGACGTTGTCTATTCCAGATTTGGGACTGGTACAAGATGGTTATACTATTGATTACGTCGAATTGACCGTAGTGGGTTCCGGCGCCGCCGCCGTCCCCTAACCCGGCACTCTCGTACTCTTGGGTTTAGGTCTTGCTGGAATGGGATTAGCCAGACGAAAGAAAGTCTGACTGAAACAGGATTCAAGAAGCCCCGCCGAGTGCGGGGTTTTTCTGTGCGCTTAGAGCAATAACTCCAGTTCAACCTTGCTGAGGCCGGAAGTAGGGTTTGGTCATGCTCGCCGAACTCTACATCGAGGCTCTTTTGGCCGACGCTGACCTGGCTGATCAAGTCTAAGAGTTGTGGATTGCAGGGGTTATTACGGATGATCTGGCGGCGTTGGCGTGGTGGTTTGTCGCTTATGGCCAATAGGCAAAATTATGTACAAATACGGCAAGTACGAATTGACCGACGTAAAGCCAAAGGGATACAAACAAAGCTCGTATGCCTCCATCTCTAATGGAGTGCAAACCCGATCAGGGGGCCATTGGCATGATACTTCTAAGAAAACGGACCAGGTTCCTAGTCTCCACCGCATGTCTCGCCTTTCTCACGTTTGCTAACGGCGCATCCGCAGATTCGGATTTTGTAGCAACTTTCACGTTTCCCGGCGGCACTATTTTCGGGCACCTGCCCGTGCCCCAGGTTAATGGATTCGATTACTATTTTACGCCAGTGATCATTGATACCGGGATCTTTGGCGCTGGGGTCACCATAGAAAGTGTCGAAGTGTCCGCTGCCGGTCAGAACAATGGTGCATTTGTTAATTTCGACTGGGAGGTACATCTAGGACCTATGTCATTTGGACTGCCCGAAGGGCAGTTTATCAAGACGTTCGTTGACCCGATTGCCGGGTACACGCGAATCGCACCCACCCAATTTCGATTCGTGATCGGTAATCAATTAGATAATCAGAGTTACCTATTTTCTGGTCAGCACGATTTCGTTGCCGGAACGACAACAGCGAGTCCATATCTGTCGCTGGTTCAGGCTGCTTTCACGTCGCCGATGAACCTAACAGACGGTCTTTACGCTCAAGTATTTCTTTGGACGGCTGATAACCGCAACTCGCAAATATACTTTGGCGAGATAACGTTAACGGTGCGAGGGCAGATGCCAGCCATCCCGGTCGTCATTGTTATCAAGCCTGGCAGCGATCCAAACAGCATCAATCTGTATTCGAGGCAGAGGATTCCTGTAGCCATCCTCACTACTGATACGTTCGACGCGCTTGATGTCGATCCACTAAGCACAGCTTTCGGGCCGGATGGTGCCACTGAATTTCATGGACGTGGTCACGTTAAAGATGTCGATGAGGATGGCGATATGGATTTGCTTCTTCATTTCAATACGCAAGAAACGGGCATCCAATGCGGTGACACAGAGGCTACGCTGACTGGTGAAACATTTACTGGGCTAGCGTTTACTGGTACTGACGCCATCAATACTGTGAACTGTCCTTAGCTATACGAGCAAAGGTCTAGAAGCAAAGCCCCACTTCGGCGGGGTTTTAACTTCCCGCTTGTCACGGCGCTGTATTGTGCTTCGGAAAGAAAAAGCCGCGCCCTGATGAGTGCGGCTTTCTCAATGGAGCCTGACGGCTCGCTCCCCTGTTACCTGTAATTCTACCAATTCAGCGACTACTAAAGAGCCTTACTTTTGGCATTCCTGGGGCAATTGGCCAAAAATGGCCGCTGCACAGCTAGCTCATATCATTCAATAATAGACGATGCTCACCCGTCTATACGTAGAAGCCTTGTTAGCCAATCCTGTCCTGGCCGATCAGGTGTGGGAACTGTGGAATGCTGGGGCAATTATGGATGGTGTGGCGGCTATGGCGTGGTGGCAGCAACAGGCCAGCCCATTGGTTTTGGGAGACCCTCTACCTATCGCGATTACGTGACCCTTTGACAGCATTCTGCGGTGAGAATAAGCGGCCCACAAATAACCGGTCCAACGTGTCCCCAGTGTGTCCCAAAAAGGATTCTTCGGAGCTAAGGAAAAGGGTCAACCAGTAACTATTTGTTTATTAAATTGAAAATGGTGCCGGATAGGTGACTCGAACACCTGACCCCATCATTACGAATGATGTGCTCTACCAACTGAGCTAATCCGGCAGCGGCGCGAAGTATAGCCTCAGCGCTACGTATCGAAAAGGGGTTTATCCCGGCTGGTCCGTTCGGTCCCGTACCTTGATCAGCACCTCGATACTCTCGCGCTCTGTACCGTCCGGGAGGTCTGGCAGATCCTCGAAGCAGACCTGCTCAACCGGGATATCCGATAGCTCGCCCGAATCGACGTTATAGAAGTGATGATGCGGATGGGTCGTCGAATCGTAGAACTTGCGTACCGGATCGACCATGACTTCCCTGACGAGGCCACATTTACTGAACAGATTGAGGCTGTTGTAAACCGTGGCTTTCGAGACGCCACTGCCAGCCACCCTGAGCCTCTCAATAATCTGATCCGCCGACAGGTGCTGCGGCCGCTCAAGCAGAATACTCGCGATCTCGACGCGCTGCGGCGTCGGCAAAATACCGTACTTATCGAAAAGAGACAGGAGGCCTGACCGGGTCATTTTCCAAGCCCTCACGGGTCATAATTCGCGATTATAGCCCACTTTTGCGACGCGCTGAGTGCGACGGATCAACCTAACCTGTCACCAGGACAAGGAGGTCCCATATGCGGCAACAGCGGCACGACCTGCGCGGCTACTCGCTATACGAACTGCTCATGACACTGACACTGGTCGCGGTAGTGCTCGGCCTCGGCCTGCCCTCGTTTTCGGGCATCGTTGCCCGCAACCGGCTGCACACGGAGATCAACGCATTGTTTCACGCGATCCATGTGGCCCGTAAAGAGTCGATCATGCGTCACAAAGTCGTGTCGATCTGCCCCAGCCTCGATGCATTGAATTGCGAGCCCGGCCGCGACTGGTCGACCGGCTGGATCATGTTCGAGAACAGTGATCGCGACGAGCCACCGCGCCGCGATGCAGGCGAGGCGCTGCTACAGACTCACAAGATTGCCGAGAATGTCAGGATCACGGCAAATCGCCGCGGATTCACGCTCCGCGCCACCCAGAAGCGGGCGACAAACGGCACGATCGTCGTTTGTGATACGGCGGGCAGGGTGACGCCGAGGGCGCTGGTAATCAGCTACACCGGCCGGCCGCGGGTGACGCTCAAGACGACCCGTGGAGAACCGTACCGGTGCGCGGATTAAGTTAAGTCAAAGGCCCGAAAGCGACCGTTCATCGGGCTCCTCCGGCCGTTCGTCAGCTACCCGGGAACCCTTGGAACCGGCGCAGTATATTGCCTGTATGAAAAGACAAACCCAAAACGGCTTCACGCTCTATGAGCTCCTGATTACAATGCTGATCGTCGGCGTCGTGCTGTCGCTCGGTGTTCCGAATATGACTGAGTTCACGCGCAACAGCCGAATTACGACCACGGCCAACGACCTGCACGCCGCCTTCCAGGTGGCGCGCAGTGAAGCCCCGCGTGGCAAGACCAATATCACGATCTGTGCGAGTGCCAATTCGATGGCCGCTGCCGCAGATTGCGGTGGTACCTGGGACCAGGGTTTCATCGTTTTTATCGATATCAACGGTGACCTGTTACGCAACGGCGTTGGCGAAACGGTTCTCAGGGCGCATCCGGCAGTGGCTGACGGCGTTTCATTGGCGGTTGCCAACGACGCGACGTATTTCAGCTACGCCCCGTCAGGAATGGGGCGTGGCAACGTGAACGGCAACCAGGCCCTGACGCAGGTCATTGTCTGTGACAAGCGAGGCACCATAGAAACGACCAAAGACTTCTCGGCGGCGCGATTGTTCGTTTCGACGCCGCTTGGCCGTGCAACGGTCGTTCGGGACGTAACGATGGTCGACAACGCGCTGCTTTTGATGGGCAAGAGCTGCCCGTAGTCACACTGCTATAGATAAGGAATCGATTCGATGTTGATCACTCATCAAAAATCCGCACCCCGCCGGCAACGAGGTTTTTCGCTGGTCGAGGTACTGATTGCACTGGTCATCATGTCGGTTGGCATGCTCGGCATCGCCGGCCTGTATGTGCAGAGCATGCAGGCAGGCCGAACCTCCATGTTCCGCCATCACGCTGTAACGCTGGCCGGCGATGTTGCTGACCGTATTCGAGCAAATCCGACGGCGCTTGGCGTCTATACCGGAGGCGGTGCCGATGGTGGCTGCGTTGGCCTGGGCGTTTCCTGCAGCCAACCGCAAATGGCACAGCACGATATTTTTCTGTGGTCCGCGCAAGCTGCCGAAATGCTGCCAGCCGGCACAGTCAACGTTACGCTCGACGCCGCCGTAACACCGCCGGAATACACAATAGCGGTGCGGTGGGTCGAGGCAGGCGAGAATCTCGATTACACGATCATTATTCCGATACGGGGATTATGAGTATGTGGACCAGAATATCCAACAAACAGACAGGCCTGACGATGGTCGAGTTGATGGTCGCCCTCGCGATCGGCTCGTTTCTGATGATCGGTGCCGTTCAGATTTACAACCAAAGCCGTCAGGCGTTTGTCATTAACGAATCCATCGCACGTGTGCAGGAAACGGCGCAGTTCGCGATGGACACGCTCGAGACAGATTTGCGAATGGCCAGTAACTGGGGCCGCAACAGTCGTTCGTTAGCTGTTGAGGGGCGCTCGATTCCCGGTGGCGATGCCAATCCAACGACCTTGCCTGCCCCACCCGACTGTGGTGAGGCCTGGTCACTCGAACTTGCGATGACCGTCGATGGCGACAACAACAACTACGCGATGCTGTGCCCTGCTCAGGGCGGTGCAGGCGCGCAAGCTAACTCCGACGTTTTCACCGTTCGCCGTGCATCTGTATTACCGGTTGCGCCGCTGGACGGCCAATTGCAGATTCAGACGACACGTATTCAGGGCGAGATGTTCGCCGACGGCAACGTTCCTGCCGATTTTAGCACCGACATAAATCCAGAGACGGGCCAGCCCTACTCGACGACGCACAATCTGATCGTTAACACCTACTATGTCGCGGCAGACTCGGAACTGATTCCCGGATCACCGGCATTGCGTCGCAAGTCTCTCGGTGTTGGCCTCGCCGGGCCGATCGTCATTGACGAGGAAGTTGCTCCGGGCGTCGAGAATATTCAAATTCAGCTCGGCATTGACGTCGACGAAGACAATACGGTCGACATCTACGTCAATCCGGGTGATCCGATTTACAACCCGGAGGACGCTGGCTTCGTTCCCGGTGCCAGGGTGATGACCGCTCGCTTGTGGCTCGTTGTACGCGGCATCACACCTGAAGTCGGCATCCAGGACAACCGTGATTACGAACCCGGGGACATCGACCTGGGTGTGCCGGCCGACAATTTCCGACGCATGCAGGTATCCAAAACAATTCTCCTGCGTAACGCAAGAACATGATTGAGAGAACGACCATGAAGACAATGACTCAATTTCATAAACAGCAAGGCGCGGCGCTCGTCGTCGGCCTGATCCTGATGGTGGTCATCACGGTGCTTGCCATTTCAGGTATGAATACCGCGACCACCGAGCTCGCGATGGCACGCAATGATCAAAACTACGAGTATGCGTTCCAGGCCGCCGAAACCGGCATCGAGCAGGCGCTCGCCCAGGGTCAGTTCAATCCGGGGGTCGGCGTGAGCGTGACATACGCGGTCGACGGGGTCGGCGGACATGATGAAGTAACATCGGATATCGCGTTCGAGGATTCAACGGTCGTTCCGGACAAGGCGTTTAGTCTCGGCGTGGGCAGTGGCGTGAAAGCGTATCACTTCATCGCGACCGCGGCGGCCAGGTCTAGCAGAGCGCCCGGCTCAACGACGGATCGCGACTCGGTTGCTACGCACTCACAAGCATTTTACGTTGTCGGCCCGGAAGCGCCGACACTCTAATTACACGAAGTGACGACCCAGGGAAACAAGGTGAATCGCATGAAAATCAAGACACTAATTACGGTTACGCTGCTATGCCTCAGCCTGTCGGCCGCGGCGGATGACCGCGTAACAGCGCAGGCCTATGAGATTGCATTGGACAAGTTCCAGGCACCCGCGACCGAAAACGGCGGCGCCAGCTTTAAGGAATGTAGCGATTGCGTACGCAAGATCGTGCGCGTTACATCGGGCACGCGTTACAACGTTAACGGCAAGGCGGTTTCGCTGGAGAAATTCCGCGAGGCCATCGCACAAGTCAGCGATCGCGACAAGATGCCCGTGATCGTTCTACATCATCTCGACTCAGACACGATCATTTCGTTAAGCGTGTCCATCTAAACCGTACACAAGCATTGAGGCAAAGATCATGATGATCTCAATAAAGAAAACCACATGGATGAGTGTCAGCTGCGCATTTGCTTTGCTGACGGGAATACCGGCTGTTGCTGACGACACAGAACTGCTGCTGATCAATCCGGACCCGACGCAGAACCCCAAGCCGAACGTCATGTTTATTCTCGATACGTCGGGCTCGATGACGACCACTCAGGACACAAATGCGCCGTTCGACATCACTGATCCTACGCTCAACTTCGATACCGGCGACTGTGACCCATCCAAGTACTACTGGACGGACGTCGATGTTCTGCCGGACTGTGCGACGACCAACAATGTCATCGACGGAGACAAGTTCGTCTGCGGCTTCGCCATGAGACAGATTGACGGTATCGGCAGTTTCACGAATACGATGGTGCAGTACCGCGGCGGAGGCGCCGATGGAACCGGCAGCGGAGCCGCTCGCTGGCAAACTCTGGCGCCCGGATACTCGAGTGAATACGTAGAATGTCAAGCCGATTCAGGCACTCATGGCGACGGCGTGGACGCGACCCGCCTTTTTGCCGCCAGCGGCACGGACCTGAGCGATCTTTGGACCCCTAGTGTGAACCAGGAAGTGTCCTGGGGCAGTGCACCGCGCAACATCAGCTACACGGTATACAGCGGCAAGTACATTAACTGGAAGAGCAATCCGACAATAAGGAACATGTCTCGTTCGGACATCATGAAGGCGGTTGCCACGCAGGTCCTGAACTCGGTCAACAACCTCAACGTCGGCTTGATGCGCTTTGATGGCAACGACGGCGGCCCGGTTTTTCTCGACATCACGGATCTCGATGCCAACCGTCAAACCGTGGTCGATGCTGTGAACGCCCTGCCGGCAGGTGGTAATACTCCTCTGTCGGAGACGCTGTACGAGTCGGCGCTGTTCTGGCGGGGTATGCCTGCGCATTATGGTACGGCGGCCATGACGGCACTGACGGACCCGAACGCCCTGGTTACGCCGCCGCCGGCCCCTGAGGTCTACGAGCAGCCCGACTGGGACGTCTGCGCCAAGAACTACAACGTGCTGCTGACGGACGGCACGCCGGTCCAGGACTTTGACACGCCCGGACTCCTGGGCAATTTACCCAACGTCGGGACTGCACTTGGCTATCCCGGCTGCGACGGTGCTGTCCTCCCGGACGGGGGGCAATGTCTCGACGACATCGCCGAATACCTGTCAGTCGAGGACATTGATCCGAACGAGCCGGGCGACCAATTCGTTACGACGCATACGATCGGCTTCCACACCAACCAGGCTGTCCTCCTGGAAACGGCTTTGAACTCCGGCGGTCAGTACTTTCTGGCCAACGACGTTGAAACGCTGACCAAGACCCTGTTGTCGATTATTGCGAACATCAACGATCGCACGTTGTCGTTCTCGGCACCTGCGGTATCGGTCAATGCCTTCAACCGAACGCAAAACCTCAACGACATGTACATAACGGCGTTCGGCGCGAAGTCCAAAGCTCACTGGCCGGGAAACCTGAAGAAATATCGCATTCTCGACAGCGCAATTGTTGACGTGAATGATACTCCTGCCGTTGATCCTATGACGGGCTTCTTCCTGGACACCGCGCGTAGCTACTGGACCGTTGGCGGCAACGATGGCAACGACGTGAGGCTTGGCGGCGCGGCGCAGCAACTGCCGGCTCCGCTGTCACGCAATTTGTACACCAATAACAACCCCGGTGACCTGACAGCCGCGTCAAATCATATCACGCCGTCCAATGCGGCCTCATTTGTACCGTCCGATTTCGGTCTGACCGGTGCAACCGGTGAGCCGACGATGGACGAGCTCATGCGCTGGGCGCGCGGTGAGGATCTCCTCGACGAAGACAACAACATCGCGACCCTGGTTCGTAAAACCATGGGCGACCCATTGCATTCGCAACCTGCAGCCGTTGTTTACGGCGGCGATGCGGCAAACCCGGATGTGGTCATCTATACCGCGACCAATGACGGCTACCTGCATGCTTTCGCCGGCGATACCGGGGAAGAACTCTGGTCGTTTATCCCGAAAGAGCTGCTTTCGAACCTGACGCGCCTCTACTTCGATCCGAATTCGAAGTACAAGCAATACGGTATCGATGGCAACGTCGTTCCTGTTGTCAAAGATGTCGACAGGGACGGTACGATCGAATCTGGCGATGGCGACTTCGTCAAGCTGATTTTCGGAATGCGTCGTGGCGGCGAAAGTTATTACGCGTTAGACGTCACCGACAAGACCTCACCGTCGTTGATGTGGAGTTTCAATAGCGCAGTACAAGCCGGCGAAAGCTGGTCTACACCGGTAGTGGCTCGCATGGACATCGCATCGGTCGTACAGAACGCTGACAAGGCAGTCGTTGTTTTCGGCGGTGGCTACGATACCGTGCATGATACGAGCGCACATCCGCTCAATCCGGACGGTGCTGGTGCCGGCGTTCACATCGTTGACCTGATCAGTGGCGCGCATCATTGGCGCGCGGGCGCTGATGCCGGGGCCGACTTGCGGCTGGACACCCCGGGCCGTGAAATGCACCGCGCCATTCCGAATCAGGTTCGTGTAGTCGACCTTAATGGCGACAGGCTTGCCGATCGCATGTACGCGACGGATCTGGGCGGGCAGGTGTGGCGTTTCGACATCAATAACGGTCAGGATCCCCTGAACCTCGTAGCGGGCGGCATTATCGCGCGACTCGGTGCCGAGGGGCTGGGCTCACCCACAGCAGCAGACACGCGGCGTTTCTACAATGCGCCTGACGTCTCGCTGATAACCGACAACGCACAACAACGCCGCTACATTTCAATCAGCGTTGGTTCCGGATACAGGGCGCATCCATTTGATCTCTCGGCTGCCGATCGATTCTTCTCCGTCAGAGACGGCGATGTGTTCAACAAGCTGGACCAGAATGCCTATGACAACTACTCGATCGCCACGGACGGTGACCTGGTTGAAGTCAGCGGGCAGACGCTGACGGTAATCACTTCGAGTGACCGCGGCTGGAAATTTACTTTGCCGGCTAACCAGAAGGTGCTCGCGAACTCGCTGACGTTTGATGATGAGATCTTCTTCGTCGCATTTACGCCGGACACGAATGCCGCAGTGACCTGTGCAGCGGGAAGAGGTACGAACATCCTGTACCGCATGAGCGCAGTGAATGGCGACCCGATCGTGCCGAACATCGACACATTGAATCCGGCACTCTCAGATGACGAACGAAGCACGGATCTGCAGCAGGGCGGTATCGCTCCGTCCCCGGTAATACTTTTCCCGAGCCCGGACCCAAACTGTGTAGGCGACGACTGCGACGTACCGCCACTTGGATGTGTCGGTGTCGAGTGTTTCGACCCAGGATTCAAGAACGTCCCGGTTCGCACGTTGTGGACGCAAGACGGTATAGACTAGTCGTGTATTGAATAGGATAGAATAATGCAAATGCGCAAATACATTCGTGGCGTTACATTGCTTGAGCTGATGATCGTAGTCGTGATCATCGGCATCATGGCGGCGATCGCCTACCCCAACTACCGCGAGTTCGCGGCGCGGGCCAAGCGCAACGAGGCCAAAGCGATGCTGCTCGAGGTCGCGTCCATGCAGGAGCGCTTCTACCTGCAAAACAGCCGCTACGGCACGCTGGTTGAACTTGGTTTTGGCGATCCGTATGTCTCGGACACGGAATCATACAACGTAACCGTGGCCGGGCCCGATGCGAGCAACTATACGGCAACCGCGCTATATCAAAAAACGGATGCCGAAGCTGGCAAGTGTAATACATTCGGTATCGACGGCCGTGGCACCAAGACTTCAGCGCCGTACTTGGACTGCTGGACCCGCACGAGGTAGTTTGATTCGATGTGCCGGGGTCAGTGCCCTTGTCTAGGGCTCTGACCCCGTTTTCTTTTGCCTTGCGGAAACAAATAACGCGTCGACAATCAGCAACACCGCACCCACCGTAATGGCCGAATCGGCGACATTAAATGATGGGAAGGCCCAATCTCCAAACCAGACCTGAATGAAGTCCGTTACATACCCGAAGCGGGCACGATCGATCAGGTTGCCGACGGCGCCGCCAAGAACGAGCGCAAGCCCGCCCGCGAGAATCACAGGCCCCTCGGTGCGAACGCGCCACAGCCATACAGTGATCACGCCGCTGACCCCTGTTGCGAGTACAACAAAAAACCACCGCTGCCAGCCCGACGCCCCGGCCAGAAAACTAAACGCTGCCCCGGTATTTTGCTGATGCGTCAGGTTGATAAAATCGTTGAGCGGCACCTTGCCATACAGCGGTACCCACTCGACGATCGCCCACTTCGTCAACTGATCTGCAACAATGACGGCGAGCGCAATGACCAGCCATGCGATATATCGACGTACCCCCGAGTTTTGACGTTCGCTCACACCTTACCCCGCAGCTGCCAGAGCCGATCGTGCATTGTCGGCGTCACGGTGCATCTGCGCAACCAACTCTTCGACCTTGTCATACTTTATTTCCTCACGTAGACGAGCGATAAAGTCTACATGAATGTACTCACCATAAATGTCTTCATCGAAATCGAAGATATGCACCTCGAGTAAGGGTTTCGTACCCTCGAAAGTCGGTCGCGTTCCGAGGCTGGCAACTGCATCTTTCGAGCCGCCAGGCAATCCTGCAACACGCACCGCGAAAATGCCCATCACCGCACTCTGGCGGCGCCTGAGTTCAACATTCGCAGTCGGAAATCCCAGCGTCCTGCCGACCTTCTTGCCTTTGATGATTTTGCCGGACATCCGATACGGGCGTCCGAGCAACGCGGTGGCGCGTTTCATCTCGCCGGCCGCAAGCGCTTCACGAATAGCCGTACTGCTCACGCGTACGCCATCGACGATTACACTCGGTACCTGCTCAATCGTGTAGTCCAACGCCCTGCTCGCGCGTTGCAGTTGTTCGATACTGCCCTCACGGCGACGGGCAAAATGGAAATCATCACCGACCACGAGATGGCGCGTGCACAATCCATGAATCAGGATGCGGCGAATAAAATCGGCGGCGCCGATATCACGCATGGGTTGCGCGAACCTCGGGCAATAAAAAATATCGATGCCGTGATTCTCGAGTGCATCGAACTTCTCGCGAAAGCGCATCAAACGTGCCGGCGGACTGTCGGCTGAGAAGAACTCTTTCGGTGTCGGCTCGAAACTCATGACCACTGACGGCAAATTGCGCTGCTGCGACGCCGTTACAACCCTGCTTAACAGATGCTCGTGTCCCGGGTGCAATCCATCGTAAGCACCAATCGTCACAACGCTGCCGTTAGCAAGATCATTAAACGACATGTCGGTCAGATGACGTACGAGTCTCACTAGTGTGGCCTCATGCCGAGCTTCGATGGTCTGAGGCCAAGCACAAACAAGATAAGGAAATAGGCAAGTGCGCCAGCGACGATGCTCACGGCCAGCCAGGCGGATCGATCCAAGACAGTAGCGCTTAGCCACCATGCCAAAGGCCGGCCGAGGTACAAGAGCACTGCGCCCATTACGGCATTAGCGATGAGAACCTGAACAAGCAAAGATCCCCAGTTATTGGAAAGTCTGAGTACGGCCTGCTCACGCAGACCGCGATACAACAAATAGGCATTGAGCAAGGCAGCCACCGATATTGCAAGCGCCAGGCCCGCGTGGGTTCCCGCATAGCCGATACTCGTCAGGTACCACGCCAAGGTGACGCTCAGAACGAAGTTAACAGCCAGCGCAATAAGACCGACACGCACCGGAGTTCTAGTGTCCTCGCGCGCAAAATAGGCCGGCGCAAGAATTTTGACGAATGAAAAACCAACGAGCCCGACTGCAAACGCCTGCAGCGCAAGCGCGGTCATGCGTACATCATCCGGGGAGAACACGCCGCCATAAAAGATCGTTGCAACGAGCGGCTGGGCCAAAACAACCAAGCCAATCGCCGCCGGCACGGCAATCAGCATGACGAGCTTCATCGACCATTCGAGCGTTGCGGAAAACGCCTCAAGGGATTCGTTTGCATACTGCCGCGACAGGTAGGGCAGCGTTACGGTCGCAAGCGCGATCCCAAACAGTCCAAGCGGGAACTCCATGAGCCGGTCCGAGTAATACAACAGGCTGATTTTCCCGACACCGAGCATCGAGGCGATGATGCCACCGACCAGCACATTCACTTGTGCGACAGACGAGCCAAAGATCGCGGGGAGCATCAGTTTGCCCGCGCGCCGCACACCTTCATGCCGTATCGCCCATTTGGGGCGTGGCAGCGCCCGAATTCGCATGAGAAACGGAATCTGAAACAGGAGCTGCAAAAGGCCGGCAATAAACACGGCGTAGGCCAGGGCCATGCCCGGCTCTTCAAGCAGCGGCGCGAGCCAGATTGCCGCAGCAATCAACACGATATTCAGTATCACCGGAGTAAACGCCGGGACACCAAAACGACCGTATGTGTTGAGGATTCCGCCTGCGAATGCGGTCAATGACACAAAGAACAGGTACGGAAATGTAAACCGCAACATCAGTGTCGCAAGATCGAACCGGCCGTCCTCGCCGATGAAGCCCGGCGCTACGACGGCGACGAGCAACGGTGCTGCGACCACACCAAACAGGGTTACGAGAAACAGCAGGACCCCGAACGTACCGGCGACCGCGTCGACAAACTCGCGTGCATCTTCGTGGCTATGTTTCTCGCGGTATCGCGCCATGACCGGCACAAAACCCTGCGAGAAGGCGCCTTCGGCGAAAAAGCGCCGCAGCATATTGGGAATGCGATTGGCGACCAGGAACGCGTCCATGACGAGCGAGGCCCCAAAGAAGCGGGCGAAGACGATATCCCGAACCAGACCAAGGATGCGCGACAGGAGCGTCATGCCGCTGACGACAGACGTTTTCAGTATCAGCTTGAGCCCGGAGACCTTTTTCGTCGTCATCACCGCTACGAGTTTAGCCCATAAAACATATGAAATCAGTCATTTAGGTGGCGTTCCGGTGCGCACTGGCGGGGCTTGCTGATTGTCATTGACAATGCCCCTCCGGCCACGAATAATACGCGCCTCTTCGACCCAGGACACGGTAATACCAGTGGCAAATATCAAGTCAGCCAGGAAGCGCGCCCGCCAGGCGGAAAAGACCCGCAAGCAGAATATGGGCCTGCGCTCTCTGATGCGTACCAAGATCAAAACTGTCGTCAAGGCCTGTGATGCGGGCGACAAGGATGCCGCCGTGGCAGCATACAAAGACGCCGTACCGGTCATCGACAGCATGATAAACAAGGGTATCGTCAACAAGAACAAGGCGGCGCGTCACAAGAGCCGGCTGAACAAGCGCGTCAAGGCCCTCGTCGCCTGACAATACTTTGCCAATCGACACGAAAAAGCCGCCTGTTGGCGGCTTTTTATATGTCTAGAGCTTAAGCGTCCGGCGCTACCCTACCAGCAGTCGTCTCCGCCACCCAGCGCGTCCTTCGTTCCAGCCTGGCTGAGGGTCAGCGTGCCACAGTCGGTATCGCGTTCCAGTTGTCCCGCCAACGGTGCCGCTGTTGCGGTGTAGGTTGTCGGAGTCACATTCACAATCGAAAGTACGTAGACGGCATCATCGTCCCCGGCCGCAACCGCCTTACCTGCGTCGGAGACGAACAACGGACTGCCGGCAAATCCGAGAGCGGACAGGTCCGTGGCATACGTCTTGTTGTCCATGAAGAACTGTTGCTGCCGGTCCGCGATTTGCAATAATGCTGACGTTGCAGCCGTCCGTTTCGTTTTGACGATGTATTGCATATAGGACGGAAAAGCGAATGCTGAGATCATCGCGACGATCGCTACAACAATCAACAGTTCCAGGAACGTGATGCCACGTTGCCTGCTGGCTAGAGTCGGGTTTTGCTGCATTGTCATTATCCTGTGCGTGTTTGTGCTCAAGGCCAGTCGCCTCATAAGTCTGCGTCTTCCTGCAAGAACCAGTAAGTCCGCCAGCGCGTCGTTGCATCGACATTATCGATTTGCAGGTCAGGTCGCAGAATCTTGTTCGGCGGTACCGATACGACTTCCGCCGGGATACCGAGAGATTGCAACTCGACGCTACGATCGTTCTTTGTCGACGGATCGTCCGGGTTGTCAGGGTCGTCGTCACTGGAATCATAATTGATAACAGATTTAGCGTCCTGCAGAGACACTGCGTAAAGGCGTCCTGCCCCTTCCGATGGCGCACAAGCCGTGGCTCCCGTGCCGGAGTGCGGCAGGTACGTCGTGAAGAAAATCATGCCGGTAATCGTCAACGGTGTAGCCAGCACTTTCTCGCCAGGATCCTCCAGACCAAGGCGCCAGCCATGGGTCAGATTGACTGCGCATGGGCCACCGGTTTGCAGACAATTGCTGGTAACGTCGCCAAAGTCGGCATGCTCCAGTCCGCTGTCCACAGCACTACCGGACGCCGTACGGCGGTCCTTGATCATGTAGGTGTAATTAACTGCCGCGCCGCCTTTGTCGAGCGGATCGGCGCGGTTGCCCGAACCGACAACAACAGCATCGAACAAGCCATTGCCATCCTTGCTCGGCACGAGGTCCGGACGATGGAAAAAGCGCCGGTCGGTCGCGATGCCAGAAGCGCCGGAAGCATGCCTGCCCACGCTCGCCAGCAGTGTCAGTTTCCAGTTGCCGACGTCGGAACCCTGGATATCGGCGCGCCAGATATTGCCGCCCGTATCGCCGACGACCATGCGATCCGTGAATCCATCACCATTGGTATCGGCGACAGAAAGAGTCGACGGAATGCTGTCGACCAGGCTCGGGTGCTCAAAGACGTTGCCGCCGCCGCCGGAACCGCCACGCGCTTTCCAGATCAGCGCGCCGGTTTCCGCGTCGACTACGTACATCGAGTTGCCTTCGGAGTCGTCCGTACCCACCGATCCGCGTGTGTCCTTATTCGTGTCGTAACCGCCGGCGAACATCACGACTGGCCGCGGGCCGCCAGCCGACGGGATCAGACCAACTCGCGGATTCGAGAACGTGTAACCGAGCTCCGCGAAATCACCGCTCTTGTCGATTGTCCACATCAGGTCCGGGTTCTCCGGATTCGTAACATCGAACGCGTAGTACGCTTTGCCGCCGCGGCGCATGCCGACATACAGGTAAACACGGTCGCCGTCGTTCGAGAGGATGGAACCGTCGTGATTGACGTCCTGCATGAAAGCGACCGGTGCACCATCAACCGTATACGGATGTTTCATTCCCGTGCCGTTCGCGCGCAGTACTTTTTGCGCGGCCATCGCGGCACGCGGCATAAACGCCCACACCTCTTCGCCGCTTTCTGAACCGCTGCCAGTGGTATTTCGAATCATGCGCAGCATGCCGTCATTAGTTGCAACAGCAAGATAGATGGCGGGGTTGCCAGGATCGCTGAAGCCCGCGATTGAACCGTAGTTCAACGGCAGCGGGCGCGAATGCAGCGCGTCGCCAAATATCCAGTCGCGCGCTTCGTTCTTTTCCGCATCGCCGTCGAGATCGTCGATATCGAGACCGCGCGCGTACGCGATCAGTTCTGCCGCTTCGGCCGCGGTGGCGGCGTTTAGATCAGCTTGCACCGACGTCGCCGTGATGGCGTCAACGTTGAGGCCAGCGAGTGTCGACGTCGTGCGGTCATAGTATATCGTCCGTCCACCCAGGCCATTGGCTTCCTGCGGGCTGCTTATAACGAATCCCGGAACACGTTGTCCGGCGCCGCCACGATTAACGACACGGCCGTCGCGACCGGCAACCTCACCAGCATCGACATCGGGCGGCGGCAGCGAAGCTGGCACGGTCCAGCTCGTCAGGGCATCAAAGCGAATACGCCCGTCTGCGGCGATCGCCGGGGTACCGGTTGCGTCGACCAGCGTTGCCGTGGCCGACGAGTCGTTGGCACCGGTCAGCTTCAGTTTCTTGACGTTGCCAACCCAATACGGTCGCGCCTGTCCATCAACCTGGAACAGGGCAATGTAGACGTTGTCCGTGATCTCGGCGCGGTTGAATACGTTGACCGGCACCGAAGCGGCAACAAAGGTCGTGCTGACACTGAGGATTTGCTTGAAAATCTCCTGCAAAGTGGCGACGAGCTCGTCGGGATTCTCGTCGAGCGCGAGTGGAACTCCTGTGCCGCCAGCGCGCGCGTAACCTTTTGTCGTCGTATTGATCTTCGAACTATCGACGATGAAGTACGAGACGACATTCTGCTTGTCATCGAGGTCCGCGACCGTCCCGTAGGTGCCGTTGGCGAGATCAGCGTCGTTGAGATACTGGACGACGTCCGGAAACTCCCGTTGTGGCGAACCGAAGCCACCTGACGCGACCGTTTGCTCGATCGCGGCATCCGAGTCATCATCCTGGTTCGAAACCTGGAACACCGTATTTACGGTATAGATCTTCGAGCAGGAGCCTGCGGCGCTCATAGGACTGTCATACACAGGCTTTGTCTTCGCTCCCGTTTCGATGCTCGTATCCCAGGAAATTGCCGGATGATCAACATCGAGATTGTCATTGTTGCTCGTACCGTAATCCGTATAGCCGTTGTGCGCGTTGTACACGCCCTGGCCCGTCAGGTAGCGGAAAAACTCGAAGAACAATTCTTTACCCTGGTAGGAATGACTGAGATTACCCTGTGGCGTCGGCATCGAATCCAGAATCGCGTGGAATCGCGCTTTGGCGCCGTTGCCATCGTCCTGTAAGAAAGAATCGAAGCCCATAGCGATGTAGCCGCCGTTACTGCACTTGGTGCGGCCGAAGCCCTCGCAACTGCTGTTGTTGCTATGGTTCAGCATCAGGCCGACCCGGACACCTTCGAGCGGATCGAAGACTTTACGTAGCGCGCCGCGCAGGACATCGAAAAACGTATAGGGACCCGTAGGGCTCATGTAGCCTTCGGCGATCAAAGTATTGCATTCACCACCATTACAGGCAGCCGAGCCGAGGTTCGGCCGGTAGTCGAGCGAAAACATGACCATTGGCTCACTGCCGGCGGGCAGTCCGGCGCCCGGATTCATGTAAACGTCCGTATCGTCTGCCTGGGCCGATCCAATAATGAAGATCAAGGCGGCCAGCGAAGTCGTCAGGAAAATCTTTCTAAGCTTGGTATCCATACCGGAAATCTCTGTTCAAATTTACAAACTATAGCTTCGGCACAAGTACAAGCACCCCTTCGGTGACTTGCTTGCGCCCAAGGCCTGCGTCAACACGATCGTAAGTTGTTACTACGCGAAACGACGCGCTGCTGAATTTGTCGATACTCGTCTCGACAGCACGCGGCGGCGGACGAAATTCCTCCCCCATGCGTTCCACCCGGGCCTGGATATGGTTGGATGCAATCGCGGCGGCCAGAATCGGATTAGTGACGGGAAGGTCATTGCGATTGCAGCCGGTTTCGCCCGCCGTGCATGCTGTGAACCCTGTCGTCCCCACGACCGGTGTCGACGCCGGGTTCGCGACGATGGCGTCAGCCAGCGCCTGCGCCGCCTGCTCGGCGGCAACACGTGACTCCTCGTTCTGCGCCATAAAGAGTCCTATCTTGCTCGAGCGCATCGACGAAATAGTGAACAGGATGATAGCCACGAGGAACATCATCGCGACGACCAGGATCGCGCCTTGCTGTCTGTGCCTTAAGGGATATTTGGCGTGTCTCATGTCAGAAACCCATTTTGTTCATGCTGCGTATGTTCTGGATCGAAACGCTCGTCGAGAACACGCGGCGGTGGAAAGAATCGCCTGGCACCATGTCAGGCGCGTTGCTGATTGAATAGGTCTTATTATTTGTGTAACGAGTGTCAATCTCGGTAGTGCGAGCGACCAGGAAGATGCGCGCTGCCACGACACTCTGCATATCCGTAAGACTCGGATTAGTCATGTAAACATTCGGGTGACCATCTTCGCTCGTATCGACGCCGTACTCGATCTGCAGGTTCTCGATACCGGTCGCAAGGCATTCTGTCGCCATGTCGGGGCCGGTACCACGCAGCGCCTTGCGACACAGCGTCGGGATATTGTCGCCCGGCGCATTCGCAAACCGGCGAATGTAATAAATACTCGGCCGGTACTGCCAGTCCGCACGCGGCATCCCGACAGCAACCGGTGGTGCTGCAGGTGCTGGCCCATTAAAAAGGAAGCCAACCGTTCCATTGGTCCGCAGGTAAACAGTGCCTGCGGTTAATGCACCCGCTTCGGCGCCGGCAACTCGTTTGATCGAAACGACATCAGTGCCATCGAGAAGCTCGCCTGATTGAAAACACGAATGTGCCGCGGCCGCGGCAGAATTCGAGGCATTGTCAATGGCGGCGATCGACATGGAATTACCGGTGGCTGCCTCGATCGTGCGGTACATCCAGTTGAGGTCGCCAGCCGGACCGCAGTCGATACCGATGGACAGGCCACCATCGGCAGTCACGGCCTCGGGAATATGCAGTTCGGCATAATGCCCTGCCATACTGATGTCGAAAGCTATTTCCCGCAATGCGTGACGGGCATCGTCCTGCATGCGTGCGATATTTTCGTCCTGGTTGAAGCTGTAACTGTTATTGACGAATACAGTGACGATCGCTGCGCCCATTACCAGCGATAACAGCATCGCAATCATTATTTCGACGACAGAAAAACCGGCTTGTGAGTTGTATGAATGAACTTGCATGGTCATATTGCTCAAATATTCGGATCGATGAAGGTCGGGATCTGGATAATGCGGCGGAATTCGTTTCCGGCGCCGTAGCTACCAGATGCAGCGCCACAAGGATTGTTGACGGCATTATTGAATGACGCAGTACCGCGCCAGGCAATGCTCACCTGGTAGACGCCGGCGCCAGCGCCCACCGGGCCAGTAAGGCATAGCGTCGGAAGAACCATGCCGCCGGTGCCGGCACCCGCATTGGTTTCGAGATTGCCATCGATGACCTGTTCCCAGAACCACAGATCGTGCGCCGCTTTCTGCGCGGCATTGCACTCCGCGCCACCGCGACAGTTTGGCGCAGGTTCGGCGCCACGACTTCCGTTGCCGAGTTGCCCGGCTGCAAGATAGATATCCGCTGCGTTGGCGTTGACGCGGATGTTCTCGAGGAGCCCGTTGGCGACCTGCGACGCAGACGTTCGCTGTATGGCCTCGAAATTAGCTTGCTTTGAAACCGTCTGCAGACCCGCGACGGCCAGGAGGCCGACACTGAATACAACAACCGTAACGAGCAACTCGATTAACGAGAATCCGCGTTCCTGGTGATGATATCTGAACATGTCAATAGTCCTGAGAACGTAGGGTCAGGGGCAGGTCGGTGGACTGCCGTCCGCGAGATACTCGGACAGTCGCGGCCGGCCCGACAGGTCGACGATCAGGACCTTCGCGCGATCCGCGCCGCGGCTGTCGCATACAGTAAACTCGCCCGAGCTGCCGTCCAGTGATGCGTTCATCACGCGACCGTTCGGGCGATACATCAGGAACAGTGGAAATTCACCGGACTGAATCGACAGTTGATCAGCACCGTCCGATGCCGCGATAATCGTCTCGTCACCATCGACAACGCGATCACTGTCCGGATCGCCAAACACAATCCATCCCTGGTTCCAGGTGACCGCCTCGCAATTATTGCCGCCGGCGCTCGGACATATCGTGACCCGCTCGTTCGTTGTGATCGCGGTGCTTCGTGCCGTATGAATCGAGGACACGAAGTCATTGATCGCGCCTGTCTGTCGGGCGTTGGATACGAATAGGTTCATCGCCGGGACCGCCATCGAGAGCAGTATCCCCATCAAGGCGACCGCGATCATCAATTCGATTAACGTGAATCCGTGTTCCCTGCGCATTACATAATCACCTTGGTGTTGCGTTTCCACTGAGTCGTGCAGCAGTGGTCATCCAGGCAACGAGTATGCCGAAACCAGGCGTGGCGGGCGTTGCGGCACGTCGCAATTCCACTAGATATGGTCCGGTGAGCTGACGAGCGGATAAATTCTCCGGATGAGCGGATATCCACCTAAAGTGCCGATCTGCGTTATGTCATATCGAGTCGGGGTTACTGACTTCCAGCGCGCGCGTCCAGACAATGCCAGGAAACTTCCGACACGATTTGTGACGGCAATCAAAGGAATTAATTGCGCATGCCACCATACTTGGCGCCGACAGGAGAAGATATGAAACACGTCCTTGCTATTTGCGTGGCGGTAATGGGTGTCAGCCTCTCAGCACATGCGGACGTCTGGCAATGGGTTGATGCTGACGGCAAAACGCATTTTGTTGATACGATGACCCCGATCTACACCTGGACCGATGAGTTCGGCAACTTTTATTACAGCGATACGCCTGATCACGAGGACGCAGTATCCGTCGAGTTCGTCTGGCACTCAGCGGGATCGATGCAGGATCTCAGCATCACGGAGGATGAGGCAGGATTGGACGACAATGCCTTTCCCGGAGAAACAGACGAAGAACGCGCTGTACGCGAACAGGCTGAAGCCTACTATTGTGAGCGCGCGACTGAAATATATGAGTCTTACGCCAATGCGCCGCAACTTTATCGCACGAGGGAAGATGGCGAGCGTGAGTATCTGAGCAAGCAAGAGGCAGACAGGACGATTGGCGAAACGCGCGCGCGGCGAGATGAGTTGTGCGGTTAACAGCGATACGCATGCGACGCCACATGTTTGCAATGCGAAAATCGTAGTGAGGTAGTAACAATGTGGTTATCATCAAATTTCTATGAGCGGGCACCTCAGTACTGGCTCCTGATCGGGCTGTTGCTAGTGATTACAGGAACTTACCTCGGCCTGCAGGTCGAGCGTATGTACATGTATTTCGGCGTCGCAACCGGCGTGACATGCATCGTTTGGAGTGTCGTGGTTTTCATCAGGCGCGCTAAGCGACTGAATCGCCAGCCGATCGAGACCTACGACGAGTATCTGGAGCAGACCTGCGAGTTGAATCAGAGTCCTGACGGTCTGAAACGCAGATTCTAGTCCTCCAGCTCTCGCATCACCGCCTGAGCAAGCGCTTCGGTGCCTTCGCCGGTTGCCGCACTGACCTCGAAGACGGGCCCCTTCCAATTGAGCTTCTCTAGCAGCTCGCCGCGGGCAGCCTCCAGATCCTTAGTATTCAACAGGTCGATCTTGTTGATGACGAGCCATCGCGGCTTGTCGGCCAGTTCTTCCGAGAAATTGCCGAGTTCCTTAACAATGGCGTTTACGACCCCCGCGGGATCCGATCCGTCGATCGGCGCAATATCGACGAGGTGCAACAGCAGGCCGGTGCGCTGCAGGTGTTTGAGGAATTGAATGCCAAGACCCGCACCTTTTGATGCGCCTTCAATAAGTCCTGGAACGTCAGCCATGACAAAACTTTGCAGTCGGCCGACGCGGACAACGCCAAGATTCGGGTGCAGAGTTGTGAATGGATAGTCGGCGATGCGCGGTTTTGCCTGTGACATCGCACTGATCAATGTCGACTTGCCTGCATTCGGCATACCGAGCAAACCCACGTCAGCCAGCACCTTGAGCTCGAGACTCAGATGTCGAGCCTCGCCCGGCGTACCGTTGGTGATCTTTCGCGGTGCCCGGTTCGTGCTGCTTTTGAAACGTGTATTGCCGAGCCCACCGCGGCCGCCTTCAGCAACCATTTGTCGTTGACCGGGTTTGGTCAGATCACAGATAAACTCCCCCGTATCAATATCGTGCACGATGGTGCCGCACGGAATGCTCACATCGAGATCGTCGCCAGAACGGCCAGTCTTGTTGCGGCCGGCACCACCCTGCCCGGTCTCGGCACGAAACTTCCGCGCCACCCTAAAATCGGCGAGCGTATTCATCGACGGCTCGGCCAGCAGATACACGCTGCCGCCATGACCACCATCGCCGCCGTCGGGCCCGCCGCGCTCGACGTATTTCTCACGCCGAAAGCTCAGGCAGCCATGCCCACCGTTACCCGCTTGTACCCGGATTGTCGCTTCGTCGACGAATTTCATAATGCTGGCCTAAAAAAAACCCCGCACTAGGCGGGGCTTCTCAATTCGTAGGAGCCCGCCTGTAGGAGCCCGCCCCAGCGGGCGATACTCAGCGGGTCATCAGTACTTAGCTTAGTACCACGCTAACAAACTGGCGGTGCTTCGGACCCTTTCTCTCGAACTTGACGTGCCCGTCTTTCTTCGCGAACAAGGTGTGATCGCGACCAATACCCACATTGGTTCCCGGATGGAAACGCGTGCCACGCTGGCGAACGATGATGCTGCCAGCCAGAATTGACTGGCCGCCGTAAATCTTGACGCCTAGCCGTTTCGATTCCGAGTCGCGACCGTTCTTACTGCTGCCGCCTGCTTTCTTATGTGCCATTGATCTGTACCTTTTCCAGTGTCTTTACTACTTCTTGGCCACTTTCTTTTTTGCTTTCTTTTTGGAGGCCGCCTTTTTAGCTGCTGGCTTTTTGGCAGCCGCCGTCTTCGCTACTTTCTTGGCCGCTTTCTTTTTGGCCGGCTTCTTCGGAGCCGCTGCTTTTTTCTCGGCAGGCTCTTCAGCCGCCGGTGCCGCTTTCTTCGCCGATCCGCCCGTTATGCTCGTGATCTCCACTTCAGTGAAGAACTGGCGGTGTGAGCCCTGGCGCAGGTAGTTCTTCCGGCGCTTGAATTTGACGACCGATACCTTCTTGCTCTTGCCCTGACGGACAACCTTGCCACTGACAGTGCTACCCGATAGCGTCGGGCTACCGACCTTGATATCGCTGCCCTCGCCGACCAGCAACACCTGGTCAAATTTGACCGTGGCGCCCTCGTCTCCCTCGATCTTTTCGAGGCGCAGGACGTCACCTTTGGCCGCGCGGTATTGTTTGCCGCCGCTGCGAAAAACCGCATACATCGTAGTTTGCTCCGTACCGCGAGTCGCGTAACCCACGCAACTCACTGAGAATTAAATGATTTTTTGTAGCTGCCGGATCGCCACACGAGCGTATCTCCAGCGGCTGCCACAAGGGAGCGGGAATTCTATAGATAACCCCGCTCCGGGTCAAACTCAGATGCCATCAATTTTGGCCTTGAATTCAAGGGCTTGCGATTACGGCATCGGCACCGTCCAGGGACCTGTGCGGTCGCCAAAAACGGGCATTTCAGGCATCATGCAGATTCTCATGCAGGTGGCAGAAAAATCCCTCGAATCCGCGACTTTCGACGACGTTGTCGCGCTCGCGCGTGACGATATGCAGGCCGTCGACCGCCTGATATCCGAGAGCCTCGAGAGCGACGTGGCGCTCGTCTCCCAAGTATCGCAATACATCGTCACCAGTGGCGGCAAGCGGCTGCGCCCGCTGCTTGTATTATTGGCGGCTCGCGCCTTGGGATATGACGGCGAGCAGCACGTCCGTTCGGCCGCGATCATCGAGTTCATTCATACGGCAACATTACTGCACGACGATGTTGTCGATAGCTCTGCACGGCGGCGCGGCAAGGACACGGCAAACACCGTTTTCGGCAATCAGGCCAGCGTGCTCGTAGGGGATTTTCTTTACTCGCGGGCGTTTCAGATGATGGTCGAGATCGACAGCATGCACGTCATGCGGATACTGGCCGATGCGACCAATACAATCGCCGCTGGCGAAGTCATGCAACTGATGAACGTGCATGACCCGGACACGACCGAAGACGCCTACCAGCAGGTGATCTATCGAAAGACAGCCCGACTCTTCGAAGCCGGTGCTCAAATCGCGGCAGTACTTGCAAACCGCGATCCGGGCGACGAGGCAGCCATGATTACGTACGGCCAGAATCTCGGGGCCGCTTTTCAGCTCGTCGATGACGCGCTCGATTACAACGCCAGCGCCAGTGAGCTTGGCAAGAACCTGGGCGATGACCTGGCCGAGGGCAAAGCGACGTTGCCTCTGATCTACGCGATGCAAAAGGGCTCAGCCAGCGATAAGGAATTGATCCGTAGCGCCATACTCGAAGGTGGCCTCGATCACCTCGAGAAAATCACGGCAATCATCGAATCGACAGGTGCTCTCGAGTACACTGCGGCGCGGGCTCAGCAGGCCGCCGATACGGCAATAGCAGCCTTGTCCGATGTTCCCGATTCGGATTACAAACAGGCCCTGGTTGCGATCGCCGATTTCTCCGTGCAACGACGATCCTAAGAGAAATGGGGACATTCCTGATTTGATGCATCAAATCAGGAATGTCCCCATTAGTGGTGCTCAGGCGACCTCGAACAGGCCCGCGGCACCCATGCCGCCGCCAACACACATCGTTACTACGACGTACTTCGTGCCACGCCTCTTACCCTCGAGCAATGCATGCCCGACCATGCGTGCACCCGACATGCCGTAAGGGTGCCCAACAGAAATCGCGCCGCCGCTTACGTTTAGGTTTTCGTTCGGGATGCCAAGCCGGTCACGACAATAGATGACCTGCACAGCGAACGCCTCGTTCAGTTCCCATAAATCAATGTCGTCCATCTTCAGGCCATTGATCTTTAGTAGCTCTGGCACCGCAAAAACCGGCCCAATGCCCATTTCGTCGGCATCGCAGCCAACGACCGTCATGCCGCGGTAGAATCCAAGCGGTTCGATGCCGCGCTTCGCAGCCAGCGATGCTTCCATGACGACGCTGGCGCTGGCACCGTCTGATAGCTGGCTCGCATTACCTGCCGTTACGTTGCCGTGCGGTCCCATGACCGGCTTCAAATTCTGCAGAGCCTCGAGCGTCGTATCGGCACGTGGGCCTTCGTCCGCACTGAGCGTTACAGACTCGTAGCTGACCTCACCGCTGTCTCTGTCCTTAACGGACTTGATTGCGGTAACCGCCACAATTTCGTCATCAAATGCGCCGGCCTGTTGCGCGGCAGCTGTGCGTTGCTGGCTTTGCAACGCGTACTCGTCGCAAGACTCTCGTGAAACACCGTAGCGATTCGCGACAACTTCGGCCGTCTGCAACATGGGCATGTGCGTGTCGGGGTGCAGGTCGAGCAGACGGGGATCCGGCACCCTCGTTACGTTCATGTCTCTGTTCTGTACCAGGCTGATGTTCTCGATGCCGCCGGCGACACAGACATCCATGCCATCCATGACGATCTGTTTTGATGCCGTTGCGATCGCCATCAGACCCGATGAGCATTGTCGGTCGATACTCATGCCTGACACTGTTGCCGGCAGTCCGGCTGCCATCGCACCGAGGCGACCGATGTTGAACGTCTGCGTACCTTGCTGCATGGCGCAACCAATAATGCAATCTCGAATCTCATCGCCATCGACACCCGCACGATCAATGGCCGCCCGGATCGGAACAGCAAGTAGTGACGGTGATTCCAGGTTATTGAATGCACCTTTATACGCTTTGCCGATCGGCGTACGGGCCGTCGAGACGATGGCTGCTTCTCTCATTATTTTTTCCTCGAGAATAAAATCAATTAAATAGTTTCTGTAGGGCCGCCGCTGGTGCCCAATACACGTCGCCAAATTGTGGGTCGGCGTCCTTGTACGCGTTCAACTTACTCAACACCTGTTCGTAGCCCATTTCTCGTGCCTGATAGACCGGCCCGCCTTTCGCCGCCGGAAACCCGAAGCCGTAGATCCACAGGAGATCGATGCTACCGGTGTTATTGACAACACCCTCATCCAGAATCTTGGCGGCTTCATTGATAATCGGTAGCAGGCAGCGTTCGACGATTTCTTCCTCGCTTATCTCGCGCTTTTCGATGCCGAGCTCGGCAGCCACGCGATCACGAATTTCCAGGACTTTTGGCGAGGGAATCGGCGTCCTGCCATCTTCACCGTAGTCATAATTACCCGCCTTGGTTTTCTGGCCCAGCCGTCCTTCGGCGGCCAGCGCCTTGCCCATGACACCCAGGCGTGGATCGTCGGGCACAAGCCCTTCCGCTCGCAAGGCGTCGTTCACGAAATTGCTGATGTCAATGCCGGCGAGGTCGCCCATCGCACACGGTCCCATCGGAAATCCGTAATTCGTGATCGCCTGATCGATGTCCCCGGGATTTGCGCCCTCAAGCAACATGAACTCGCTTTCGCGCCCGTAGCCCCGCAGCATCCTGTTCGCCGCAAAGCCGAAACAGTTGGCCACGACAATGCCGATCTTGTTGATAATCGTCGAGGCGAACAACGCGGTCTTCAGTACTTCGGGCGACGTTTCTTTGCCGCGCACAATTTCCAGGAGCGGCATGACGTATGCGGGTGAGAAAAAGTGGAGTCCGACGACATCGTGCGGCCGACCGCTGGCCGCCGCGATATGGTCGACATCGAGGCCGGACGTGTTGGTTGCGAGCACGGCGCCGTCTTTCGCTATCTTTCCCAATCGACCGAATACATCTTCCTTGATATCCATGCGCTCGAACACGGCCTCGATGATCAGATCACAATCGGCCAAGTCCGCATAGTCGAGTGTCGTCGACAACAGCACCTGAATTCCCTCGGCCTGATCCGGTGTCAATCGCCCCTTCTTGACGCCGGCGGCGAAGACGCCTCCGATCGTGGCTTTTCCTTTCGCGAGGGCTTCCTCCGATTGATCCATGAGAACCGTGCGTATGCCGGCACCCAGAAAACACACTGCAATCCCTGCACCCATCGTTCCGGCACCGATGACAGCGACTTTTTTTATGTCGCGGCCTATGATTCCCGGCGTAATTCCCGGAACGTCGGCGGCCTGTCGCATCGCCAACGCGATGTACTGTTTCGAATTCATTTCAGTCACAGTTCGTTTACCTCTTGTCGTATTTTTCGCAGCTCTTACTTGTCTATCTCGCGCATTCCCGCCAGCACTTTTTCCAACGTGAAGTCGATATCGGCTTCGGTCATGGGCGTGGAAAGGATGAATGAACCGGACGGAACTATCTGCACGCCATTATTCAGCAGGTAGCGATGCAGACTGATTATAGCTTGGTTCTCCTTCGGCCCCTTCTGCATCTCGCGAAAATTCGTGAACGGGCGGTCGTTGAATGCCAGCGCCACTAGCGAACCCTGACCGAGCACCTGCCCCGACAACCCGGCAATCTTGAGCGCTTCCCTAAGCCCCTCGCGAAGTCTTTCGCCGAGCGTCTGCAGCCGCTCGTACGCATCCGGCGTCAGTTGCCGCATGCAGGCCAGACCTGCAGCCATCGTCATCGGATTCGCGTTATACGTGCCGGCATGTTCGACACGGGGCTGCCCGCCCGATCCATCGAATACCGACATCACTTCGGCTGAACCGCCGGTGGCGCCAACGGGCAGACCGCCGCCAATCACCTTGCCCAACGCTGTCAGATCCGGCGTGATACCGACGACTGCCTGCGCGCCGTGATATCCGAGCCGGAACGAGAACACCTCGTCGAAAATCAGCATGATGCCTTTCTCGCGAGTGAGCTCACGGATCATAGTCAGGTACTCGGCGCTTGCGGGAACAAAAGCCATTCTGGATACCAGGGGATCGATCAGAACCGCCGCCAGCTCATCAGCATTACGGCTGATCAGGTTTCGGGTCGACTCGACATCGTTGAACGGCAGCACGATCGTGTCATCGAGTACACGCGGCGGTATTCCATCGAATGCCGGCACGGACGCGGGCGCCGCGGCGTCGCCCCACACCTCCGGAGACGGCGAGATGCTGATCGATACCGAATCGATCTTGCCATGGTAGGCACCCTCGACTTGGCGATCTTTGCTCTGCCGGTATAAGCATGAGCTGCGCGTATTGCCATCAGTACGGCTTCGGTTCCGGAGTTGGAAAAACGAATCTGATCGATGCCCGGCACTCTCTCGGCGAAGAGTTCCGCGAACTCGAGTTCGGCTTCCGTTGGCGCGCCGATCGCCATCAGCTTTCCGGACTGCGCGACGATTGCCGCTGTGATTGCCTTATTAGCGTGACCGTGGATCAGCGACGACCAGTTGTTCACGAAGTCGATGCGCTCCACGCCGTCGACATCCATGATACGGCAGCCGTCACCCGTCGCCTGGTAGATAGGATACGGTGCAAAATGGACGCCATGTCGCGTATTTCCACCCGGGAGCACGCGTGTTGCGCGTTTGTAAAGGCTGGCTGATTCTGATGACTGATCCGGATACACGTTATTCACTCCTATCCGACGTTGACGCCGCCTGACCCGCACAGCGTCTGTCCGCCGTCGCAGACAACGATCGCGCCGGTAATATACGCTGCGGCGTCGGAACTGAGAAACACCGCCAGGTCCGCGATCTCGTCTTTGCTACCGTATCGGCGCAATGGCACGGTTTGTTTAAACGCCTGCTTGATCTTCTCGTTCGACGCCAGTCTGGCCATGCCCTCCGTGTCCTCGATGGGCCCGGGGACAATGGAGTTCACACGGACTCCCGACGGGCCCCATTCCATCGCCAGGTTCTTTGTAAGCATGTCCACACCGGCCTTGGCCGATCCAACATGGGATTGCCCGATCATCGGCACAAACGCCTGTCCGGCCGAGATATTGATGATCGATGCGCCCGGCTTGCGCAGATGCTCAAAACCGATCCGCAGCACGTTAAATGTACCGAGCAAGTCGATATCGACCACCGTCTTGAACGCATTCGGCGACATGTCCAGGGCCGTCGCGACAAAGTTTCCCGCCGCTCCGGACACCAGAATATCGATCTCGTCGTACTGTTCCGCGGTGGCGTGCAGCGCCTTGGCGACTGCTTCCGGATCACGCACATCGGCCGACTGGCCAAACGCTGTGCCGCCGACCGAGACGATGCTGTCAACAGCCGCCTGCACTTTATCTTCCGAGCGGCTGATGATCGACACACGCGCGCCGAGTTCAGCCAGCCGCTGTGCGATACGGAGATTGATACCGCTGCTGCCGCCAGCTATGAATGCGACTTTGCCTTCAAAAATTGCTTCTTTGTAGATACCCGCCATCAGAACTTCCCCTTTGCCGGCAGCCTATCGATCTGCCCGATAAGATTCTCACACTTGGGAATGTTCCTCTGGCCCGCGATCGTGTGCAAGTGTATGATTGCGCGCGGTTCGGGGTGTAGCTCAGCCTGGTAGAGCACTGCCTTCGGGAGGCAGGGGCCGGAGGTTCAAATCCTCTCACCCCGACCAATTCAGGATAAGAAAAATTGGCTTCTAACCCAGAGGGGGAGCCGATTTTTTGTTTCTGGATGCAGGTCGGGAGATGGAACTGAATCAAAGTTCGCACCGAGGCCAACGAAGTTGGCCGACAAGCCGACCAAAGGTCGGCTCATCTTCTCACCCCGACCAATTTCTCCCTTTCCAGATCAATCCTTTACAGCGCCCCCAGGTAGGCCACTGCCTCTTGCGGGAGTCCCTTTGCGGGAGATTTGCGGGGATTCTCGAGTTCCTTTCCCAACGGCCACACGCTGTAATAATCGTACCAGCTATGTCATATATAATTATTGATAAATTATCATTAAACCTATATATTCCTAATGACAAAGCCACTCTTTTTCGTCGGTTCGGCGCTTGAGGATTTACGAGCCTTGCCGCGGGCACCGCGACGAGAAGCCGGCTACCAACTGGACCGTGTGCAATCTGGTCTGGATCCGAGTAACTGGAAGCCAGTTCCAACCGTTGGCCGCGGTGTTCGTGAGATTCGGATTCACTATGAAGGTCAGTATCGGGTGATCTACGTGGCAAAGTTTGACGACGCCGTTTACGTACTGCATGCATTTCAGAAGAAGACGCGGAAGACGAGAAAGCAAGACATTGAGATTGCGAGACGTCGTATCAAGTTGATCAAAGAGAATGAGCCATGGGCAACGTGACCAAATCCAGCGGCAATGTGTTCGAGGATCTCGGCTTTGACACCTCGGAGGCGGAGAATCTAAAGCTGCGTGCCCAGCTGATGCGGGAACTCGAAACACTGATTCATGATCAGCGTCTGACGCAGAGTGAAGCTGCCGAGTTACTTGGTATCCATCAATCTCGTGTTAGCGATCTGGTTCGAGGAAAGATCGATCGCTTCAGTATCGACATGCTCGTGAAACTCCTGGCAAAAACCGGGCGCCAAGTCGAGATCAAGGTCAAGCGCCAGGCCGCCTAACCTATGCCGGGGTAACTCCAGGCTTCAGTTCAGATTTACAACTGATGCTGTCCCCGCAAACATCCGCGCTGTTCTTGCAACCGTGTGTTTCAATTCAGCCAGCCACTGCCTGAGTACGGCAGGTGCCGGCCCCCGCTAAGACAGCCCATCCATACAGCGAATCTGGCCTGGCGCGTTTCAGTTCACCGTTACCTGTTGTTCCCTGAGCTTCTCAAGAATTTTGTCGGCAACCTTGCGGGCCAGTTCGTTACGTGTCTTTTCCGGGACATCGGTATACAGAAAAACGTCCGAATACTCCTTGTATAGCGGATGTGCGTCGATGTGGATAATTCTCTCTTTATCGATCACATTTTCTAAAACCCTGCCGAGACACTTCAAGAAACAGCCGTCAATCATAACGACCTGCTCGGCTCCCTTGACCCAAGCCGTCATACTCGAATGAGGGACCAAAAACATCTCGCCATAGCAGCCGCGAGCATATGGCACTTCATCCGTTACCATATTGGCCGCAAGACGCGCTATTTCTCCGCGAAGGCAAGCTCCCTCGCAGGAAAAGACGGGAATCTTCTTGTCGGCGATACTCTGTTTTGCATAGACCTCGCCGGCGGGGCAGAGTCCTTTGACTTCGCTAACCTCGATTGAGAAATCCGGTGTTGATGTGCTCATAGCCATAATCATCTCCTCACTTGGTAAAACCGACTGCGCGAGAGACCCCCAGGCCGGTGGTCATCGGGGCCGTGAACACAGCTGCAAGTCCCCCACCGTCAGTCCGAAAGTTAGTCGTCTGGCCGCGGTACATACGCGCTCCGAGCAGCTGCACTGCACCGTCATAGACGTAGCAGCGGACATCCAGCTTCAAGGTGCGTCGATCGCCGTCGACGATCAGCAGACGTTCGCTCGGCGGAACCAACTCCTGGGCAACGTAATTGGAGTCTATGATTGACTGCCAGGTGCGACGCGTCAGTTTGGAGCCTCGATACGTGCCCTTGCTACCGAAGCCCCATACCGGTTTGAAGAAGAGGCGGCGTCGCTTCGCCCATAATGAATCGGCGTTGTCTTTGGACACCATCACCGTGCTCGGAACGCCGGCAGAGAGGACCTCCGCAACGTTGGCGTCGATGCCCAGATGTGCCAGGAGATCGGCATCAGAGAACACGGTGAGATTTCGCTTGTTGGCATAGAGCGCATGAGCGTATGGGCTTGGAGTGAACACGGCCGCATCATCCCGATATGCCTCGCGGAGGACCGCGCACGCCGCCGACTGCAGGTAAAAGTCGGTCAATCGATTGTAAACCAGGTCGATGGTTTGCCCGTTTGCGAATAATTTCCCGTGGCGAAGCGCAAACTGATCCGGCCCCACGATGGTTGCATCGACTCCGTGATGCTCGAACATTTGTTTGAAGAGGACGAACTCCGGACTGAGAAATTGTTCGGTCGGATCTTCGTCGACGATAGCAACCCGACTTAACTCCCTTCCGGGAAACTGCAGCTGCAGCTCTGCGCGAAACATCGCGATCAACTCTTGTTCGAGAATGGCCAGGTTGACGCTTCCGACGATGAAATTCTCTACCTCGGGGCAGCAAGCTTGCTGAGCGCTGGCAAGGTGGAGAACCAGCAGAGCACCGCCGGCATTGGTGTTGATCTCGATGAGTTTGGGCCCATCGTTCATGAGATGGAAATCGTAGCCAAAGAAGACACCGCGCGATCCATGGCTTTGCCTACCAATTTCTGGCGCCCAATCCAACACCAGGTCCTGGTAAGCCTTTAGTGCCAAGACGCTCTCGATAGACTCGATGATTTCTGTCATCTGATCGAGCTGGTCGCGAGAAACGAAGACAGGCGACTCCGCGAGCAAGTGTGGGTGAGCTTCCAGCAGAGGCGTATAGGCTCCGGCCTTCCCGAGGTGGGTCTCAAGGGTTTGCCGGAGGACATCTGTATCGACGTTGATGCAGTGGCAAGAGCGGTTCAATACATCCGCTACCTGGCCGGCGGGCCCAACGTCGGTCCGCCCGCCAGCGTCATCGCGCTGTCGATTGCCATCGCTATGCATGCCAGCCACTATTTAGTTGCGGTCGAAACTCCCTATCGGTGATAGGTGGTATAAACGAAATCATTAGCCTTCTGGGTTGCATGGCAGGACAAGCACTGCTCGCGCATGTCGGTTACCATCCTCAGTCGCGGATTGGCTTCTTTGAAATCTTCGAATCCCCAATTTTCGCTTGCACTGAAGCGCTCAGAGTCCTTCTCCATCACGCCAATGACAAGACGTTGGCCCTCGACGATTGCGTTGTTTACAGTGATGGTTTCGAACAACTCGAAGACCAGAACCGCACCATCCGCGAAAGCTACCTGATCTTTTAAAGCTACTACTGCTTGCTCGTTGGCGTAGATGTGGTGAAATCCTCCGAATGCTTCGAAATGCTCATGTCCCTCGAGAATGACCATGGACTTCACGCGCTCCCAGCCACGATAGCCGTCTGGATACGCAACTGGCAGCTGGGATTGGCCAAACAAGAAATCCGGTGCCAAAATACTCGCCGCCAACAGGGCAACGACGCAATAGACTAGCTTCTTTATGTTACGCATCTTTGCTACATCCTCCGCTCCAAAGGCACCCAGCGCATCGAGGAACGTCATGGAAATCCGCCATGTGACCATGATGATTTGAAGGCAAACATTCAATTCGTAATTACCGAACAGAGTTGCCAAGCCAGATGTGTCTGATCGTTCGTCTTTGGCCGAAAGTGAACATTTGCGAGCGGCCTGCAAATCGAAAGACTGCGGGACTTTTGCGGGACACAGTCCTGCATCGTTGTGCGCGGTACTGCAATCTTGTCCGTGGACGCCTCCCGATTGATCAATAAAAACAGTCAGTTAACATCCGCGATCTGGAAGCGGGAGGCAGGGGCCCACTCAGTCGGAGCCACGCACCGACCGATAACATCGGCGCACGGAGAATACAGTTCGCACCGAGACCGGCACAGCCGGTCGACAGACGCCGCAGGCGAGGCAGTGCAGCTGCCGTTCCATCCTCTCACCCCGACCAACTCATTTGAGGTTCGCCAAATCGGAACCCGCCGGTTTCTGATATAGACGCAGCCCGAATTCCGGCACGATTGCCAGCAAGTGATCGAAGATGTCCGACTGGATGTCTTCGTAGACAGCCCATTCGGTCGTGTTCGTGAAGCAGTAAATCTCCAACGGCAGTCCCTCGGGCCCCGGGCCGAGCTGACGAACAATCAGCGTCATGCCTTTGTGGATCTTCGGGTGGTTCTTTAGATAGTTGTACGCGTATGCGCGAAAAGTGCCAACGTTCGTAAGCCGCCGTCTATTCACTTCAGAGTCCACCTCGGTCGCGAGTCCCTCGTTGTAGTCGGCCAGTTCCTGTTCCTTGTTCTCAATGTGGTCCTTCAGTAGTGCGAAACGTGTGAAATGATCAACTTCGTCTTGCGTCTGGAAGCGGATCGACGACACGTCGACATAAATTGCGCGCTTGATCCGCCGGGCGCCCGACTGCGACATGCCGCGCCAATTCTTGAACGAGTCGGTGATTAACCGGTGCGTCGGGATCGTCGTGATCGTCTTGTCCCAGTTCTGCACTTTGACGGTGTGGAGTTGCACGTCGACCACGTCACCGTCTGCGCCGAACTGCGGCATCTCGATCCAATCACCGACACGAACCATGTCCTGCGCGGTGAGCTGCACGCTGGCAACCAGCGACAGGATCGTGTCCTTGAATACCAGCAGCAGGATAGCGGTCATCGCCCCGAAACCGCTGAGTAGCAACAGCGGTGAACGGTCCAGCACAGCCGCTATGATCATTATGCCGCCGAAAATCCAGACGACAATCTGCACGAGTTGCACGAATCCCTTTAGCGGACGATCCTTTGCGACTGGCGAGGCCGCGTAGATCGTGTTTGCTGCGCTGAGCATGGCAGTCAGCGCAAGCGTCAACATCAATACCATGTAGCCCATCGCGACGTTGCGCATAAGCTGCTCAGCGCCTTCCGGCAGACCGGGGACGAACGGCACGCCGACAAATACGATCAGCGCCGGCACCACCTGCACGAGACGACCGATGACATTGTGCGTGACCAGCGCGTCATCCCATGTGAAGCTGGATCGTTTGGCGAACGCACGGACAGTACCGACCAGTAGGCGTTTGGCGATCAGGTCGATGACAACCGCACCCGCAAGCAGCGCCAGTACGCCGGCGACGGGTGGCAGAAGCGGGTGAATCGAGCCGAGTTGTTCGAACATTTGTCTGGGGGTCCGGAGTGAGCGCGCGGAGATGGTATCACTCAATTGTCGTTGTCAATTAATTGAGCAGTTATTCTGTCCCTTACGGAAAAGCATCGTTCCGACGCAACCCAAGCGACCACTAAAGGCCCGATTGCGGTGCATCTCGTTGAATCAATTACGCGTTGACACGTCAGCTGTAGCGACCTATGAGCTGCGTGTGCGCTGCCGGAATTTTGCCGGGATCAGTCCGGCCCCGTTATGACTTGTCAGGCATTTGCGTCCACGGGCGTCCCCAGCATGCCTATTAATAACAACTACTTACAAACACTCAAATGCCTTCGGGAGGCAGGGGCCCACTTTATCGATGCCACACACTGGCCGATTACATCCGTGCACTGTGAATACAGTTCGCACCGAAGCGCGCAGCGCCGACAGACGCACGAAGTGCGGGCCGAAGGCCCCAGCGGCAAAGCCGCGAGTCCATCTTCTCACCCCGACCAATATTTCCCTCTAACATTCATACAGTTAGCGTCAACTTACCAGAGCACTGCTTTTTGCCGCATTGCTCAGTGCCGGAATTTTGCTGGACTCGAATGACCGGCACATTGCCGGCACTAAATCTCCTCATTCCTTAGGACGCCTGTGCCCCACCCTGCGCTCAGCATAGGAACACTGCCTGGGATCGGCAGCAGAGTCACGAGAAGCAGCTGGTTCAAAATTGGTGTATTGGCCAACATGTATTTGATTTGTACCGGGTTACGATCTCGATGATTATCGAGATCTCGAAAATTCACACAGTGGTCTTCGCCGACTCATAGGGCGCATACCGAATACTGTAATAAAGGACGGGAATGACAATCAGAGTTAACAATGTCGACACGAATATGCCGAATATCAAAGAGACCGCCAATCCGCTAAATATCGGATCGTCGAGAATAAAAAGGGCGCCAAGCATCGCGGCCAATGCAGTCAAAACAATCGGCTTGGCACGCACAGCTGACGCGCGAACAACCGCTTCATCAAGCGGTCGCCCTGCACCGCGCTCATCGTCAATGAAATCGACCAGAAGAATCGAATTTCGAACAATGATACCGGCCAGCGCGATCATGCCAATCATCGACGTGGCCGTGAACTGCGCACCGAACAACGCGTGGCCGGGCATGACGCCAATGACGGTGAGCGGAATCGGTGCCATGATCACCAGCGGCACCAGATAGGACCGAAATTGGGCGACGACTAATAGATAGATCAGGAGCAAACCCACCGAATACGCTATGCCCATGTCACGAAACGTCTCGTAGGTGATTTGCCATTCGCCATCCCACTTTAGCGAAAAATTGAAGGGGTTATCGGGTTGGCTGATGTAGCGCTGTTCGACAGTGTGATCGACACTTCCAATCTCATCGAGTTGGCGGGACAAATCGATCATCCCGTAAAGCGGGCTGTCGAGATTGCCGGCCATGTCGGCGGTCACGTAGACGACCGGCAGTAGATCTTTGTGATGGATTGCATCGTCCCAAGGCACCTCGGCTGCGACTGCGATCTCCGAAATTGGCACGCGTTGGCCGGTTTCACTCCTAACTTCCAAGGTGAGCAGACTGTCAAGATCAGTCTTTAAGGCAACCGGAATTTCCAGACGTACCGGAATCGGGTATTTCTCCTTGCCTTGGTGAATATAGGTGACGTCTTCGCCCGCCAACGCCATATTGATCGCTGAACTGATTCGCAGCTGGGGTATGCCGAGCAGCGCCGCTCGCTGACGGTCTACGGCGATGATCACGCGCTTTGCGTCCGCCTCTACGCTGCTGTCGACATCAACGATATCGGCGGTGCTGGCAAAGATGCCTTCAACAATGCGGCCAAGACGCTGCTGTTCCGAGTAATCGGGACCGTAAAGCTCTGCAACCAGGGGTGAAAGGACTGGTGGACCTGGCGGCACTTCGACCACCTTCACGGATGCCTCATTGCGTTGACCGATCGCAGCCAGAGCATCGCGAACTGCGCGCACGATCTCGTGACTCGTACGCTGCCGATGCGACTTATCTATGAGATTGACCTGCAGATCACCAACGTTGGACGCTGCGCGCAGGTAATACTGCCGCACGAGGCCGTTGAAATTAATCGGCGCCGCCGTCCCCGCATAGACCTGGTAGTCGGTCACCTCTGGTACGGTTTCGATCACTTGCCCCAATTCGTCGAGTACCCGAGCTGTCGCCTCGATGCTGGAACCCTCCGGCATGTCGAGGATTACTTGAAACTCGGACTTGTTGTCAAAGGGGAGCATTTTCAGTACGACCGCTCGAAACAATACCAGGCTACTTGCCAAGACGATCGCGAGCGTGAGACCGCCGTAGAGCGACAATCGCGCGCGACGGCCGACTCGACCACGCAGGAATGGTCGCATGAGTTGCTGAAACAGGCGTTGAATTCTTGAATCGTCATCCGCAGGTGCATAGTGCAGCGGAGCGTTCGATAGCAAGCGGTGACTCATCCACGGCGTCAAGATCAACGCGACTGCCAGGGAAATCAACATGCCCATACTTGCGTTGATTGGAATCGGGCTCATGTAAGGCCCCATGAGTCCGGTCACAAACGCCATCGGCAATAGAGCCGCAATAACCGTTAACGTGGCCAAAATAGTCGGACCACCGACCTCGTCCACAGCGCCAGGAATCAGTGCACCCAACGGACTTTGTTTGATTAATCGGTGTCGATGGATATTTTCGACAACGACGATCGCGTCATCGACCAAAATGCCGATCGCAAAAATGAGAGCAAACAAGGACACACGATTAATCGTAAACCCCCACGCCCAGGACGCGAATAAGGTCAGAGCCAGCGTCACCACTACCGCCGTACCGACAATGATCGCCTCGCGCCACCCCAACGCCAAAAGGGTCAAGATGACGACGGACAAGGTTGCGAACGATAGTTTTTGGATCAGCTTCTTGGCTTTGTCGTTGGCCGTTTGACCGTAGTTTCTCGTGACACTGACCTCAACACCTTCGGGGATGTGTGTTTGCTCGAGTTGGCTCAGGCGCTCGATTACATCGTCGGCAATCTTGGCCGCATTCGTGCCAGGCTTCTTGGCGATCGCCAGAGTCACCGCGGGTGCATATGAGACTGGGTCGAGGCCGTTCTCAGCGGCCGCCGATCCGCTCGCAAACCAACTGTATTGCTCGGGTTGATCGGCTCCGTGGCGAACCTGCGCAACGTCGTCGAGGAACACGGGGCGGCCGTCAAAAAGGCCCACGACCAGCTGGGCGACGTCATCCCGGCTTGCCAGGAATTGGCCGGCTTGCACGGGATACTCCTGGTTCGTGGAGGTGAGAGATCCAGCGTGCTGCACGACGTTGCTGCTTGTCAGGGCAAATCGAAGGTCATCGAGGGTCAGGCCAAAGCCAGCGATGCGTTGCGGATCAAGCTCCACGTGCACGACATCTTGTGCGCCACCCACCGTGTACACATCACGTGTTCCGGCGACGCGTTTCAGTTCGGTTTCGAGCGCATGAGCGACAAGCACCAACTCATGTGTCGCGCGTTCCACGTCTCGGGTCCAGAGTGTCGCCGTGACAATGGGTACATCATCGATACCCTTCGGCTTAACCAATGGCGATAGGATCCCAGCGTTGCCGGGACGCCAATCCTGATTGGAGTAAATCGCATTATAGAGTCGGACTAAAGCCTCCGTGCGCCGTTCACCAACGTCAAATTGAACGGTCAATACCGCCATGCCGGGACGAGACACCGAGTAGACGTGTTTCACACCCTCGATTTCCGCGAGCACCTGTTCCATTGGAATCGACACAAGATTCTCGACTTGCGTACTGCTCGCGCCCGGGAACGGTACAAACACATTGGCGAAGGTAACGTCGATCTGTGGCTCTTCTTCCTGCGGCGTCACCACGACGGCGAACATTCCCAACAACAAGCCAGCGAGTGCGAGCAGCGGCGTTAACTGGTTGTCTTGAAAACGTCGGGCGATAGCCCCGGAAATACCGAGACTATTTGACACGGTCCGGTACTCCGCTCGATTTCGCTTGCATAGCAGCGAGCACCGGGCGGACCGCAACACGTTCACCCTCGACAAGTCCTGCCAGGACTTCGATGCGGTCCGCGAAATTGTTGCCAATGCGTACTTGGCGTAACCGCACGTTCCCCGTATCGCTCACAACGTACACCGCCGTCACCTCACTGCGCCTCAATACCGCGGTACTGGGAATAAGCAGCCGTTCCGACTCACCGATACCGAAGGCCACTTTGACAAACATTCCCGGATAAAGGCCGAATTGCCCCGTAGGAAGGTTGGCACGAACACGAAAGGTATTCGTGGTTGTATCGGCGAAGGGGAAGATCGTCACTTCTGTGGACGAAACGCGCCCTTCGTCGGTTAGGACGGTAGCCTCACGGTTTGCTCGCACTAGCGTCATTACCTGTTGTGGCAGGTCCACCACGACGCGCAGCTGTTCGAGGGAGAGCCCACTCATTAGTGGTGTACCGACCGTGACCGACTCGCCAACCTCTGCCAGACGTTCGGTGACGATGCCGGCGTAAGGCGCACGCACTAACGTATACTCCACACCTTGTTTGGCGGACTCGACTGCCGATTGTGCGGCCTTGACGCGTGCGACGGTGGCATCCCTTGCCGCACGTGCCTGATCGAGCCCTTGTTTGGACACGGCGCCGGATACGTAAAGGTCGGATGCCCGACGATATTCCTGGCGGGCCTCCAGTTGTCGAGCGGTCGCCTCTTTGAGCGAGGCTTCCGCTTGTCCAAGAACCGCCTGCTGTTCCACGTCAGTGAACCGGACAATGGGCGCACCAGCTTTAACGTAGTCATTGACGTCGTACAATACTTCGGCGATCCGCCCCGTCGTCTGCGCGGAAACGGTGCCCTGGTTTACAGCTTCAACCGTGCCGTCATAGAGGCGCTCTAAGCGTGCCACTTCCCGAACGACGGCGGCCGTTTCAAGCCGTCCCGTCGTTACGTCTTGAGCATTGCCCGGTATTGCAACCGCGCTCAATGCAATGCTGAGAATCCTGATCGCAATGGGTGCAGTCCGCCACCGATGTCGAATCACCACAGGTGAGGGTTGCGAGATAGTATTCATATCAAGAATTCATGCCAGATGTTGATGCACGTGACCACAACAATAACAGTATGCTGGTCAACTTGTGATCCCGTTTAGCGCTGGCGCTTTTTCGCCTTGTGCTCGGCCTGATGTGCGGCGAACTCGTCGCGACTCACGCCACCATCACTATCAGCGTCAATATCCTCGAATGACGGCGCACTAGCCAGATTTTTCATCTGCCGTCCTTCCTGCATACGCCTCGCGATCCGCTCACTGCGCGCTTTGTTGAATTCATCTTCTTTGATAGTCCCATCGCCATTCAGGTCACAGTCTGCGAAGGTCGGCATGTTCTGACCCATACCCTTCTGCGCCTCCTGCGCATACGGTGCGACACTCATTACGAGGCCAAGTCCGAAAATCGTTGCTGCGGCATACTTGGATATTGCGTTCATTGTGTGTCTCCTCACGTGTGTGAATTGGTGCGCGTATAATCCGATTACTATGGTCAGGATGTGGCAGCAATGTTTCCGGCTGATTTCGGGAACGAGCGAATTTGTTACAAGGTGTTTCCAATGAGCACTACTGCAAACGGTAAGCTCGACGAAGGTCTGCAGCTGCTGGTGGTGGATGACGACCCAGGAATCCGCGAATTGCTATGCCGGTATCTTGGGGAGCAGGGTTTCCGGGTTTCCGCTGTGCAAGACGGCAGATCAATGGACGAATGGTTGGCCGAGAATACTGCGGATCTGGTAATTCTCGATTTGATGCTGCCCGGCGAAGACGGGCTGTCACTCGCGCGCCGCCTGCGTAGCGATCACAAGCTGCCTATCGTCATGATTTCGGCCCGCGGAGAGGAAGTTGATCGTATAGTCGGCCTCGAGGTCGGCGCCGACGATTACTTACCGAAGCCCTTTAATCCGCGCGAGCTATTGGCGCGAGTTCGAGCAGTGTTGCGTCGCAATTGGCCGACTACCAGCCCTGCAGAAGACGAGGGCGCAAGATTCAGTTTTGGGCCATTTCGCTTCGAGCGCGATAAACGGGCCTTGTACCGGGACGCGAACGAAGTAGACCTGTCCCGGGCTGAATTCGAACTTCTGGAAGTTCTCATCGATCATCCCAATCGAGTTCTTAGTCGGGACTTCATTATGGAGTGTCTGCGCGGTAACGATCGGGATCCATTCGATCGCAGCATCGACGTTCGGGTAACGCGATTGCGACACAAGATAGAAGAGAATCCGGCGCAGCCCCGATTTGTTCGCACCGTGTGGGGAATTGGATATCAGTTTACACCCGAGGAACCCACGACTTGAAACTGCCGCCGCGCACTTTGCTCGGACGTAGCGCGATTACGATTGCGCTGACGCTGTTGGCATTCATGATCATTTCCCTGGGCACGGCAGTCTATTTCATTGCGATACCGATGGCCAAACGGTCGGCGGACGATTTTGCTGCAGTGATAGTGTCGGCGGCGCACTCGTTGCAGAGTTTGCCTGAAGAAATACATGCGGATCTGAAACAGCAACTGCTTTTGGACCACGGGTTGATAGTGACCAATCATATACACGTGTTGTCCGAGAAATCGTTCGACGTGCCCTACTACCTGTTTTTTCGGGAATCTCTGGCCCGCCGTGCAGGTCAGGAATTGCTACTCTTCGAGTCCGAAACGGGCCCGCTCATTTGGGTAGATGTTCCAGCCCATGGAAAGATGTATCGCCTGGGTTTTGACAGAGGGCGATTAGGCACAAATCCACCAGTTGTCTTGATTTTGGTGATTGGCGGGGGCGCTCTTCTTACCTGGCTCGTTAGTGTGTTGGAGGTGCGTCGGGTCGGCAGGCCGTTGGCTCGACTGTCGGCTGCGGTTGAGGCGATGGGCCGCGAAAACGAATTTCCTATGCTCTCTGAGGATGGGCCTGAGGAAATTGCGGCATTGGCGCGAGCACTCAATCGAATGTCATCCGACATACGGGAATTGGCGGAGAATCGGACCGTCATTGTCGCTGGCATATCGCATGACTTGCGAACGCCGTTGACTCGACTCGGGCTCGCCGTCGAGATGCTCAGCGAGGATTCGGAACCGGAGCTTATCGCCGGCATTCGCCGTGATCTGGCAGCGATGAACAGCTTGATTGGCCAGTTTCTGACTTTTTCAAAAGGCCTCGATGATGAACATCCGGTGCAGCTGGATTTATGGCAGGTCGTTGAGGCACAGGCAGCGGATCTGCGCCGCACGGGAACTGAGGTACAACTAAGTGGTTGCGCTGCGCCATGCCCCTACATTGCCGGTCCCGTTGCGTTGCAGCGTCTGTTGGCGAATTTGATGGACAATGCTGCCCATCATAGCGGCGGCGTACCGATCAATGTTGATCTGCAATGCGATGAGCAGGCGGTTTCGATTGAGATTAGCGACCGTGGCCCAGGAATTCCCGCCGACCAGGTCGCGGCCGTGTTTCGGCCGTTCCACCGTCTGGAATCGGCGCGTAGTAAAGGAACTGGCGGGAGTGGCCTCGGGCTTGCCATTGCCCGCCAGCTCGCAATCAAACATGGCTGGACGATTGAGTTACTGCCACGGGACGGTGGAGGTACGGTCGCAAAACTGGGTTTGCCATTCGCTCAACGACTGTGAGTCACGTTGATCGTCATGTTTCGCTTATCGATTCAATGCCCTCTTGATCTGGACTCCGCCGCCCCAGTCTGGGCTGCTATCGGTGAACCCGGTCAACGCATACACGTGAATTCGCCAGTCTTCACTAATGCGGCGGGACACGAATCCGGTTAACTCCTGAATAGAATCGCTACCGCTGATAGTCGATTCGCGATAATCGAAGATCAGGCCACCTCTTACGTCTGGTGTGAACTTGTAAGTACCGCCAACGGAGGCCATCAGGACGTTGTCGAGATCGATACCTGTCGGATCACCACGAAATTTGTAACCAACCGAGCCTAGCAATGTGAGCTGATCTGCGAATTTGAAAAAATCCGCCCGTACTGAGTAGTCACTTTCGCCGGTACCGAGTCCCTTGTCCTCGTCCGCCGTTCCGAATTTGACTTTGCCAGTCAGGTCCATGGCGAGGCCCAGTCGCTGGCTACTGACGACATCATAAACGGTGACACTACCGATGATGTCCCCCAGGCCACTTTCGGTGGTCAAGGCGCCGGAGCCCGGTAACGGCTCACCGCCCGAATCGAAAATTGTACCTTCCGGTGCTTTCACGCTGAGGTAGGGCACTGTGAGGCGAAACGCGATACGACCGTAGTCAACCTTGGCCGTTAGTGGAACGTAGGTATCTTCGATATCAACATCACCGCCATAGTTACCACTGGTGATGTCCACACCTGCTGATAGACTGAACTTTGGGTCGCTGTCCTGGGCTACGGCCGTCACACTTTGAAGCATGACCAAGCAACCAAGGAAAGGCATTATCTGTGCTAATTTAGCTTTCATTGTACTGTCCTGGACGATGAAGCAGCACGTCGACGATTTGTAGCTCAGGTCTCGGCGACCGCTCCCGAGAAAAACGGGGCCGGAAAAATCCGGCCCCAACTACAAGGATGCTGGCAGGGGGATTACTCAGCTTCCTCGACTTCGTAACCTAGCGCGCGGGCTCTTTCATCCATCCGTTCCCGATGCTGCGCCTGATATTTCTGACGTTCATTTTCGGAATCGAACAAACGCAGTTGCTCACGATACTCATTGCGTTCTTGCACGGTCATATACTCGCCACCATGAATCGGTCCCTGGCCCGGCGGTACAAGGTCTTGACCCTGATTCAGTGCACGCTTTTGCATCTTTGTCTCATGCTTCGCCTGGAATTTCTCGCGTGACTGCTGCGTATTTGCTTTGCCAAGCTCCTTGCGATATTTCTTGCGCTCCGCCGTGCTCATGAGTTCGTTGCCGTAGATATCCTGATCTTTGAGATTCGCAGGATCATGAATGCGGTCCCGATCACGGACCTGGTCCGGGACGTCAATTCGATCGCGATCTTGTGTGCGATCCCGGTCAGAAATGCGATCCCGATCGTATGTCCGATCACGGTCCACTTGTTGAGTTCGGTCTGCACTGGCATTGCCGCCTTGTCCTTTCCCGTGTCCGGCGAAGCTCGAAACAGACGTTACCGCGAGTATTGACGCCATTAATATGCTGATTGCTGTCCTGTATTTCATTACCTGTCCTCCTTATGCCACTCGATGCCTGATCACCTGCCTCCAATTCGTCTTACACCAAATTGTCGCGGAGATAGTCAATCTATAATTATGAGTGTCGGACAGTTGTGTTACAGAACGATTTCCGAAGCAATCAATATTGTTACAAATTGTTTCTACCAGGGCCTGTCCCGCCTGATGAATCATCTGTGACAATTCCGACGGCCGCTCGGATATGCTCGTGCTAGAAGCTGAGAGGAAGTTGGCTGAATTCGATTAATTGGATTCGCGTCTACAGAGGCCAAGGAATCGATTCAAGCAACAGCGGAGCCGCGTGCTGATTTGATAACGTGTGTTTATGATCGTTATCAGAGAAGAGTCGTCATGGCGACCGAAGCACGATCGACATAACAACACGCAACGAGGCACAACCTAAACCCGTAAGTATCCGCCAGCTCGGCTATGAAGTGCTCATAATCCTATCTTCTTCGTCCTTGCTCAACGACAGACGCAAGCGCTGCAACAACAAGTTTGGGATTGTCCTTATGAATGTAATGCCCGCAGCGGCTGCACACAGAATGCATGGATTCGCTGCTCAAAGCTGCCAGCGACTTTTGTGTTTCAAGCCAGACCTCGTAATACCGGTCGCCCACAAGAAACTGCTTTCCGCCTGTCAGCACATACAGCGGCACGTTGGGGAAAGGCGCCGCGTTTCTGACTTCATCCATTGTTCTGTCTCCGCCAGCAATTTCTTGCTTCGCCGCGTGTGGCAGCAATGCCGAAAGTAACGCCGGCGGCGTGCAGGATCCTGCCTCGGCAATCTGGCACTGCCTCGTGAAGTCAGCATGCCTTGAGTCGACCAGAACCACACCAGCAACCTCTTCGGGGTAGGTTCTCGCATAAAGCTCCATGTAGGTTCCGCCGATTGAATGGCCAGCAAGAACGTACGGTGGTTGCAGATCGAGTGCCTGCAACGTCGCCCGTAGTTCCCGTACGATGGTGGCCCCGTCGCGCGGTTCGCTCGCGCTCTTGCTCGTGCCATAGCCCGCACGATCATAGGCGAACACCTGCGTCAGTTGGCTTATTTGTTCATAGATTGGCTGCCAACTTTCTTTGCCGTCGCCTAAGCCGGATTCGAGAATCACCGTGGGTGATCCCTCTCCCGCCAGAACATAAGAATGCTTTGCTTGTGGCGTCGTGACACGCTCGGCGACTGGCATTAACGTGCAGCCGCCAAGGCTCGGCAAAAGGACAATCAATGCGATTTGTAGTGTTTTCATGATCTCTCCCCAATGGTCCTAAATGAGGGTTGAAAACTCTCGATCGGATACAGAATCGCCAGGGACACGACTGAAGACAACCGCGAACAGGGAAGCTGATTAGCCTGCCAAGCCTTCGGACGGCGCTGGCACCTCTGGCGATGGCTCCGGCGGCACCACCGTTGGCTGCTGGGGTTCTTCGATTGGCCCACCGGGGGGAATACCGGGCGGGACCTGTTCCGGTGGTATCTCGGTCGGACTCTGCGGTGGAATCTCCGGCTTACCGTTGTTCAATTCCGCCTCCGTTCATTCATGTGTCGACGACAAGCCCGGTCTACCTGTCGCGATCCTCCTGCGGCCGTAACTCCGAGCTGCCCAGTAGGTCGAGCAGGCGGTTGATCCGATCACGCTCCCGCTGCTCGATACCGATCAGCCCCTCATCAGCATCCTGTAACAGCAGTAGGGCGGCCTCAAGTTCATCGACGGTAGCCTTCGCGTTGAGGATCTCGACCACTGTGTGATCCTGGATACCCGGAAATAACCGAACGATTTCGTCATGTGTGACCGTTATCATAGTGTCGATAGTGCATCATCTTCCCTGGCGCGCGTATCAGGGTTTGTACACATCCGCGGCAGGTCGCGAGAACGCCGGCTCGCCGGATGGCATCAGGCAAGCACCGCATCGTGGGCTATCCTTTAACGCAGATGATCGGCTCGAGCCGGGCCACTTTGTGTGCGAGGCCGGCTCGGTCGGCGACATCGACCACTCGATGCACGTCCTTGTAGGCTGGCGGGGCCTCCTCAGCCACACCACGCTGCGAGGGACTGCGTATCACGATACCGCGCTCGGCCAATTCGTCGATGACCTGTCGGCCGCGGTACTGGCGACGGGCCTGCCGGCGGCTCATCGACCGTCCAGCGCCGTGGCAGGCAGAACTCAGTGCCAATGCTTCGCTTTCCCGCCCACCGGCAAGTACATACGACCCCGTGCCCATCGAGCCGCCGATCAGTACCGGCTGTCCTACCGACCTCAACGTCGACTCAAGTTCCGGGTTTCCAGGGCCGAATGCCCTCGTTGCGCCCTTGCGATGGACGTATAGCTCTTTTTCTACCCCGTCGACGACGTGCACCTCGACCTTGCAGATGTTGTGCGAAACGTCGTAAAGCATCTCGAGTTCTGCGGCCGGCAGCAGTCGCCCAAACACATCGCGAGTCAGGTAACTGATGATTTGCCGATTCGCAAGCGCGCAGTTCATGCCTGCGCGCATCGCGCCGAGGTAGCGCTGGCCAAGCGGAGAATTTATCGGCGCACAGGCCAGTTCGCGATCCGGCAGCCGTAAGCCAAGGTCTGGTGCCGCAATCAGCATCTCGCGCAGATAGTCTGTACCGATTTGATGACCAAGGCCGCGCGATCCGCAGTGGATACTCACGAGGATATCGTCCAGCGCCAGTCCATAAGCAGTTGCGATCTCGGCGTCAAATACCTCGGCAACCCGCTGCACCTCGAGATAGTGATTGCCTGACCCCAGCGTGCCCATTTCACGACGTTGCCGGCGCTTGGCGCGATCCGATACCTCGGCCGGGTTCGCGCCTGCAATGCAGCCTCGCTCCTCGGTGCGTTCGAGATCCGCCGCCTTGCCGTAGCCCTGACCTATGGCCCAGCGCGCACCGCCCTTGAGCATGGCCGACATTTCAGAATCGCTGAGACAAATCGTACCCTGACTGCCGACGCCCGCGGGAATGTCCTGATAAAGCGCGTCCGCAAGACCTGTTTTGACTGGCTCAAGTTCGGTGGCCGTCAGGCCTGTATGAAGTGTGCGCACACCACAAGAAATATCGAATCCGACCCCACCTGCGGACACGACGCCACCCGCCTCCGCATCGAATGCCGCGACACCGCCGATCGGAAAACCGTAGCCCCAATGCGCATCGGGCATCGCGTACACGGCGCCGACGAGACCCGGCAGCTGAGTAACGTTGCGCAATTGCTCGTAGACTTTGTCATCCATCTGCAGGATTTGCTCGCGGTCCGCGAAGATGATGCCGGCGACATTCATCGGTGCCTCCGATGGGACACGCCAGCAGTATTCACTGTCCTGTTGCAGCCGCTTCAGGTCCATTTGCTACCCGTCGTTAAACATCCACAACGCATTGCGCATGCCAGGTGCCTGCATCGTCCTGCGTTACTGACAATTGGGTATAGGTTGCACCTTTGACTTCCACGACCGGACGATGCCGCGCCCGATCGACAACTTCTCCGGCAACACGCGCGTCGAGCGCGTGCCCATTGAGGCTGACTTGCCACACACCGAATAACATGCGTTGTACTGCCATTTCATAGATCAGTGCGTTGAGCCAGTCGACCAACAGCATCGCGTCGTCTGGCGCTTCGCAATGAACAGACAAATGCCGTGCCGGACGTACCCGCTGGGGATCAGTAATCACTGCCATCAGCGCCTCGGCCATCTTCTCAAAAAGCCGCTCTCGGCTGGGTGCAACCGCTCGCAGGCCGATGTCGGCATCGTGCTCGAAGTGTTCCCAGGCTCCTTCCGTCATCTGCATCGTCATGCTGCGCGGCGCGGCACCAAGTAGGCACGTGTGTTACTTGCTCAGCCTGGTTCCAGGAATGAACATCGGCGTCCGATTCAGGTACGCACGGTAGTCTTCTCCCAACCGCCTGATTAGCTCAGGTTCCTCGATCTCTTTTAGCTCCCAGACGTTTGCCAGCACGTAAAGCGGCGTGAAGATGAGCACAAGTGAACGTGACTGGATGGCGAAGCCTATTCCGAATAACAGCAGGAAGACCCCAGTTAACATCGGGTTTCTTGCATATCTATAGGGACCGCTCTCGACAAGCGTAGGGGGGGGGTTGAAGGGTACCGGAGTTCCATGGACCCTTAGAAAATGGAACACCGACCAAGCAGTTATGGCAATACCGATAGCCATCATCGGAACCGACACCAGTTCACTAACAGTAATTGGAATCGGCCATCGCAGCGCAAGCGCTTCATCCAAAAGCACCGCGAGAAACACAAACAGCGCGGTGAAAAGGACGAAGATCACTACCCCGACTGGCGTTAGAAGGGCGCGCGTCTTCTTGGTCCCGGTCGCTGCGCGATACATCAGGTTGACCCAGCGTTCACGGATATTCATGTTTTGTTCTCCTGGCTCACATCCGCTTTTACTTGCCACCGTCGAGCGCCGCGAACTAGCCATCAAGTGGAAAGCCTTTTCGCCCATGTCGACAATTAATGCTTTTAATTAGACGCGCTGCACAGTCGGAGTCAATTCGGAGAAATACATAGCAAGCGATGTCCGCTTCAGCGTATCAAGCCGGCCCCATCGCAGCCTCTGCTCGACGTTTGATACCCAAGAGGCACTTCCGCATCATTACTATTTCGAAGGCGTCCAACACGAACTGGGAAACTACGCTCGTAGTACGCCACCGGAGGCGGGTAACCAGTCTTGTTCGGTCCGCGTCGATCTTGTAGAGAGCCCATGCCCACGTCACGGTGCCGTCAGATTGAAAAACGAGCAGCAGTGCCGCGTTCGGCTCCATACTAACAACCTCGGCATCGGATTCCTCGCTAAGAGGCACCAGGTCGCCGATCTTTAGATTCTGGTACTCAGGCATAATCCGCTCGGCGCTCGGAATGCCATCGTTGTCCAGAATGTCCCAGCTATAAAATCCCGCCCTCTTGTATCCTATCTGTACTATCCAAGGCCAAATGCGCTCCGCTGGTGCATTGACTGTCACCGCGCGCGTCGCATTAAAGGTCGGTTTCTTAACGAGCCCATCTCCGACCATCGGACGAGTGACTTCATCGGCCGTCGCACCCCAGGACAACTGCCAAGGGCGATAGACTAGATGAAAGAAGGCGACGAAGGCGACCAGAAACGCCGTCGCCAAGAGCGCATTTCGCCTAATGCTGTTTACTCTCATGTTCGAAAGTCCGTCTAACGTAATGGATTAACCCGCACCATCCGCAGGCCGCGTCGGCGTTCAGCCGCCAACTAGGCAGCTGGAATAGGCCGCTCCGAAACGCTGTAAATAACCGAGAATCCATGTCTCTGAACAAACACCTCTTTCTGGATTATGAAACCGTTGCGACTGAGGTGTGCACTAATCGTCACTGGGTTGCACCTGATGCTCATGCAAGTGAGGCGATCGAAGACCCACGTCCAGAGACGACTGCCGAAACCGGAGGCGGGCGCCATATAGACCGCGAAATTGGACTTCTCGACATCCAACGAGCTTTCCTTCAACCGCAGAGTCACCCAAAAAGTGAAGTACTGGCAATCACGCGCGTATCAGAATTCTATAATCTGACCGTCCGCTCCTAGAAGAACGCGGTCAGCTCCTCCAGCAGCTCGGGCAACGATACAAGGGCAAACGTGGTCGAACGATCGCTGATGGCGTAGGGGATCACAAGCTTATCGTTGTGGATCATGCCGCCGCAGGAATAGACAACGTTCGGAACGTAGCCGACGCTCTCCTCTTCCAGTGGCACAATGAGCGGCTCGGCAAGACGGCCGATGACTCGGGAAGGGTCGTCCAGATCTAACAGCGCGGCGCCGATCGAGTACTGGCGCATCGGACCGACGCCATGGGTAAGCACCAGCCAACCCGACTCGGTTTCTATCGGCGACCCGCAATTGCCAATCTGGATGATTTCCCAGGCAAATTTGGGCTTGAGCAGGAGTTCTGCTTCGTTCCAAAAAAGTACGTCGTCCGACCTCAAAAGGAACAGATTTTCATTGTCGAGCCGACCGAGCATCAGGTACCGGCCGTCGATCTTCCTCGGGAACAGCGCCATCCCCTTGTTGAGGGCGTATCGACCGCCCAGCATTCGAATTTTGGCCCTGTCAAACCCCGTAGTCTCGAGGATCTGGGGCATGATGTTCGAACCATCGTAGGCGGTATAGACCCCGTAATAGCAAATTCCGCCATCGTCGGAGTGAAACTGCACCAAACGCATGTCTTCGATGCCGTGACTCTCGGCGTCGGAATTCGGGAAGATGACGAACTCCGACGGGTCGTAGAGATCTGGCATGTGAAGATCGTAGTTCGCTCGTGAGATGGCGACCATCTTGTCGACCGTCTCGGAATACAGCAGAGCAAATTCGTGTGACTCCCACACGGCATCGATCGCCAACTTGAGTTCGACGGAGTTGAAGGTCTTACCGAGATAGTCCAGAACTTCATTCGTGAATTTCCCGATCGCGCCAATCTCAATGAGTCTCTTCTGGTAGGTTGGTTTCTCGAATTCCCGATTCTCAACGACTTGAAGCCGACGGCTGTGTTGGCTGACAGGCTCGATTCGTATTCGATTATCACGATCGATGACGCCACGACGGAAGACAGCCGAAGAGATATGTCCTTCGCCGGTTGCCCGCAGGCTCATTACGAAACGGGTGCTCCCCACATCAGCCTCGTCCTGCATAATGGCCGGCACCATCGAGGGATTAAAAAGCGCCGCCGACTCGATCGCGTACTCCATCGTGAAGTAGGCGCCGATCAGGAGCCGCCGCTTCATTTCGAGTTCGGGCTCATCGGAAATGAGGTATTTGACCGCATCGTAGTTGCTCTTGGCGATCATGGCGAGATCCGGGTGTTTCGTCTGGAAGCTCCGCCTGAGGCCCCTCACCAGTTCGGAGACTTCGGAGCGCTCGAGCGCTCGAATCCGTTCGATGATTCCGCGTAGCCGTTTCTCGTCGCCGGGGCCGAAGAAGCGAGGAATAACACGCGTCGGATCCGGGTCGAGCTGCTCGGCAACACGTTCGACCTTCACTCGTGAGTGGTACATTGTCTCGTTAGATTTCACGGCACATTGTCCCAGGCGGCAGTTCTTGTTGGTGGAGCAATGAATTATACTCAGGATAGCCGGTCCAGCGTGCCGCTCAGATTTATTACTTAAGAACCGATTATCGGAAGGATCTCAGGATGCCGCCGTCGCCAAATTCAGTTGCTCTGATCGGCTCCTACCTGCCAAGACAATGTGGTATCGCCACCTTTACGTCTGACCTCGCCAACGCGATTCTCGACAACGATCCAGGCATCGACTGCACGATTGTGGCCATGAATGATCGACGTGAGGGTTACGAGTATCCAAAGACGGTCAAATTTCAGATCAATCAGGACAACTTGAATGAATACCGTCGCGCTGCGGATTTCCTGAACCTGAGGAATCCAGCGGCAATTTGTCTGCAACACGAATACGGAATATTCGGCGGCCAACGCGGCAGCTTCATTATCGAACTCGCGAAGAACGTCAAAAGTCCTCTTTTTACGACCCTGCACACGGTATTGAGAGATCCATCGGCGGACGAGCGGAAGGTCATCACTAAACTATCGGAGCTCTCTGCCAGCCTGGTCGTCATGAGCGAACATGCTGCCGATTTTCTTCGCGATATTTATCAGGTTCCAGAGCGAAAAATAGCGCTCATTCATCATGGAATTCCCGATGTTCCATTTCTGGACCCGGATCCCTGCAAGAGTAAGCTCGGGGCTGGCGACAAGACCGTAATCTTGACGTTCGGCCTGCTCTCACCAGGCAAGGGTATCGAGTTCATGATCGATGCCTTGCCGGATATTGTCAGCTTACATCCGGACGTACTCTATTACGTGGTCGGCGCTACCCATCCTCATTGCATAGCCGAAAGTGGTGAGGACTACCGCCTGAGTCTGCATCATCGGGCAAAGGAACTGGGCGTTGGCGACAACATCGTGTTTCATGATCGGTTCCTGGAACGCGACGAATTGCTTGAGATCATTCGGGCTGCCGATATCTACGTTACCCCGTACCTGAACGAGGCTCAGATCGTTTCCGGCACGCTCGCGTTCGCGGTTGGGGCAGGCAAGGCCGTCGTGTCCACCCCCTATTGGCACGCACAGGAGATGTTGGCCGACGGGCGCGGCAGGCTCGTGCCCTTCAAAGATTCCAGAGCTTTGTCGCAGCAAATTAATCAACTTTTGGACGTTCCGGAAGAGCGGCTCAAGATGCGCCAGGCTGCCTATGACTATTCGCGGCCTATGGTAATGAAAGAGATGGGCCGCCGTTACCTGGCTCTTTTTTCGCAGGCCAAGGTGCAACATGCCCGTGCGCGAGATCTCCCGGCACTCGATACATTGGGTCAAAAGGAACAGCGACTGCCGCAGATCAACCTGAATCATCTCTGCAATATGACGGATGACACTGGCATGCTCCAGCACGCAAAGTTCACGGTGCCCAACAGAT
>Ga0224508_10000211_pt1 | contig 60781 bp, 55 predicted proteins | sample SF_Jan12_sed_USG_4_FD_170157 | JGI IMG/M metagenome (GOLD analysis project Ga0224508, IMG submission 170157) | Sediment microbial communities from San Francisco Bay, California, United States - SF_Jan12_sed_USGS_21 | ecosystem: Environmental > Aquatic > Marine > Sediment | place: USA... | reverse complement strand
CGCCTGCGTTCTTGCATCGGTACCCTTCATCACTAGTGATAGAACACGAACGCCCGGGTTTCGACGCTTTCGCGCGGTTTCGCGTCGGTCGGCGCATCCGCCAGGTGGATGGCGGTATGTATGTTGCAGGGATGCGTACCGCCGTCGATTGAATCGAAGGTCTTGAACAACAGTACCTCGTCGGGACGCATTGCCGAATAATAGAACCAGCGCTGCTCCGGATCGTGCAGTGCGAGCTGAATTTCACCAACGTGGTTCGGCGCGCGGCGCTCGGTGTCGACCAGGTTTTCCGCCTTGAGACTGCGCGAATCGACCAATGCCAACGGGTAATCCTCGACTGGATCGGTAAGCGGCCGCCAAACGTTGATAATCTGGAATCGTCCCCTGGCGAGTTCGTCAGCCTCGGCGCCTAGATTCTCCTGCAAGCAGACGAAACCCGATGTCGAGGTGTAATCATTGTGCACCAGGGTCGCCGGCTCACGTACGTTTTTCTGCTCGCGCAGGTCAGGATCGGAAGCGCGTACCGTGTGATCGAAGATATGCACACGGTAACCTCCGGTCACTCGCTTCAGAAAATCGATAATCTCGCCCTCGTATACCGACTCGATCCTGTCCTGGTCGAGAAAGTTGTCGACGCGGGTCTCAAATTTGAGCAAGTCGAAGCCAGAGGGATGTTGACCGAATTCGCGCGTCGCGTCCTGATCGGCACGATCGCGTGCGTCGTCGACATTTACGGTGACGATATTCATTGGCTGGTCGATGTCGTGCTTCGCGTTGCGCCCGGCGCTGGATGCATAGTAAATCGGACGCTCGGTGCGCTTCGACAGAAATTCGACTTCGGCCTGGACGGACATATCAACCTCGTTTCAGTTCGCGATGGCGGAAGCAGTCGACGGTATGATCGTTGACCAGTCCGGCGGCCTGCATGAAGGCATAACATATGGTGCTGCCGACAAAAGTAAAGCCGCGTTTTTTCAGATCTTTCGACATGGCATCGGAAATTCCGGTGTTGGCCGGTACCTGCGCGCTTTTTTTCCAGTTGTTCTGCAGCGGCTTGCCGTCGACGAAATCCCACAGGTATTGATCGAGCGTAATGCCCTGCTCGCGTATCTCGAGATAGGCGCGCGCGTTCTTGACGAAGCCATTGACCTTGAGGCGGTTGCGCACGATGCCGCTATCTTCCAGCAAGGCAGCTATTTTTTTATCCGGGTAGCGCGCTATCTTGTCGGCATCGAAATTATCGAATGCGCGCCGGTAATTATCGCGCTTGCGCAGGATCGTGATCCAGCTTAAACCTGCCTGGGCCCCTTCGAGGCATAAAAACTCGAACAGCAGGCGGTCATCGTGTACCGGTACGCCCCATTCTTCGTCGTGGTAATGTCGGTAAAGTTCGTCGTCCCCACACCACCAGCAACGTCGGGTTTCTCCAGCAGCCATCACAGTGTCTCCAGGAACGCAGCAATGCGATCGCAGGCCTCGCGCAACTCGTCATCGCTGACGGTACAGGATACGCGCACGTGACCCACGGCGCTGGCACCGAACGCGGTCGCATCGAGCACCGAAACCCCACAGGTATCGTAAAGGCGCTGGCAAAATTCGGGCACCTCGAGACCGCTACCGCGTACGTCGACCATCATGAACATGCCCGCGTCCGGCCGATGCGGCTTCAATCCCGGCATGGATGTAAACTGGTCATACAGGTATTCAAGCCGTTGGCGGTAGATATCACACATCCGCTCCCGCTCGGCCGAGCAATGCTGCAACGCATAAAGGCCGGCCTGCATGATAAATCCGGGCAAACCGTAAAGCATGCACAGCGCGAGCTTCTCCATGTTGGCAATCATTTCAGTCGGCGCGACCGCCCAGCCGAGTCGCCAGCCCGACATGGCGTACGACTTGGACATGCTGCCGATGGTGACGGTGCGCTCGGCCATACCTGGCTCGGAAGCGATGTGATGGAAATCGCCGTTGAATACGAAATTGGCGTAAACCTCGTCGGCGACGACCCACAGATCATGCTTGCATGCCAGCTCGGCAATTAATTGAACCTCTTCGTGATTCAGCGCAATCCCGGTCGGATTACTCGGCGAGGCGTAAAATATGGCGCGCGTGCGTTCGCTGATTGCCTGCTGTAGCACATCGGGATTCAGGCGAAACTCGGTTTCGGCGTCGAGAACCACCGGTACCAGCTTCGCGCCTGAAGCCTGGACTGTCGCCTCGTATGTCACGTACATGGGTTGCAACACGATGGCTTCATCGCCGTGATCGAGCAGGCATAGTGACGATGCAAACAGCGCATTCTGCGCGCCGGAGGTAGCGATAACGTTTTCAGCGCCGACCTTCTGACCAGTGCTGACCTGGTGCTGCTCGGCTATACACTGGCGCAGATCGTCGTGCCCGCTGATCTGGGTATAGTGGGTATCGCCCTCCCTCATCGCCCGCAGCGCTTCGGCGATGATAGCATCGGGGGTTGCGAAATCGGGATCGCCAACGCTCAGAACAATGACGTCGTCACCGCGGCTGCGCGCCTGCTTGGCAACCGAATGCAGGTCCCAGGCATCGGCGGCACCGCCCTTTACCCTGTCGGTCAACGAAGAATATTTCATGACTATTGCCAGCCCGGTTTCAAATCGTCGAGTAACGGTACTATCCAGGACTTGTGCGCTTCGAGCTCGGCGCGACTGATTCCGGTCAATTCGTAGGGCAGCACCAGCCAATCACTGGATTGTTGCAAAAAATAATCGGGCGCAGGATGCAAGTTGCTGGCACCAGCACGATAGTAAGGTGCCGCGATACGCACGTCTTTTGCCATGTTTCTCTTGGCTTTCTGTTGCAGGCGTTCAACCACGGCATGGGTGTTACGACCGGTACTGTAAACATCGTCAACGATCAACAGCGCATCGTCGGCATTCAGGTTTTCGAACAGGTACTGCAGGCCATGCGCGCGCATTTCGTTGCCCTGTTGCAGCTGCTTAAAGTAATCGTCACGCCCCCGGTAAGAGGTTCGGATCGCGATATGATCGGTCTCGACACCGAGGTACTGCAGGCATTCCTGCACGTAAATCCCAACCGTAGAACCACCGCGCCACACCCCGACAATAAAATCGGGACGAAAGCCGCTCTGGTAAATCTGTACCGCCAGTCGGTAGGAATCTTCGAGTAACTCCTGTTCTCCGATGAAGCGTTTATTCATCTATTAACCCGGTGACAATGCGCTGTGATATTCTTGCGAAGCCTACCAAGTGACCTGGATTAATGCACGCAAGATGAGTGAAAAACTGTACCTGTCAGCGCAGCAGCTGCTCGAGGATTCATTCCGCCTCGGCGCCGATATAATCAGGGACGGATTTCGCCCCAGCATCATGATCGCAATCTGGCGCGGTGGCGTACCCATGGGAATTGCAGTACAGGAATTGCTGTCCTGGTATGGTATTGAAACCGACCATATCGCGATCCGTACCTCGTCCTACAGCGGGATCGACGGGCAATCGCATGAAATCAGAATTCATGGCATGAATTACCTGGTCAAGAACTGTACCCGCGAGGACAGCCTGTTGATCGTCGACGACGTATTTGACACCGGCCTGACGATCGAGGCCGTCGTCGCCTACCTGCAGCAAAAAGCCAGGCTTAATACTCCGCATGACATTCGTGTCGCGGTGCCTTATTACAAACCATCACGCAACCAGACCGATCGCGAACCGGATTACTACCTGTACGAAACCGCACAATGGTTGAAATATCCGCACTCGCTGGAAGGCCTGAGCGTCGCGGAAGTTGCAGAAAACCGTCCCGAATTATACGACATTATCAAGGATCAGCTGGACTAGCGACCTGCGAAATAACCGATTGATCGTCGCTCAACGCGGTTGTCCTGAAATTCAGGAACAGGCAGATCAAACCCGCACTTAAGGCCATTGCCGCGGCCATGATGAATGCATAACGCAGCTCGAATTCGCCGATCAGTCCTGCCAGCAGCGCACCGAACATGCCGACGCCATCGAGCACAGTAAACACGATGCCGAGCGTGGTGGCCTCCGATTTGCCGGTGTATTCGACTGCCGCAGCAAGTATCACCGGTCGTATCGCGGTCAGGATAGCAACCGCCGGTAACAGGCCAAGGATAGCCCAGTAAAGGCTATCGCTAAGACCCGCAAATAGGGCAAAGAAAGTGGCCCCGAACAGGGCCAGTAGTATCAGTGGTTTACGACCCCGGCTATCCGTGTATTTGCCGAATAAAGGTTGAAAAATCGAACCAATCATCAGGATTGCCGCAAAAATCAACCCGGCGTAAAAAGGAGATAATCCGTGTTCGTTTTGAAAGTAAAGCGGAGCCATCGCAAGTTGCGCCATCAACGCCATGTTGTAAAGAATCATCATCAGCATCAAGGCAAGCCCCGCAGGTTTGAACCATTGACGCGCGAGCGTCCGCAAATCGATATGGGTAACCTGTCCCGGATTATCACGGCTGATGCGTGCTGCTACCGGAATAAACAGGACCCCCATAAAGACGACCGGCAACACCAGGATTTGCAGGGTCGTCTGCCAGTCGAAGAAACCCAGCAGAAAACCGGTACTGAGTGGTCCCAGCACCTCGGCACCAATGCTGCCGCCAACCGCGTGAATGCCGAGCGCCTGTGCCCGCCGCTGCGGCATCTCCTTGACTAGCACCCCGGTTGCAATCGGATGCCAGAAAGCGTCTCCCATGACGCCGAAGGCGAGTAACAGCGTAATCGCCCAGAATCCCGGCACCAGGGTGGCACTCAGGTAGCCGATCGCAACCCACCAGAAACTGAGCAGCATCAGGAAACCGGGACGGGTCGAGCGATCTGCAATCACACCCGCTGGAATATAGGCCAGTCCGGCGCCGATACCGTTGATGGTCAGGATTAAGCCGACTTCCGCCGGTCCCAGGCCCATGCTGGCTGCAATAGCGGGCGCCAGTAACCACAGGGTTCCCGCGACCCAGTCGTTGGTCATGTGACCCATGAACAACGCGCCCAGCAGGAAGCGATGTTGTTTGTAGGATTCAGCTGCCATGTTATTCCTGGGTCTCGCTAGGCACGGGTAGACGTTCACAACCAGGGTAGATGACGGATTCGATCGCGGTCGACATCGAACCGGGATGGTCCCACAGGAATATGGCTGCGTGCATTAATCAGGTACGCGTACTTGGCGAATCGCAGCTTCGATTCCGGGGAAGTAGAATAGCAGCGATAAGGCTCGGATCAACATGAAAAATGCGAGTCCGAAAAATAATCCGTGATTACCAAACATCGGAATGGCGAGTTGCAATAGCAGTAGATAGGCAACCAATGAAAATATCATTGCGTTACGCATGGCACTTGTGTGCCCGGTGCCGATGAATATTCCATCGAGCTGAAAACTCCATACCGACAAAATCGGCGCAATTACCATCCACGGCAAATAGCGCGAAGCGGTGTCGGCAACAGCGTCAATACTGGTGAACAGGTTTATGATCGCATCGCCAAACACGAAGTAAACCAGCCCTGCCAGTAAAGCGATGACGGCACCCCACAAAGTGGTAAGTAATACGGCGCGCCGAAACAGGCGTTGCCGCCCTGCCCCGTACGCACTACCGGCCATTGCTTCTACGGCATGTGCAAAACCGTCGAGCCCGTAAGCCATGATGCTTTGCAGGTGTAACAGGATTGCATTCGCCGCCAGAATAACCTCACCCTGGCTTGCGCTCTTGGCGGTAAAATAACTGAAGGCAAACAGCAGACACAGGGTACGGATGAATATATTGGAGTTGACAGTAAATAGTTTTACCAGCGCGTCACGGGCCAGCAGGCGCGTACGATTATAGTGAGAGATTGCCGTGCTGATCTGCGTGCGCAACAGGTAAAAGCCGCATAGCATCGCCAGGTACTCGGCCAGCACCGATGCCAGCGCCACGCCTTCGACGCCCCAGCCAAAACCGAGCACAAACAAAAGGTCGAGCAGCATGTTGCTGATGTTCAGTATCAGTTGCAACACGAAGGCGGCACGGGTGTTATGCATGCCGATAAAAATTCCGGTAAAGGCATAAACGCAAAGCACCGCGGGCGCGCTCCAGATACGAATATGCGAGTAATCGGCGGCAAGCGTTTCAATTTCGGCGCTACTGTCAATCAGGTAGAGGACGAAATCAATCAGCGGCCAGCCGATGACAATAGTCACCAGGCCCAGCAGCGGGGCCAGGATTAGCACTCTCAACAAGGTGTCCGATAATCCTTTCCAGTCACCGGCACCGTAGGCTTGCGCGATAAATCCGGTAGTCCCCATACGCAGGAAACCGAATCCCCAGTAAAGAAAACTGAATATCAGGGCACCCAGCGCAACCGCCCCGATCGACTGCGGTTCAGGCAGGTGTCCGACTACCGCGGTATCAACCGCACCAACCAGCGGTACCGAGACGTTGGAAAGGATGATGGGCCCGGCCAGCATCCAGACCTTGCGATGTGAAACGATTAATGCATCCTGCGGCTGGACCATAAAGCTAACGTGAACCTGTCAGGTTTTGGACTCGTTGTCGAGATCAAGTTCGGTCACGTGCTCCGGCGTTTCATCGTGCGCGGAGAGATAAAGCTGACTCGATGTTGACTGGGTCGCAGGAACCGCGACGAAAGGTTTGCGCTTGTCGGGACTTCCATCGCGGCGGCGCTTGAAAATTGCAAACGCGGAAAGCAATAAACTGATCAGGGCAAAGTAGAAAAACAGCCCCTGCGGACCGAGCACACCCATAAACTGGCCCGCGACTATCGGCCCGGTTACGGCGCCGGCACCATAGGTTATCAACAAGGCACCAGCCACCTGCACTCTTTGATTGGCGGTGACCATATCATTGGCGGTCGCCGCGGCCAGCGAATACAGCGTGAACACAAATGCGCCAAACACCATCGCGCCGATCAGGATCAGTGCATATTCTATCGCAAACACCATCCAGATCGCGGCAAAAGCTACCAGCACCGGGATGTAAACCAACAGCGGTCCTCGACCAATGCGATCGGAGAGATGTCCGATCGGCCACTGTAAAAAAAGGCCACTCATGATCATAACCGCCATAAAGGTCGATAGTTGTGCTTCGGAAAAGCCCATGTTGGTCGCATATACCGGGCTTAAACCGTGCACGCTCGAATTAACCAGGCCACAGCAAAACACTCCGAATACACCAAGCGGGGCGATTCGAAACAGCGTCCACACATGCATCCGCGTCGAATGAACCGGTACCGGTGCCTTGGCACGGGTCAGTAATACGGGTATCAATGCCAGTGAAAATATGATCGATGCCAGGCTGAACAACTGGTACTGCGACGGATCGCCGGTAGTCAACAGGAACTGCCCACAACCGGCAGCGAAGTAATTGGTGATCATGTAAAACGACAGGACCTGCCCGCGGGTTTTATTACTCGCCGCCTCGTTAAGCCAGCTTTCGGTGACCATAATCATGCCCGCCATGCAAAACCCTGCCAGCATGCGTAGCATCATCCACGCAACTGGTGTTACAAATAGCGGATGTAACAGGGCTGAAATCGACACAAACGATGCGAATGCCGCAAAAGAACGAATGTGACCAACCCGGGTCACCGCCCGGCCGGCGAACAACCCTCCCAGCAGCAAACCGGAGAAATAGGACGCAACGATGAATCCGACCGTTGTCGAAGAGAATCCCTCGACCTGGGTGCGTACCGCGAGCAACGTCGAAAACAATCCATTGGCAAGCAATAGCAGCCCGTAACTGAGGAGTAGTGACGCAACGGTGCCAAGGGTTTTAAACAAGTGTCAGCAGCAGGTGAAGTTTTTAATTGTCGCTACTCTAAACCAATCAATCCCTGAGATCATCTAATGATTAGTATATGCAAAATTTTTTCGATTCTGCCAGTCTTTGACAATAAATCGCACTCGTTTTACCCTATGAGGACGTTAGAGTGTTTTATGCGTAAGTTTCCCATCAGGATCTTCAAACAATAAACGCGAATGCGTGGGTTCATGTTACGTTAATTAAATGCCGATAAAATAAAAGCGACATCCAACCCGAGGAGTGAAAATGAAAGACGATAAATCCAAATCCGAACTCAATTACAAGGATTTGACCCAGTCCGACAAGGATCTGGTGGCAAAACTGGTAAAAGGCGGCTTCTCCCGTCGTGAAGTTCTTAAATTATCCATGGTCACCGGCGTCTCTCTGGTCGCCGCAGAACACCTGTTATTCAATGGTAAAGCGGCAATTGCGGCAACGCCGAAAAAAGGCGGCTCGGTGCGCATGTCTTCCAACCTTCATGGTCCGGACGACAAACTCGACCCGGCAACATTTACTTCTACGATCGACTATACCCGCGGTCGCGCAACCTATAACAGCTTGATCCAGCATGCCAATGACCTGAGTCCACAACCCGAGCTGGCAGAATCGTTTGAACCGAATGGCAATGCGACCGAGTGGACCTTCAAGATTCGAGACGGCGTCACCTTTCACAATGGTGGGAAACTTACCGCTGACGATGTCGTCTACACGATGAAACGTCACCAGGGCGAAGACTCAACCTCGGTTATCAAATCAGTGCTGGCATCGGTCAAGGAATGGAAGAAAACCGGGCCGATGGAAGTCAAGGCGATCCTCGAATCGCCCAATGCCGACTTGCCGACTCTGCTCGGCCTGTTCCAGACTAAGATTGTCAAGAACGGTACGACCGGATACACGCAAAAAGAGGATGGTTCGCTAGAACAAAATGGTACTGGTCCTTATATAATGGAATCTTTCCAACCAGGCGTAAAGTCGGTCCATACGCGCAACGAGAACTACTGGCGTGAAGGCGCAAACCTCGATGCCTGCGAAATTACCGCGATCACCGATCCGGTGGCGCGTGTCAATGCGCTGATTTCGGGCGATATGGACATGGTGACCCAGCTTGAACCCAATTCGTTCCGCCAGGTCGAAAGCGCGAAAGGCGTTACGCTGTTGTCAACCCCGGCAGCATTGCAAATGGGTATCTGCTGTCTGAAGAATTCCGAACCCGGCAGTAGTGACGATTTTGTCAAGGGCATGCAGTATATTCAGGACCGTAAACGCATTGTCAAACGAATCCTAAAAGGCAAGGGCTCGCTAGGCAATGACACCCCAATCAGTCCTGCGCACGGCAAGGACTGGTGTTCCGAGTTGCCACAACGTGAATACGATCCCGATAAAGCCAAGTTTCATTTCAAGAAATCGGGATATACTGAAGCAGAACTCTTCGTCGCGCCGGTCTCTGGCGGTATCGAAGATATTTGCCTGACCGCGCAGGCAAACTGCGCGAAGATCGGCTTCAACCTGAAACTGAAAAAGGTGCCGACCGACGGTTATTGGGGTGCAGTCTGGATGAAAGAACCCTTGAACGTGGTGACATGGAACATGCGGCCAACCGCGAACTCGCAATTGGGGATTCAATTCGGCCCCGGCGCCGCGTGGAACGACACTTTCTGGAACAATGCGCGCATGGGCGAATTGTTAGCACAGTCACTAGCCGAGACCGATCCTGCCAAGCGTCACGCCATGTATTGCGAGATGCAAACACTAGTCCATAATGGTAGCGGTATGGTTATCCCGGCCTTCTCGAACATAAACGACGGTATCGCCGATAACGTGATGGGCATGCCCACGGTACCACTGGGTCAGTTAGGCGCCTGCGAATGGCCTGAATTCATCTGGCTAGCGTAACAAGAGAAGTCTAAGTAGTTCGAATGAGGCCTGTATAAAGAATTTATACAGGCCTTTTTCGTTATAAAAGAAAGTTAACAGGGGGAAGTATCCAATGATGACGCGAATGGTCATGCAGCGAATCGGCATCGGTTTCGCTACCTTAATCGTGGTTTCCATTATCGTATTTATTGCGACCAGTATTTTACCCGGGGACGTGGCCCAAATCGTTCTCGGGCAAAGTGCAACGCCGGAAACACTGGCAGCACTACGAGCCCAACTCGGTCTGGATCAACCCGGATATATCCGTTATTTCTCCTGGCTCGGTAACATGATGACAGGCGATTTAGGTATCTCCAAGGCAGGCGGTGCGACCATCTCAAGCTTGATCGGCGGCCGCTTCGGTAACACCATGATGATGGCTGGTTTCGTGGCATTGATATCGATCCCGATATCTATCGCGCTGGGCTTGTGGGCCGCGATGCACCCCGGTACCTGGCTCGATCGCCTCGTCACCTTTGGCACCCTGAGCCTGATCTCGGTACCAGAATTTTTTATTGCCACGGTGGCAGTGCTGATCCTCGCCGTGGAACTACACTGGCTGCCGTCGACGGCCTACATGACCGGTGAAGAAACCTTCTTCGAGCTCATGAAGGCGCTGGCGATGCCGCTGATCACGCTCGTCATCGTGGTCTCCGCGCAAATGATCCGCATGACGCGCGCGGGTATTCTTAACGTCATGAGTTCCCCCTATATCGAAATGGCGATTCTGAAGGGCGTACCGCGAGGCCGCATTATTCTGCGCCATGCGTTCTTCAATGCGATCGGACCAATCATAAACGTTATCGCCCTGAACCTGGCCTATCTCGTCAGTGGCGTGGTCATCGTCGAAACCATCTTCGCCTACCCTGGTCTCGCGAAATTGATGATCGATGGCGTGCAGACCAGGGATCTGCCGTTGGTACAAGCCTGTGCGATGATTTTCTGCGGCACCTACGTAATCCTGATTCTGATTGCGGATGTCGGCTCGATTCTTTCCAACCCGCGTTTGCGCAATCCGAAGTAGTTTGAGGGGATATATTGATGACAGATCAAATAGTAAATAAAGAAGCTGAACAAGAAGTCCTCGCTAAACTGGATGCGTTTGCCGAGTTACCCGATGCGCCGCCAAAACGAAAATTCAGACTAACCTGGATCGGTTATGTATCCTGCGCCGTGGTCGCATTCTGGCTCATCATTTGCGTTGTCGGACCGAGCATAGCGCCTTTCCACGAGATGGATATGGACGGTGATGACAGCTTCCTGCCTGCTGGCCCGGGCGAATACGGCTACTTCTACCTCGGCACCGACTATCTCAGCCGGGATACCCTGTCGCGCGTTCTTTATGGCGCGCGCAATACCATCGGTATTTCACTGGCGGCAACGCTGCTGGCCTACCTGATGGGCATAACGCTGGGTATTCTGGCTGCCGTGAAAGGCGGCTGGATCGACATGGGAATAAGTCGGGTCAACGACGCGATACTCGCGCTGCCGACGATCATGCTGGGCTTGATCGTCATCGCCGCGCTGGGCTCCTCGATACCAATACTCATCGGTACCGCGGCGGTGATCTATGCGACCAGCGTATTCCGCATCGCACGGGCGCTGGGACAGGATATCATGGTGCAGGATTACGTCGAGGCCGCGGCCACCCGCGGGGAAGGAGTCTGGTGGATAATCCGTGCCGAGGTGTTACCGAACGCGGCGATGCCGCTGGCTACTGATTTCGGCCTGCGCCTGGTGTTCGTGGTGCTGTTCATTTCGAGCCTGAGCTTTCTTGGCCTCGGCGTACAGCCACCTGCCGCCGACTGGGGCAGCATGGTGCGCGAAAACCTGCAGGGTCTCACTTACGGCTCCTATGCCGCAATCTGGCCAGCGCTCGCAATCGCTTCCTTCACTATCGCGATCAACCTGATCGTCGATGATATTTCCGCCAAGTCCGGCGGCAGCCTCGCGAAGAAAATGGTGTAACACGATGGGACATAATGATATGACAAAGGAAAAACTATTCGAAGTCAAAGATCTGCGAATCAGTGCCTATAACGATGAAGGCGAAGAAGTTCCCATTGTCAAAGGCGTCAGTTTCGATATTCATAAGGGTGAAGTAGTTGCCCTGATCGGCGAGTCCGGTTCCGGTAAAACCACCATATCGCTGGCGACGTTGGCTTATACCAAGCCGGGCCTGCATTTTACGGGCGGCGAGTGTCAGCTCTTTGGGCAGGATGTGCTAACGATGCAGGCGGTGCAGCAACGTGACCTTCGCGGCGGCAACGTCGCTTATCTCGCGCAAAGCGCCGCTGCAACATTCAATCCGGCGATTACGATCAACGAACAGGTCACTGAAGCGGCAGTATTGCATGGCCGCCTGACGCAGGAACAGGCTAACGATCGAGCAATCGAACTCTACCATGCACTGGAATTGCCCGATGCTGATCGCATTGGATTCCGTTACCCGCACCAGGTGTCGGGTGGTCAGTTGCAGCGTTTGATGGCGGCCATGGCGCTCTGTGGCAAACCCGACCTGATGGTGCTCGACGAGCCCACCACGGCGCTCGATGTCACCACTCAAATCGAAGTCCTGAAGGCATTCAAAAAGGTCATCCGCGAAGAAAACTCGGCCGCGGTTTACGTCACGCATGACCTCGCGGTGGTGGCCCAGGTTGCAGACCACATCGTCGTGCTCTACAGCGGCGAAATCATGGAACAGGGTTCCGCCGATCAAATCATCAATAATCCATCCCACGCCTATACCAAGCGCCTGATGGAAGCCGTGCGACCGATACCCGAAGCCGGCCAGGGGGTCGAGCTAACCCACGAACATCATCGCGATATCGACAATATCGAGGTCAAGGAAATGACCGCAGGCTACGGCGGTATCGTCGACGGGGAGCCCGTGATACCAATCCTCAAGGATATTAATGTCAGCGTCAGAAATGGCCATGTGGTCGGGGTTATCGGCGAATCGGGCTGTGGAAAGTCGACACTGGCCCGTGTCATGGCCGGCATGTTGCCGCCGGCCCGCGGCGACATCATTCTCGACGGTAAAAAACTTGAAGGTGACTTGCACGATCGCAAGTTATCTGAATTGCAGAAAGTGCAATTCGTGTTCCAGATGGCCGATACCGCGCTCAATCCAAAACAGCTGATCGGCAATATCATCGGCCGACCGCTCGAGTTTTACCATGGGCTCACAGGCAAGGAAAAACATGCCAAGGTGGCCGAGATTCTGGATTTAGTCGAATTACCGGCTGCCTTTGCGAGCCGCTATCCATCCGAACTTTCTGGTGGTCAGAAACAGCGCATCAACCTGGCGCGTTCACTCGCGGCAAACCCCGAGGTCATGCTCTGTGACGAGGTCACCTCGGCGCTCGACAGCATCGTTGGGGCTAACGTCATCAAGTTATTGACTGCGCTGCGTGACAAGACCGGTGTCTCGTTTGTCTTCATCAGTCACGACCTGTCGACGGTTGCCTCTTTTGCCGATGAAATCGTCGTGCTCTACGCCGGACGCGTGGTCGAACAGGGACCCACCGACGAGGTCCTCGAACCCCCCTTTCATCCCTACACCCGCCTGTTGATCAGCTCTGTGCCAGAGATGCGTATCGGCTGGCTCGAGGACACGATGAAGAAACGCGAGATGGCGGTAGGTATCGCGCGAGGTGTCGAAATTACCGCAAAAGGTTGTCCTTTCTACAATCGCTGTCCGCTCGCCATCGACGGCACCTGTGAACTGAAGACACCACCAACACTGGAGCTCGAGAACGGTCACGAAATTTCCTGTCACTTGACCCTCGAGCAGTTACAGGAAGCCGAAGCCGATGCGCAAAAGATCTTGCTCGGTTACGAAAAGCTCGGCCAGGAAGACCCGCAGGTCCACGTCCCATAACCAACTCAGGATTAACAAAATATGAGCGACTATCCAAAACTGACCGAAATGGGAATTAAACATCCCGAGGAAATTGAAAAGTTCGCGATTTACACGGTGGGACGTACCGATATCCTGCGTATTATTTATGATCGTAAGAAAGGCTCATTACTGCCGGTCAGTAAACGCTACAAGTTCCCACAGATCAAGAAATCGGTGCTGGTCGATAGCGGTACCCGGCAGACCGAGACGCTGTTTGAAAGCTCGCCGGCATTCAGGGAAGCCCTGCACGAACTCGAGGAACTCAAGGCAGCCCGTGACAAGGGACAGGACCTGGTGGCGATGATTAAGGAAGAAATCAAGCACCTGGAAGAAGATATCGCGCTGCGGTCACAGTACATACAAGCGCTTCTCGACAAGCTCTAGTTTAGATACCCTCGATTCACGGCGCCTCTGACCCGGGCGTCAGAATTTTAAATCACACCCTTATCGGCGAGCGCGGCGATCGCATTGTCATCGTAGCCCAGCTCGGCAAGTACAGTCGCATTGTCTTCGCCGTGCTGCGCGCAATGTTGATCAAGGTGCGGGCCATGTTCAGCAAAATGAAATGCCGCAATCGGGGCGGTGTAAGGCTTGTCGGGTACCCGCTCAAACTGGCTATGCAGCGCTCGCTGCCCCTGCTCCTGTTCCAGCATTTCGTGTAAATCCCTGACCCTTGCAGCCGGCACATCGGCGTTATTGAGTACCATTTCCCATTCAGCAGCACTTTTATGCGCGAGGCATTGCAACATTTTCTCACGCAACTGCGGACCATTGTCTCGTACCCACTGACGATCAAAATCTTCCGGTATTTCAATAATTTCTTGCAGTGCAAGCACATTAAACAGTTTGCGATGATGTTCCAGCGTGAAGGCACCGATCATAAGATTATCATCGTGACAGGGATAGACCCCGTACCCTGGTCGGTCTATTTGCACGTTGCCGGTACGCTGCTCGGTTTTTCCGGCATGAATGGCATTGGCAACCAGTGGTGACATCATGACCAGGGCTGCATCAAGCATGTTGGCCTCGATCACCTGGCCTTTGCCGCTCAAGTTGCGTTGGAACAACGCGCTCGCAATGGCAAAAGCGGTTTGCGCACCCATGCCATAATCAATCAACGGTGGGCCAACCCTTAGAAACTCTTGATCCGCGGTACCGTTTAACGACATCATGCCGCTCGCGGCCTGGATCACCGGGTCATAGGCTGGCCGGCCGGCAAACGGATTATTCTGCCCAAATCCGGTCATTTCGCAATAGATCAGTAGCGGATTAATTGCCCGCGCCTGTTCGGGTCCAAGCCTGTATTTTTCCATCGTTCCAGGGTAGTTTTCTACCAGCACATCGGCACTTTCGATCAACTGCACCGCGATCTGGCGGCCCTCGTCGCTATTAAGATTGAGACTGATTGCCTTTTTGCCCTGGTTGTTAAAGACGTAGCTGGTGCCGAGGCCCTGTTCATTGAGTGCCTCATCAACACCTTCAAGTCGTATCTGGTCGGGTTTACCGGGTGCTTCGATCTTGATGACCTCTGCCCCCATCACGGCCAGTTGAAAGGTCGCAAACGGACCAGCATAAACATGGGTAAAATCGAGTACCCGAATGCCTTCAAATGGTCGCAATTAAATGACCTCGAAAAGTTTTACCCAACATTCTCATTATGCTCACTGGCTATTCGATTATTCGATAATGGCGGTTCAATGAATTGATATTACTACCCGATTCATGTTAAAACATTCGCACGAAGACGTTATATATCAAGCCTTTCATAAAATCACGTAATAGACGTAACATCAGGAAAAATATAATACCTGAGTATTAATACAACCAACCTTGAGGAAATAACCAATGGCGGACATCAAAGATCTCGAAAAAGCGGCGAGAGAGGGAAAACTCGATCGGCGTGAATTTATCAAGCGCGCCGGCGCCCTGGGCCTCGCAGCACCTTTTGCCGCAACCCTGCTTTCACAATCCGTGCAAGCGGCGATGCCAAAAAAAGGTGGCAAATTCGTGCAGGGCACTGCGCACGGTTCGACCACCGACAACCTGGACCCGGCAACCAATGAAAACGGCTTTTCACAAAATGTTGTTTTCACCTACTCCAACCATCTATTCGAAGTAGATAATACCGGGCAGTTAGTGCCCGAACTGGCGGAAAGCTTTGAAGCCAGCAAAGATGCCAAAACCTGGGTCTTCAGACTTCGTAAAGGCGTCGAATTCCATAATGGTAAATCTTTGACCGCCGACGACGTGCTAGCTTCGTTGAACCACCACCGCGGAGAGGATTCACAGTCGGCAGTCAAGGCGCTGCTTACCCCAGTCGAAAGCATCAAGAAAACCGGTTCGCATGAAGTTACCGTTAAACTCAATGCGGGAAATGCAGACTTCCCGTTTCTGATGAGCGATTACCACTTTGCTATCCTCCCTGAATTCAACGGGGAAATGGACTGGCAGTCAGGTTTCGGTACCGGCGGCTATATCATCGAGAAATTCGAGCCCGGCGTACGTGCGACATTCAAGCGTAATCCAAACTACTTCAAGTCGGGCCGCGCCCATTTCGATGAAGTCGAAACGATTTCACTGATTGATACCACGGCGCGTCAGAATGCGATCATGAACCAGGAGGTGCATGCGATCGGCCGGGTCGATCCGAAAACCGTACATTTACTGAGCCGCAATCCCAGTCTCAAGATCCTGGAAACCACAGGCACCCTGCACTACACCTTCCCGATGCGTGTCGATGCCCCTCCCTTCGATAACTACGATCTACGCATGGCGGTCAAGCTTTCGGTCGATCGCGAGCAGTTGGTCAAGAAAATCCTGCTGGGACACGGCGCGATGGGTAACGACCACCCGATTTCAAGTTCGCAGCCCTTCCACAACGGTGAGATGCCGCAACGTATGTATGATCCTGATAAGGCCAAGCACCACCTCAAGAAATCTGGGTTCGAAGGCGCTCTGGATCTCAGCACTTCTGAAGCCGCTTTCTCTGGCGCTGTCGATGCGGCCCTGCTGATCAAGGATTCCGCAGCAAAGGCTGGTCTCAACGTCAACGTGGTGCGAGAACCCAAGGACGGTTACTGGTCGAATGTCTGGAACAAGAAGCCCTGGTGCGCCTGTTACTGGGGTGGTCGTCCAACCGTGGACTGGATGTACTCCAGTGCATACGTGAATGACAGCGAGTGGAACGATACCAACTGGAGAACCGGGGCCGCCGCCGATCGTTTCAACAAACTGGTCATCGAGGCTCGCTCGGAACTCGACAACGAAAAACGTCGCGCGATGTACTACGAGACCCAGCAAATCCTTAGCGACGATGGTGGCGCGTTGATTCCGATGTTTGCCAACTACATTCATGCAGTCAGCAAGAAAATAGGACACGACGAGCAAGTTGCCGGTAACTGGGAATTCGACGGAAACAAGAATGTCGAACGCTGGTGGTTCGCTTAAGTTAAGAAAGAACCGAGGATAATGGGCCGCGGCCCATTATCCTCGTTATAACTAAAATAAAGTCTCCTAAGCAATCATCGGGAATTGATTCGGAAGGCTAGTTGGAGGGGGAAATGCTGTGCACCCAGTAATCCGCACTATATTGCAAAGACTCGGCCTGGGACTGGTCACGCTCTTTGTGGTCTCGTTAATATTATTCAGTTCAATTGAATTTTTACCCGGTGATTTCGGTGAAGCGGTGCTAGGGCAGGCAGCATTACCCGAGACCGTCGAAGCATTTCGTAAGGAACTGGGCCTCCATTTACCGATGCATGAACGCTATTTCGACTGGCTGGGCGGAATATTGACCGGTGATATGGGCAATTCCTTTTCCGGCAGGGGATCTTCGGGCGGACAGGACCGTTCTCGACCCGTTATCGAGTTACTGGCGCCACGGCTGGCCAACACGCTGTTCCTGGCCTCTATGGCAGCGATTATTTCGGTGCCACTGGCTTTGTTTCTCGGCATTACCGCCGCGTTATATCGAAATACTATTTACGATCGTACGGTCAATGCGCTGACACTGACCACGATATCATTCCCGGAATTCTTTGTGGCCTACCTGTTAATACTGGGGCTATCCTCGTTTACCAAGATTTTTCCATCGCTCGCCAATATCGACCCCGATGCAGTTTTCTGGGAACGGGTTTATCTTACCGCCCTGCCCGCATTGACGCTGACCCTGGTCATCGTGGCGCATATGATGCGTATGACGCGAGCCGCGATTATTAATTTGATGGCGAGCCCCTATATCGAAATGGCCGATCTCAAGGGCGCCTCCAAGTCGGAAATTATTTTACGCCACGCATTACCCAATGCCTGGGCGCCAATTGTTACGGTTATCGCTTTCAACCTGGCCTACCTGGTGGTAGGCGTGGTGGTCGTCGAAGTCGTATTCGTCTACCCGGGGGTCGGTCAACTCATGGTCGATGCGGTGACAACCCGCGATGTGCCGGTTGTTCAGGGCTGTGCAATGATCTTTGCGGCGACTTATATCCTGCTCAACCTGTTCGCAGACATTATTTCAATCATTACTAACCCACGGCTGTTACATCCACGATGAATAACGACGATGATATGACTCCCGGCAAGCCAGCGGATCTGGCAGACCAGGGATACTCGGCGGCCGGCGAAGTTGTCCTGATCAAGGCACGGCGTACCTTTCTCGAGAACATTTTGCGAGGCCTGAAATCCGCACCCCCTACGGCGTTGTTTGGATTGACGGTGATAACCATTTATATATTTTTTGCGCTCTTTGCGCCGTTGTTAGCACCCCATGGCGAAGCCGAGATATTTGATTTGTCATACGCTCCCTGGGGCGAGGAATTCATGTTCGGTACCGATCAACTGGGTCGTGACATTTTATCGCGACTTATTTATGGCGCCCGCAACACGGTCGGAATCGCATTCGTAACAACATTGTTCGCTTTCGTCATTGGTGGTGGACTCGGCATTACCGCGGCAATTAACAATAATGGCTGGCTCGACAACCTGCTGAGTCGCTCGGTTGACGTTTTGATGGCAATTCCGAGCCTGATTTTTGCCCTGATCCTGCTTTCAATGTTTGGTGCGAACACGTTAAACTTGATCATCATCATCGCGATACTCGACTCTACCCGGGTATTCCGTATCGCACGCGCGGTGTCGCTTAACGTCGTCGTCATGGATTACGTCGAAGCCGCCAAACTACGCGGTGAAAAGCTGTTCTGGATCCTGTACCGGGAAATCCTGCCCAATATCATGCCGCCGTTGGTAGCCGAATTTGGATTACGCTTCTGCTTCGTGTTCCTGACCATCGCGGCGCTTTCTTTCCTTGGCGTGGGCATTCAACCACCGACCGCCGACTGGGGTTCGATGGTGCGTGAAACCGCAGGCCTGATCCAGTTTGCCGAATACGATTTAACCGCCGCAATGACACCCATGCTACCGGCAGCCGCGATTGCACTGCTAACCGTCGCGGTCAATTTCGTGGTCGACTGGTTCCTGCATAAATCCAGCGGCCTCAAGGATTGAGCCTGACAAGTAGAGAAGACAGCTATGAGTGATCAAAAAAAGGGAAAAAAGGGCGATATTCTGCTGGAAATGAAGGATATTGTCATCGATGGCTACAGCGATGATCGTTGGCATGAAATTGTCAAGGGTGTCGACATAACCCTGCGCCGGGGCGAAGTCATGGGATTAATCGGGGAATCCGGTGCCGGTAAATCTACCCTGGGACTGGCGGCAATGGGTTTTGCCCGCCCCGGCTGTCGATTGACCAGCGGCAGCATCATGTTCGATGGCATCGACTTGATGAAAGCCTCGGCCGAAGAGAGACGTGCACTTCGGGGTTCCCGGATAGCCTATGTTGCGCAATCTGCGGCGGCTTCATTCAACCCGGCACACCAGCTGATAGAACAAACCGTGGAATCCACGGTACGCAAGGGGATTAAACCGGAAGAAGAGGCGAAGTCTGACGCACGCAAGCTATATCGAGACCTGCAATTGCCGAACCCGGACCATATCGGTGACAGATATCCGCACCAGGTATCTGGTGGCCAGCTGCAGCGGGTCATGACCGCAATGGCGATGTCGCCACGCCCTGATCTGATTATTTTTGACGAGCCCACTACTGCACTCGACGTAACGACCCAGGTCGAGGTGCTGGCTTCGATGCGCCGCATTGTCGAGCAATACAACACGGCCGCGATTTACATTACCCATGACCTCGCGGTAGTCGCACAAATGGCCGACGTTATCAAGGTTTTACGTTACGGTGAAACAATCGAGGATGCCGACACCCGCAGCATGCTGTCCGACCCCAAAAAAGAATATACAAAATCCCTGTGGTCGGTACGTTCAATTGAAAAACCCGAAGATAAATCAGAAGACGTTATTCTCAAGGTTGACCACGTCGATGCCAGTTACACTGGCAGCGCCAAGGTACTCGATGATGTAACGATAGAAGTACCGCGTGGAGATACAGTCGCCATCGTTGGCGAGTCTGGCTCCGGTAAATCCACGACAGCACGCGCAATTACCGGATTATTGCCGCCCTCGAAAGGCCAGGTCCTGTTCAACGGTAAACCTCTACCGCCGACGCTCAAAGAACGCAGCGTCGATCAGTTACAAAAGATTCAGATGATTTACCAGATGGCCGACACCGCGATGAATCCGCGCCACACTGTCCGTGACATCATCGGCAGACCGCTCGAGTTTTATCTCGGGTTGCGCGGCAGAGAACGTGACCAACGTCTGCTTGAACTGGTCGAAATGATCGAACTCAACGAGGATTTCATCGATCGCCTGCCTGCTGAACTGTCCGGTGGTCAAAAACAGCGCATCTGCATCGCGCGAGCTCTCGCTGCCGACCCTGAGCTGATTATCTGTGACGAGGTGACTTCGGCACTCGACCAGATTGTGCAAAAAGGTATTCTCGAACTATTACTGCGTTTGCAGAAAGAACTCGGGCTAACCTATATATTCATCACTCACGATATCGCCACGGTAAAGGCAATTTCGGATCAGATTGTTGTAATGCTCGAGGGCCGTGTCGTCGAACAGGGTATGAAAAGCGAAATCCTGGCACCTCCCTACCCCGATTACACCAAGCTGCTGCTTTCTTCGGTACCGGAAATGGACCCCGACTGGCTGACCGGCCTGCTCGCAGAACGCGCGCGCGAGGGCTCTGCCACTGCATAGTGTTACGCTGCAGTAATGTTTTCCTTTCATTACCTGAATGACGCCCCGATCCTCGATGTCGGGGAACACCCCGCACTTGGCGGCAATGTCAACGGACCTTCGCTAATAGCGGCACCCGAGTGGCTGGTTAATCCCCCGGGCAAATACCTGCTCTATTTCGCGCATCACGAGGGCCACTCGATCCGGCTCGCGGCCAGCGATGATCTTGTCGGCCCCTGGAAAATTGTAACGCCACCTCCGCTTGACCTGGAACATAGCCTTTTTGCCAGCACCCCCCCTGCCGACTCAGAGCTGCACCCGGAAGCACGCCAATATATCGAGGCAGGCGCCGATGGCAACTATCCCCACATTGCCTCGCCTGATGTCTGGGTCGATCACGAAACCGAGCAAATTCGTCTCTACTATCATGGCCGGCTTGAAGATGGCAGGCAATGCAGTCGGGTTGCCCTGTCGCGCGATGGACTCAATTTTGCTGCGCGCATGGAAATAATAGGTTCGCCCTATCTGAGGATTTTTTGCCATGACGGTTGGTTCTACGCGATTGCAATGCCCGGGCAGCTCTATCGTTCCGCCGATGGTTTGGGAAACTTTGAAGCCGGTCCTCGCTTAACGACCGAGGCAATTCGGCATCATGCACTGCTACAGCAAGATGATCAGTGGTTTGTCCTGTGGACGCGGGTGGGTGATTCTCCTGAACGCATATTGCTATCCATCCTGGATACGCCCGACGACTGGCAGCAATGGGGATTTGCTCAAACCAGTGAAATCCATCGCGCACAAAAAACCTGGGAAGGTGCGGACATCACGCCACGCGCTTCACAATATGGCGCTATCATGGAGCGTGCAAATCAGCTTCGCGACCCCGCTATTTTCGTAGAAGATGGGAAAATATTTCTATTGTACGCAATTGCCGGCGAACAGGGCATTGCGATTGGCGAACTCAGAAAACTATAGTTTCACTCTATCGGTGTGTGATTAAAGCTCGGCAACGCCATAATCGCTTCGATGCCTCCCAGTGTTTCGATCATTGTTGCCTGATCGGCAAATGCCTGCCGATTAACGTCCTCAGGATCGAGAATCTGTAGCAGCTGTTTACGCAATTCAGCTAATGTCGTTGCATGCGCAGAATCATCGGCCAGATTAACCAATTCCCGTGGATCATTTTCCATATCGAACAGCAATGACGGGTGTCCTTCCGAAAAATACACATACTTCCAGCGGCCCTTGCGCAACATGAAAAACCCGCATGGGCTGCCACCATCGTGGTATTCACTCAAAACCGGGCGCTCGGTATCGGGGTTATCAATAAACCCCTGTAACGGTCTACCCTGCCAGCTACTCTCAACATCGTTAATCTCTCCGTGAACCGCATGTTCAATTGTCGCCGCCAGATCTATTAGCGAGACCGGGGTAGCATTTATCGAGGGCTCAATGCCCGGCCCGTTTAATATCATGGGGATGCCTACCGAGTCCTCATACATGTAGCACTTGCCCCAGATGCCATGGTTGCCGGTCATATCTCCGTGGTCACTGGTGTAGATAATTTGAGTGGCGTCGGCCTGTCCCGACTTTTCCAAGGCAGTCAGTACCTGTGCCACGTTGTCGTCGAGAAAACTACACAGCGCGTAGTAATTCTTAAGCCCGATTTTTTCACTGTCGTGATCAAAATGTTCGGCATAATCCCAGAATTTACGCATCTCATCGATCACGGGGTGCTTTAACTGTTCTACCGGGTCACAGTCGTAGGGTTCTGGCAAATCTATGTCCCGATACAATTCATAAAACTGTTGCGGCGCTGACAAGGGAAAATGCGGGCAGATAAAGGATACGAACAGTATCCAGGGACTCGCATTGGAAACTCGGCGCTGTTCAAGCCAGCGCACTGCAGCCGCGGTGATATCGCGGTCATAGCGCGTATAACTGGTTTCGCCAGGGCCCAGGATTGACGCCATTTCGACAGAATCCGGAAAGCTGCCCATCGGCTTACGCTGCAAACCCTGGGGCCATCCAGCACCATTATTGGCCAGGTACATCGGCAAGATCTGCTCACTGAATCCGGTATCGTCGGCTGCTGAACGATAATGCTGCTTGCCGATCGAAACCACGTCGTGGCCTCTTTTCCGCAACCGATGCATCCAGCTCTGCTGCTGTCCGTAATACGGCTCGGCCGAGGACCAGCAGCGGTGCTCGAAAACCTGGGTCCCCGTTGCGAAGCTGGCACGCGCCGAAATACAGATCGGCGACGGCGTGTATGCGTTGTCGAAACGCACACCGCTATTGGCAAGCCTATCCAGTGTCGGGGTATGTACGAGCTTGTTCCCATAGGCACCCATGACCGAACAGGTATGCTCGTCCGACATGAAAACGATTACATTACTGCCGCTCATTCTATTTTGTGGGTCAAATTAAACAGGCCAGAAACAAATCAGGCTCCCGCAGGAGCCTGATTGCATTCAATTGCGAAACTGCCTAAGGCAGCCATTCACGCCAGATCGTTTCGTTAGCCTCCATCCACTCTTCGACGACTTCTTCGACATCGCGTTTCTTGAAGTCTATTTCGTAAATCATGCCCGCCTGTTGCTTGTTCGTCAGCCGATGATTCTTGATCAGCTGCACCACCTCGGGATGTTCCTTCATCAGGTCCGGATTGGCGTATTTAAATGTGACGTCATCTGGCCAGGAGGCTTCAGTCGGCAACTCAACTTCAACCAGGTCCAGCGCAGCATGTATCCAGTGCGGCGCCCAGGCGTAGGCAATAAAGGGCTCGCCGCGCTTGTACTTGGCGAGCATTTCGGCCCAGTGCGCGGTTTCTGAACCGAGTGCCTGCGCGTAAAAATCGACGCCCAGCGAATCCATTCGTTTCTGATCTTCACAGGCCCAGGCAGCTACTGGACAACCGATCAGGTTACCCTTGTCACCGGATTCGAGGCTTTTGAACATGTGCTTATATCTGTTCAGGTCCTTGAATGTCTTTAAATCCGGAGCCGATGCAGGAATCCCGCGTGCAGCATCGCCTTCTATGATGTAACGCGGCACCCAATAGGCAGTCTCACCGATGATGCCGGTATCTGCAATGATAGTTAACGATCCATCACCACCGTATTCGCTGAGATACTTTTCCTTGGTGGGATTATAGGAAGGCCAGGTTTCACAGTTGTAAAACAGGTCGCCTGCGCGAATTCCCTCCCAAACGCCAGGTCCTTGAGGAATGTTCACGGTTTTGACCTTGTAGCCCATCTCGTTTTCCAGCACGTATTGAATGGTGCGGCAGGTGACCACACCACCAGTCCAGTCAGGATCGGGGACGGTAAGGCGTTTGGCTGCCTCTACGGAAGGAATCGAACCGACGCTAAGCATCAGTATTACAGACGCCAGCGCGGTTTTTAGTTTTGATGACATTTTATTTTCTCCTCTCTTCGGGTATCGTATTTTTTGTCGCCAGTTTAAGGCGGGTTGGATCGATAATACTGCCTGTCAATGCGGTTGTCGAGTCAGTATAGGGTCATCTTTGATCAGGCCAATCCCATTGCCTCGCGTTGGGTTTTGGTCCAGGCCTGTGACATGCGGTCGAGAATAATCGCGAGCAATACAATCCCGATACCAGCCTGCAGCGAAAGGCCTATGCTCGCCATATTCATACCGTCGAACACTTGCAGGCCAAGCCCCTTGCCGCCGATCAACGGGGTAACGACTTCCATCGCCAGTGCCATCATGATGCCCTGGTTGATACCGAGCATTACCGCCGGAATCGCCATTGGAAGCTTGACCTTGACCAGGGTCTGTAGCGTCGACGCGCCAAACGAATTCGAAACCTCGTCGATCTGCTCAGGCAGCTCGCGAATGCCCAGAGTGGTGCAGCGAACAATAGGCGGTAGCGCATAGATCACGGTAGCGATGACCGCAGATACCTGCCCACCCTGAAAAAACATGACGACCGGTACCAGGTAGACGAATACCGGCATCGTCTGCATCGTATCGAGTATCGGTTTGAGTATGGTATCGGTGGTTTTACTGTAAGCTGATAAAATTCCCAACGGCACTCCAAAAATACAGCAAATTAGCACCGAAACGAGTACCGTTGACAGCGTGATCATGCCGAACAACCACAGGTCGGTGGCGCCGATAAACAGCAATCCCAGCAAAGTCGCTATAGCCAGTCCGCGACCGCTGAACAAGTAGGCGCCGACGACGAATACCAGGCTGGTGTACCACCATGGCAAACCTTTCAGAAAACTATTCAACGGGTTGATCAACCCAAACCAGAGGGTCTCCTTGATTCCCTGCGTAATCGCGTAAAACAGATCGTTGGTGATCAATTCATCCATGTACTGGTTGACCGGGGTGCGGAAACGGTATTCCCACTCGCGCGGGAATTTACCATACAGGTCGGTGTAGGCGTCGAGCAGCATCAAAACTGCGATCAACACCAGGCTCGCGATCAGGAAACTGCGCGCCAGCATGATTTCACGTACTTTGCCGGCAAAATCCGAATCGTAGATTGCAACCAGCCTGCATACCACCGAAGTTACCGCCAGCGCTACAAAATTCCCGCCCCGGGCAATTCGATGCCATATCCAGTCGATGCCGTATTCGATGTACAGTATCGGCTTAATTTTCTCCAGTCCCTGTGGAAACAAGCGAAATACGTGATCGTGTTGGCTGGCGCTGGTCTGTTCGATGTGTCCCATCGCGTAGGTCACGCGATCGAGGATGATCGCCATCAGCACGATCGCGAGTCCCCCTTCGAGCGCCTTGCCAACATTGAGCCGTTGCAGCCCCTGGAACACGATATCACCCAGTCCGGGCGAACCGATGAAAGTCGCCAGCACAACCAGCGCCAGCGCCATCATCACTGTCTGGTTGACACCCAGTTTAATTGACGGCATCGCGAGCGGAATCTTGACCTTGATTAGCGATTGCATCCGGGTCGCACCGAAAGAAGTCGCGGCCTCGTCGATCCCGGCCGGGACCTGGCGAATACCCAGATTGGTCAGGCGAACGACCGGTGGCAATGCATAAATGACAGTTGCGAGAATAGCGCCGGGCGCGCCGATACCGAACAGGTAAAATGCCGGGATCAGGTAGACAAAGGCCGGCAGCGTCTGCATGGTATCGAGAATCGGCCTGAGGAATGCTTCGAAACGATCGCTTTGCGACGCCATAACACCCAGCAAGACTCCGATTACGATCGATATCAGGATCGAAATACACATCAGGCTCAGGGTTTCCATCGATTCGTCCCAGAAGTCCAGCACCAGCCATGATCCAACCGCGACTATACCGAGCAGGCCCAGGCGCAAACCACCATAGGCAAATGCGGGTAACACCAGGATAACGAATACAACCTGCCACTGGGTAAAGGTCAGAAAATCGACCATCGACTCGTAAAACCAGATCACACCAGCGGCGACAGCGCGGGTCGTTGGTTGAATCAGAGGAAAAAACCTGTCTTTGAAGGCGTCAGTTTGTTCGGCGAACGGAAATGACTCGATCCAGCTCTTCGGGAATATGGTTTCGCCACCGTGAATTTTCCAGATCACCAGGGAGATCCCTAGTAGCGCAAAAGTGACTACCCAACTACGGTGTTCTTCCCATATATCAATCCACCAGTCTGAGCGTGCCTTTTCTTCGAATACCGCGCTCATACATCCTCACCCCATAAGATTCGCATTAGCTTATCCTTGATCAGCAACTCCTGCAATAGCGACACCGTTGGTTTACAGCCTGTTCGGCAGTAGGCTAAGATAGTCGGAAATCGCGGCAATTTAACGAGTATTACAATGTCCGAAGCACCCCAAATCGTGTGTAAGAATATCTGGAAGATATTTGGTACTTATCCCAAGCGGACGCTGGAAAATCTCGACCGTTCGCTGTCACGTGCCGAGGTACAGGAGCAAACCGGGCACGTGATCGGCGTTAATGATGTCTCTTTTGAAATCAACAAGGGCGAAACCTTCGTTGTCATGGGCCTGTCGGGCAGTGGCAAGTCGACATTGGTGCGCTGTATTTCACGACTGATCGATCCCACCGCCGGGGAGATGATCATCGATGGTGAAGACATCATGGGCTATAACGATGCCCAGCTCACCGAGTTACGCCGCTTTCGAATGAGCATGGTGTTCCAGCACTTCGGCCTGTTTCCGCACCGCAAGGTAATCGACAATATTTCCTTCGGTCTCGAAATTCGTGGCATGGATAAAAAAGAACGCAAGGCCAGAGCAATGGAAGTACTCGTAAAGGTCGGGCTGGACGGCTGGGCCGATCATTACCCGCGCGAACTCTCCGGTGGAATGCAGCAACGTGTCGGCCTCGCCCGCGCAATGGCGGTAGACCCCGAAATCCTGATCTTCGATGAACCTTTCAGCGCGCTCGACCCGCTGATTCGACGTGAAATGCAGGATGAATTGATCAAGATCCAGGCCGAGGTACAGAAGACCATGATCTTCATTACCCACGATTTTCTGGAAGCCATCAAGATGGGTGACCATATCGCGATCATGAAAGACGGGGTCGTGGTACAAATCGGCACGCCGGAGGAAATAGTGGCAAATCCCGTCGATGATTACGTGCGTGAATTTACCGAGGACGTACCTCGCTACAAGGTTCTCAGTGTCGGTAAAATCATGCGCGAAGCCTCGGACGCGACCAGGTCCAATGGGGCGCAGCGTGTTAATGAAGACGCCAAGCTCGACTCGTTAATCGATGTCGCCATCGCTGCGGACGGCCCACTCGCGGTGGTCGATGACCAGGATAAGATAATCGGTGAAATCGACCAGGCGATGATCCTGAAAGCGATGGACAGTCGTTCCTGAAATTCCGCATCATGTCGGCACTACCCCCCTTGAATAGACCACTCACCGACAAGGCCGAAAACTCTTTTACCCTGTCCTCTGATTATTATCTTTCCGCTGAAATCTACGAACTCGAAAAGCAGCGGATTTTTTACCGAAGCTGGCAGTACGTCGCCCATGAATCGATGTTGCCTGATCCAGGCGACTACTTCACGCTGCAGATTTGCGATGAGAGCATATTTGTCATTCGCTCGTCCGACTTGAAACTGCGCGCGTTCTACAATGTTTGCCGGCATCGGGCGCATGAATTATTACAGGGTGCCGGAAATGTGCGCAAACTGATTGTCTGCCCCTACCATGCATGGTCTTATGACAATGAAGGCAGTCTAAAAGTAGCCCGCATGGGTGAACATCGCCCCGGCTTTGATAAAGCTGAATTCGGGTTAAAAGAAATCAGGCTCGAGATATTGTGCGGCTGTATTTTCGTCAACCTGGACGATCAGTGTGAAAGCCTGCAAGCGCTTGCTGCAGGTCTCGAGGTAGATGTTCGCGAACACATCCCCTATCTTGATGACGTCGAACTCTGTGGCACCGACCTGCTCGGTGAAACCCGGATGGAGGCCGGCTGGAAAGTGGTCGTCGACAATTACGTCGAATGCTATCACTGCCGTCCGGCGCATAAGGCATTCGCCTCGATCATCGATATGGAAAAGTATCAAGTAGATGTACACGACCGCTGGTCCCGCCAGTATGGCCCCGATATCCGTATCGAAAATACAGCTTACCCGGTAGATCCCGATGTCGGAATTCAAAGCTCGGTATTCTGGTATCTATGGCCAAATACTACGTTTAACGTTCTGCCTGGCTCAAACGAATTTGCCGTGTTTGCGGTAAGACCGGTAACCACGACCAGCTCAACCTTTGGCGGTCATTCATTTGCTGTCGGCGGGAAAGTCTATCAACCTCGTGTTGACTACGTAGCGGATATCCTGGCACCCGAAGATATTCACCTTTGTGAATCGGTGCAGCGAGGGTTGAATTCGAAAAGCTATGACCAGGGCACTTTCATGGTGGATCCGGATCGTACCGGCGAGAGCGAATACGCCTTGCATCAATTTCACCGCCTGGTGCAACAGGCCCTAGCGATTGACTGATAGCCTTCCGTTCCGATCGATGAAAACAGCTTCGCCGGTTTTAATCTGTTTCATCCGTTCGCGCGAAATCTCCAGCACGGGAATGTTCATATCGTAAAGCCGGTTGGCAACCAACGTACCGACGCTGATGTTGACATCAGGCTCGCCTAGCACGAAGGCGATCGGCCCACTGCCATTGCGTAATGTTTCCGCGATTCCACCCGGGGTACCGGCTGATCCCTTGCTTTGCGGGATGCACAAAATTTTGCCTCCCACCAGTTGTCGGTATTGTGGGTGATGCACATCGATAATCTCGCCATTTGATGGGTCGAATCCGCCCCAAAAACTCAGCGTTTCATCAAGTACCAGTGCCGGTCCATCGGCTGAGCCGGCAATCAGAACCCTGCCCTCGATGTCGACTGATTGCTTACTCATGTGGCATCCCATTGATCGAGCATCACCTCGCCACTAACCGCGGATTCGATGCATTCACTTAAGCTTGCGATCAACACGTCCACCGGTAACATGCCCGGCGCGTAGTAGGCCCACTTCGCCGAGTTGGTCATGATCTTGCCGTGTAAGCCGTTAACGGCGGGCGAAAAATAGGTGCAGGTATCGGTGATTATCTTGACACCGGCCTGTTGCAAAGACTCGATCCAGCCCTGCTGCTTTGCCTGTTCAAATACATGCCGACTGGTGGACAGGTAAAATGTCAGTCGGGGGTCGATGCTACGACCATCGAGCAGGTTAACCAGGCGTTCGAATTCAGTGTAAGAGAAATGGGGCGTGCCAAGGGCGACGCCGGCCAGCGGTTGATCCGAATTTTTCCCGAGCTCATCTCGCGCTTGACGCAGGTCATCGACATTTAACTCCATAACTTGCGTCGGTTGTCGGCCTTGAAAGGCGATTTCGAGTGTTGCGGCTTCCGGGGTTATGCCAACCGCGTGAAACAACGGTACGCTGCCTGCCGAGCTGGCGGCAGCGCTGATCGCTTTCAGATCGTCCTCGTCACAGCTTTCCGGCAAGCCGACAATTGCCGGTACCCGATTGCCACACTTGCGTCCGACAATGTATCCGAGCAAGTGATAGAACAAATCATTGTTGCGGACTGCTTGTGGAATACTGCCCACATCGAACAGGATTTGAGCGGCTCGGGCCTCGTCTCGATGGAGCTTACTGAAAGGTACACGCCCGGTTATCGCAGCGCAGACATCAAGATAATCTCCATACATATTGCTGCGTGCGCCGATCACCGAGTTATAAAAACTGACCGCGTTAGACTCGGAGCCGACGATGTGATCGCCGAGTCCGGGCCTACCGGGTAATTGATAGGGCGCACAGGTCCACACCGGGTTACAGCCTAGCTTGACGTAGGCCTGCATCAATTCCCTTGCTTCATGCATTTCGCGACTCGCCAGCGGATCACGCACCGACAGGTCATTGAGCGACACCAGGCCATTGTTGGTCCAGGAAGGTACTGCCAGCGAAGCGCCATGATCGAGCATGTAATTGACAAAGTCGAGATGCGCGCGCCCGTTGTAAAAACAGGCATCGATGTGCGCAAAACTGATATCGATCAGCGCATCTGCCTGGTCGATGTGAGCAGCGGTTACTATTGTTTGCATGGCAAATTGCATGGCCTTGCCAAGCCTGCCATCGAGCCGTGCCTGATCCAGCTCGTTGAGTTGCAATTCCCCGGTTACCAATACCTCTTTAGTTGCGTCCATATCAGCACCAATCACTTGAGTTGGCCTTGTTAAAGGCATAATCTGCGGTTAATTATCGTGACATGCAAGGAGTATTTTATGGAGGACCTCGAAACCTGGCTGGAGCGCGTATATCAGGCGGATGGAGAACGTAAAACACTCGATACCCTGTATGATGAATGGGCACATGATTATGACCAGCAATTATGGGCAAGCGGCAATCCATATATCGCGATCGCTACCGGCCTGATCGGGCGCCATGTGCGGGACTATGACGCCAAAATTCTCGATGCCGGCTGTGGTACCGGGAACATGGCACAGGTGCTGCACCAGATGGGATATCGCAATATCGAGGGACTCGATCCCTCATCCGGCATGCTTGCGGTCGCGCAACGCAAAGAGGTATACCAGCAGTTGCATCAGCTTTATCTCGACAGCCGGATTGACCTGGCCGACGACAGCTTCGATGCGGTCGTGGCAGCCGGCGTACTCACGCACGGCCACGCGCCCCCCGAATCACTCGACGGCATCCTGAAATTGGCTCGACCTGGCGGTACGATCGTGTTCTCACTATCGGCGATCGCATACGACGAGTACGGCTTCAAGCCAAAAATTGCCGCGCTCGAAGAAACAGGGAAATGGGAAAAGCTCGATCAATCGCTGCTATTTCGCACCTACCCTTTCTCTGCAAAAGAGGCGCATTTACGCCATTGGGTGTTAGCCTATCGAAAATCCGATTAAGCTGTAATAGTCGTCAAACAATTCAGCATATTTTTGGTCAAATGGTTAGAATTGGTCCTTGCAATTAGTTATTGCGTGACTACTTCAGTATATTAAAAATGATTAAGGTATAACCCAGGTGTCCGAACCAACTCCAACTCGTAAGCCGCGACTCTGGCTCCGACTATTACTGGTGTTTCTGCTGCTCATTATCATGAGTGGTGCGCTGGGGTACAAAAAGTTTTTACAGATCCAGGAGCAGATCGCCCAGGGCAGCCAGGCGCCTCCACCAATCAGCGTAACCGTAGCCGAGGCTGAAATTGCCCAATGGGAACGCCGTATCAAGGCGATAGGCACCCTGGTGGCATTTCAGGGAGTCGATGTAACAACCGAGGTTTCCGGCGTAATCACTTCGATTAGTTTCGAATCGGGTGGTGAGGTCAAGCAAGGTTCGCTACTGGTCGAACTCGACAATCGCACTGAAACCGCCAACCTCGAATCAGCACGCGCCAAGTTTAATGCGGATAATAGCCAGTACAAACGATTGCTCAAGCTCAAGGATCAATCGTTTGTAACCAGTAACGATATCGATACCCAGGCATCGCTGGTCGATATTGCAGAAGCCAAGATCAACGTTGCCCGTGCCGCGCTCGAGAAGAAGCAAATCTTTGCCCCATTTTCAGGAAAGCTTGGTATTCGACAGGTCGATCTCGGTGAATACGTTGCACCAGGGACCAATATCGTGACCCTGTTGTCGCTCGACCGGCTATATCTCGACTTTACCCTGCCGGAAAGTAATTTTAATGACCTCATTATCGATCAGTTGATCGAGTTTCGCGTCCACGCTTATCCTGATCAGACGTTTAGCGCCAAAGTTGAAACCTGGAATCCGCAACTCGATGCCAATACGCGTAATATCGCGATTCGTGCGGTAGTAGACAATCGAGAACGGTTACTGGCGCCTGGCATGTTCGCCGATACGAGTGTTCGATCAAGACGCCAGATGGAAGTTGTCACCGTTCCTGAAACCGCAATCTTTTATAACATTTACGGCGAAGCAGCTTACGTTCTCGAAAGACAACCCGGTGGCAGCGAGGAGGCCCTGCCCGACTACCGGTTGGCTGCACGCCAGATTGATGTCGCTTACCGTAGTTCAGGATTAGCCGGCGTCAACAGTGGTTTGAAATCCGGTGATATTGTGGTGACCTCGGGACAACTCAAACTCTACCCAAGCCTGCGGGTTGCGATCGTCGATGACGTGCCCGAATACCAGTCATCTAGTCAATAAACCGCAATGTTGACCGATTATTTCATCAAGCGCCCGGTGCTGTCCCTGGTGATCAGCACACTGATTGTACTGCTCGGTGTGCAGGCTTTTTTCAATACCCAGGTCCGGCAGTATCCGGAACTCGAAACCTCGATCATCACGATTACTACCGCCTATCCCGGCGCCAGCTCCGAATTGATACAGGGCTTCATCACCACCCCGGTCCAGCAGGCGGTTTCGAGCACCGTGGGGATCGATTTCGTACGCTCCAGTAGCAGTAACAGTGTTTCAGTGGTTGAAGTGCATATGAAACTCGGGGTCGATGCCGATGTTGCCCTGACCGAAGTCAGCACCAAGGTCTCGTCGATCAGAGGAGAATTACCGATCGAGTCCGAAGACCCGGTAATTGTCAAGCAATCGGCGGAAGGCTTCGCGCTGGCTTACTATGGCTTCTACAGCGAAACGCTAACTGACGTTGAAGTTACCGATTACTTGCTACGTACGATTCAACCCGCACTGGCCACCGTCAAGGGAGTCGCTCAGGCCGAGATTCTGGGTGGTAAAACCTACTCGATGCGAGTCTGGATGGATCCGGTGCGCATGGCCGCGTTAAGGGTTTCGGCGGCCGATATTGTCAATGCCATCAGCGACGAAAATTACCAGTCAGCAGCCGGGCAGACTCGAGGACAACTGGTGCAAACCGACGTCAACGCGGTGACCGATACCGGTGATCCGGAAATTTTCAAGCGTTTCATCATCCGCGAAGAAGGCGATAACAAGGTTCGTCTCGGTGACGTTGCCGAAATCGAGCTCGGTGCCGAAAACTATGACTCGCTGGTCATGTTCGATAACGTGCCATCGATTTACATTGGCATTAATGGCACTACCGATGGTAATCCGTTAACCACGATCAAGCTGGTCACCGCCGAGCTGGAAAAGATGAAGAGTTCTTTTCCACCCGGCCTCAATGTTGCGATTGCTTATGATTCTACCGAGTTCATCCAGGCATCGATCAACGAGGTGATCTTTACCCTGGCGCAAGCCTCGCTCATTGTCATTGTCGTTATCTTTCTGTTCCTGGGATCTTTCCGCTCCACCATGATTCCACTGGTCACCATCCCGCTGTCTATCATCGGCGTGTTGTTTTACATGCAGATCATGGGGTATTCGATCAATTTGTTAACACTGCTGGCAATGGTCATGGCGATCGGCCTGCTGGTCGACGACGCAATCCTCGTCGTGGAAAACATTTACCGACATATCGGCGAGGGTTTGAAGCCGTTGCAGGCGGCATTACAGGGTGCGCGTGAAATTGCAAAACCGGTTATCGCGACCACGATCGTACTGTGTGTGGTCTACGCCCCGATTGGCCTGCTTGGCGGACTTACCGGGGTATTGTTCAAGGAATTCGCATTTACCCTGGTCGGTACGATTATCATTTCGACCATTATCGCGCTGACCCTGTCGCCGATGATGTGTTCGAGATTGCTCAAGCCCACCATTTCCAACAATGCTTACGCGCGCTATGTAAACGACCTGTTCGAGAAAATACATCGCCGCTATGAAAATGCCCTTGCCAATTCACTGAAAACACGCTCCGTCACGGTTTTCTTCGTGATAGGCGTGGTCGTAATGCTGGCCGCCATGTTCCAGTTTATCCAGAAAGAACTCGCACCGGAAGAAGACCAGGGCGTGATTTTCACTTTCTCGCAGGCACCCGATCACAGCAGCCTCGACTACCTGAACAAGTACACCGCACCTTACATCGACATTTTCCGCAAGTACGAAGATGAATATCAATCGTCTTTTATGGCGAACGGTTTTGGCGGGCCGACAGTATCCTTCGCTGGCATGTTGTTAAAGCCATGGGAGGATCGCAACCTGACTTCGATCGAAATGATTCCGGAAATTCAGATGGCGCTTGATCAGCAACCCGGATTGCAAAGTTTCGCGTTTAATCCACCCTCGCTACCCGGTGCCAGTGGCAACACCCCGGTGGAATTCATTCTCAAGACCCAGCAGGGCTACGATCAGTTATATGGCGTGGTCCAGCAAATCCTTAACAAGGCCCGCGAGAGTGGCAAGTTTTTCTTCATCAAGAGTGACTTCAATTTCAGCAAACCGGAAATACGGGTCACGATAAATCGCGAACGCGCCGATTCCATGGGTATTTCGATGCGTGAAATCGGTCAAACCCTGGGTGTGATCCTGGCTGAAGGCTATGTCAGTCGCTTCAACCTGGCCGGACGCAGTTACAAGATCATTCCACAGGCGCGACGCGAGGAACGTCAAAATGCCGAAATCGTCGGCCAGTATTTCGTCTACTCCGACCGCGGCGAACAAATCAACCTGTCAACGCTGGTTGACATTGACTATACCTCGGTACCCCGCGAGCTGGTGCAGTTTCAGCAACAAAACGCCGCCAAAATCGACGCGGTCCCGGGCGTACCACTCGGCGAGGCATTACAGGTACTGCGTGATATCACCGAACAAGTTGCACCCGCTGGTTATACCTTCGACTACCAGGGACAGTCGCGCCAACTGATCCAGGAGGGCTCGGTGCTGGCGCTCACCTTCGGATTCGCGATTGTCGTCGTTTTCCTGGTACTGGCCGCACAATACGAGAGTTTGCGTGACCCATTCATTATCCTGACAACGGTACCACTGGCAATGTTTGGCGCCCTGATACCGATGTTCCTGTCGCAGGTGTCGATGAATATTTATAGCCAGGTCGGATTGATTACACTAATCGGGTTGGTCAGTAAACACGGCATTCTAATTGTCGAATTTGCCAACGAAATGCAGAAAAACGATAACCTGTCACCGGTCGAGGCCGTAATCAAAGCCGCTTCAATCCGACTGCGGCCAATCCTGATGACTTCCTTTTCTACGATTATCGGAATAATGCCCCTGGTTGTTGCGAGCGGTGCGGGCGCAGCGAGTCGGCAGTCGATCGGGATCACGATCGTGTGCGGATTTGCGATCGGCACCCTGTTCACCCTGTTCGTGCTACCGGTGATTTACACTTTCTTTGCCGCCGATCACCGTCCGGTGAAAGCCGATGAAGACCAGGAACTGCTGGCATCCCAGCTAGTTTAAGGGATCGCGCAATTCAGCGAACTTTTGCTTACAGCATTTCGTTCATCCACGAGTTCACCAGGAATCGCGCAATCGAGTCTCGTCGTGGCAGACAAAAATAATCTCCATCGTCGCCCCACTCCCCGAATTCCCGCAACTGCTCGGCTTCGAACCAATGCGCCTCTTCAATTTCGACGCCGTCCACCACGATCTCCCGGGTCAGCGCCTCGGCCCTGAAACCCAGCATGATGGAAGACGGGAACGGCCACGGTTGGGAGGCCTGGTACTCGATTTTTCCGACCTTGATACCGCATTCTTCAAAAACCTCGCGCGCGACCGTCTCTTCCAGGCTTTCCAGCGGATCGACGAAACCCGCCAGGGTCGACATCATGCGGCTCGGAAAACGCGAGTTGCGCGCGAGCAGGCAACGTGGTTTTTCTGGATTGGAACGATCCTCGACCAGCATGATCACGGCCGGATCGGTACGTGGAAAATGCATGCGCGCACAACCGCTGTTGCTACAACGGCGCATGTGGCCACCATTTTCGCTTTGTGTCGGACTGCCGCAAATACCACAATAGCGGTGATTTCGATTCCAGAAAAGCAATCCCCTGGCATAGGCGAGTTGTGCCGCCTGCTCTGAATCAAGTAACCAGCCAACATCCCGCAGATCGACAAACTCGTTGTCGCCGACATAAGCCGCGAGCACTTCATCATCGTGATCGGAAACATCCAGTGCGAACATGGGACCGTGACGATCCAGGCCGAGGAACACTCGTTGCTCGGACTCATCTGTCAGATTTTCAATTTCGACTTTTGGAAAATGAATGACTTCCGGGGTGTCTTGCTTTCGCTTATTCCAGCACATCAGGCTTTTATCGTTCCTTACGATATAAACACGACACTGCTGTCGGGCCCACTGCTGTTCGAGCCATTCTCGGTCTTTGCGTGACTCGCTGGCCCGGTCCAGGCTTAATTCACGATAATAAATCACGGCCTTAGCTTATCACGAATTACTGGCGCTTCGTGGATGGCTAATGAAGGACCACTCACGAGGGATTTTATTTCCGGTAGTCCTCGATTGCCTGTTTCAACTCGTCATATTCCTCGCAACCGAAAAAGCATTCCTTATCCAAAACCGCAAGCAGCTCCTCGGCTTTTTCAGGTTGTCCGAGTTGCAAGTAAAGCTCGCCAAGATATTCATTGGCGCCACGATGCTCGGGATCGATTTTCAAAGCTTTCAGGTAATTTTCTAACGCAATATCGAAGTGGCCCAGTTTGCGATGGCTGTAGGCCAGCAGATTCAATAGGTCAGCATTATCGGGTTTGTCACTTAAAGCCTCGTCGAGTTCGGCAATCGCCTGCTGGTATTTTTCAGCTTTGATCAGTTTCTTAAATGGCGCTAGCCGGGAACTATCGCCACTGTCACCACCATCGGCATAAACCGGGGCCACTCCAAAACCGGCGAACGCCATCACTATTACGTAGATTGTCAATTTTTGCATCTTTTCACCTCAATCTTTGAACCTGGCAATCAATTTTAAGTTCCCGGTGATAACCATCTAAGCAATCACGGCAGCTGATCTAAGCTCCTCGAGTTGGCGCTCATTTAAGCCCAGTAATTCCTCGAGTACCTCCCGATTATCATGCCCCAGCTCACCACCTGGCCATCGAGTAACGCCTGGCGTGCGCGAAAGCCTGGGCGCCAGTGCCGGAATTTTTAAAGGTTGTCCGTCGATCTCAACCGTTTCGAACAATCCCCGGGCATTGAAATGCTCATCATTAATCATATCTTCGACATTGTAGATTGGTCCGGCTGGCACCCTGGCCTGATCGAGTTTATCAAGCAGGTCTGCGGATTCGTTAACGGCACACCATTGCGATAATACTGAATCTATTTCGGCTTCGTGTTTTACACGTCCCGGGTTGCTCGCCAGGCGCGGGTCATCGGCCATCTGCGGATGCTCCGCCGCAACCATCAGGCGCTGAAAAATTGAATCGCCGTTACCGCCAATAACGATAAACTTGCCGTCGCGGCAACGATAGGTATTGGTCGGCACGATCCCGGTGACGGTACTACCCGAGGGTTCGCGGACTACGCCGTTACCATCGTACTCCGGCACTACCGCTTCCATCAGGTTGAACATCGATTCGACCAGCGCTACATCAACGATCTGCCCGGATCCACTCGACTGCTTCTCCAACAGCGCCATGGTAATTCCCAGCGCAGCGTGGATCCCTGAAATCGTATCGCCGATGCTGAGATTAGGTCGCACCGGCGCCTCTCCGGGGTGGCCATTGACATACCGGAATCCGCTCATGCCTTCACAAACCGAGGCAAAACCGGGTTTACTCGAATAAGGCCCGTCCTGTCCATAGCCGGATATACGGGCGTAAACCAGCCCCGGATTACTGTCCTTAAAATCCTTCGGCCCAAGACCCCATTGCTCGACCACGCCGGGTCTGAAGTTTTCGATGACTACGTCGGCCTTGTCGACCAGTTGACGCACCAGGTCAATACCCTGATCGGTCTTCAAATCGATGGTTACAGATTTCTTGTTGCGAGCCAGCGATCGCCACCACAACGAGGTATCCCCACGCATTTCTCGCCAGCGCCGGATGGGATCGCCACCCCTGGGTGGTTCTATCTTGATCACCTCTGCACCAAAATAGCCCAGCATGCATCCAGCAAACGGCCCCGCCAACAGCTGCCCCAGTTCGATAACCCGATATCCCGCAAGCGGTCCCGATGACTTCATAAACTACCCCGGTGCAATAGAATGTCTTGCGAAATGGTACTCAGGATGAGCCTGTGTGGCCAGTCGAAACCAGTATCCCGGTGTCGGCAAGCATCCTGGTTTTCGCCCAGACTCTGCTGCAGAAGGCGCCGGATCAAACCCTAAATTCGGGTTATCGGCATAAATCTAGTGCATGCGCAATCCGATTGAATTACCATTAATCGTCACCCAAGAGTTTGCTTTAATGTCACCCGTAGTACTCGCCGATTCCGGCCCCGAAATTAAGATTTTCGTGCTTGATACCAACGTATTGATGCACGACCCCACGGCCCTCTTCAAGTTCCAGGAACACCATGTGTACCTGCCGATGACCGTACTTGAAGAACTGGACAACGCCAAGCTCGGGGTCTCGGAAGTCGCACGTAACGTGCGTCAAACCAACCGCTTTATCGATGAAATACTGACCGCGCAAAAAGAAGTCGTTATAGAGCAGGGTCTGCAGCTGAACCAGTTCAGCGCCGCGGAAGAACCCTACAAGTGCAGCGGACGCCTGTTTTTCCAGACCCAGGCACATGGTTCCAATCTTCCGCAATCGCTGCCGGGAAACAAGAATGACAATTCGATTCTGAATACCATCATCGCACTCAAGGATGAAGCCGGGGATCACGAGACTGTCCTGGTTTCCAAAGACATCAACCTGCGCATCAAGGCGACAATTCTCGGCATCAAGGCCGAAGATTACGCCAATGACCGGGTCGTCGATGACCTGGATCTGCTGTTCAGCGGTTCATATCAGCTTGCCGAGGACTTCTGGGAAGCTCACGGCAAGCAGATCGAAAGCTGGCAGGAAGAAGGCAAGGCCTACTACGAAGTCCAGGGCCTGAATGGCGAAGCATGGTTCCCGAATCAGTTCATCTATATTGATGATGAATTCGAGGCGATCGTGCGCAGGAGGAACGAGGCGGGATTTCTGATCGAAGTCTGTCAGAATTTCTATGGCCAGCGGCATTCGGTCTGGGGCATTACCGCGCGCAACCGAGAGCAAAATTTTGCACTGAATTTATTAATGGATCCGGAAATCGACTTTGTCACGCTATCGGGCAGTGCCGGGACTGGTAAAACTTTGCTGGCACTGGCCGCAGGTCTCACCCAGACACTGGACCAGGGCCTGTACAAGGAAATTATAATGACTCGTGTAACGATTCCGATTGGCGAAGATATCGGATTTCTGCCGGGCACGGAGGAAGAGAAGATGACGCCCTGGATGGGTGCCTTGATGGACAACATGGAAGTGCTTACCGGCAGTGATCAAAAAGATTCCTGGGAACAGGCCGCGACAAACGATTTACTGCGCAACCGCATCAAGATCCGATCACTTAATTTCATGCGCGGACGTACTTTCCAGAACAAGTTCATTATTATCGATGAGGCGCAAAACCTGACCTCGAAACAAATGAAAACGCTAATTACGCGCAGCGGCACCGGCACCAAGATCGTCTGCCTTGGCAACCTCAAGCAAATTGATACCCCTTACCTGACCGAAACCACATCGGGCATGACAAACGTGGTTGATCGTTTCAAGCACTGGGAACACAGCGGACATATCACGCTGATGAACGTTGAGCGCTCACGCCTCGCCGACTACGCTTCGGATATGCTTTAAGCCGGGTTTAGTCGGCCAGGGTGATACCACTGGTATCAGGTGGTGGTGGTTCCTGTTCCTTCTTGGCATCGCTGAGATCGCTACCCACCGGCGCAATATTAAAGCCGGTGATATCGATATCGGGCTCTTCGGCTTCCTTGTATTCATCCTGTAACTCGCTGCCAACCGGAGCTATTGATGCGGCCAGGTCTTCAATTTGATCCCCGGTTATACCAAGTGGATCGGTTTGTGGCGGGGGCCCAACTTCACCATCGTAGTTGGTTTCGTATTCCGTCGGGGGCGGTGCCGGCTTTGCTGCAGGTTCAGCGGTTGGCGCTGCCGCCGCTGGTTGAGCCGGCGTTGCCTCACCACCGGTTGAGCTTATCTCACACTCGGCACCGGCACGATTAAGCGCTGTTTTATACTTTGCGGCAGTAGCCTGGTCGATATTTTTCTTGATTACGATGCGTTTGCCGGAAAACAGTTGTGCCAGCTTGGCGTCATCGGCATTGAACATTTTGCCGATCTTGGCCTTAACATCTTCCAGATTCGTGCCTTCACTGATCTGGCCCGAAAATGCGACTTCGAATAGTTGATCACTCATGTCATGATTCCCTAGCTACTGCACTATACTATAGACCAAATTTTAACACTCTGAACGATGACTAAAAACACCGAAATAACCCGCCTTACGCCCCGCGGCAACATGGATATCCTGTCACAGCTCGAGGTGAACCAGCTAAAACAGGGTAGCCAGGACGATGGACTTTATGAGACATTTCGCCGTTGCTCGCTCGCCGTATTGAACGTCGACAGTACCACCGATGATGCTCGTGAAGTGCTGGAGCGTCACCGGGACTTCCAAATTCACGTGGTGCAACAGGAACGTGGACTTAAGCTGGAGATCAATAACGCACCCGAAAGTGCATTTGTCGATGGCAAGGTCATCATCGGAATTCAGGAACAATTGTTCGCCGTACTGCGTGACGTTTCGTATGTCAAAAACAAAATCGCTTCGAACCAGATCTTCGACATTAACACCAGCGAGGGAATCACCAACGTGGTGTTCCATATCCTGCGCAACGCACGCATACTGGTTCCGGAAATCGAGCCAAACCTGGTTGTGTGTTGGGGCGGACATTCGATTGGCCGGGTCGAATACGATTATTGTAAAGATGTGGGCTACCAGCTGGGTCTGCGCAACTTGAACGTCTGTACCGGCTGTGGTCCCGGCGCCATGAAAGCACCGATGAAAGGCGCCGCGATCGGTCACAACAAGCAGCGTATCCGCCGTGGCCGCTACGTCGGTCTGACCGAGCCAGGCATCATCGCCGCCGAATCCCCCAACCCGATCGTCAACGAGCTCGTCATTCTGCCGGATATTGAAAAACGACTCGAAGCTTTCGTGCGTGCCGGCCATGGGATCGTCGTGTTTCCCGGAGGGGTCGGCACTGCCGAGGAAATCCTCTTCATCCTTGGCATCCTGCTGAACCCTGCGAATCAGCATATTCCGTTTCCCTTGATTTTGAGCGGCCCTGCCAGTTCCAGGGATTATTTCAAACAAATCGACGATTTCATTAAGCTGGCTCTCGGTCGTGAGGCTCAGGAACATTACAGCATAATCATTGATGACCCGGTCAAGGTCGCACGTGAAATGTCGGCCGGACTGGAATCGGTGCGTAACTTCCGACGGGAAAATTCGGATGCCTATTATTTCAACTGGATCTTGAATATCGATCACCAGTTTCAAAAACCGTTCGATCCAAGCCACGAAAACGTCTCCGCGCTCAACATCAGCCGCGACCAGCCCTTGCACTTACTGGCAGCCGATTTGCGCCGGGCATTTTCGGCCATCGTCGCTGGTAATGTAAAAGCGGACGGCATCCAGCGGATCGAGCAACATGGGCCTTTCGACATAAACGGCGAGAAAAATATCATGCAAACGCTGGACGATTTACTGCATTCCTTTGTCGATCAACAACGCATGAAAGTGCCCGGCAAAAACTACACCCCTTGTTATCACCTGAATAAACAGTAACAATTCTGCTGCAACAAAATAGACCGGGGACAACATGAGTTCGATCAAGGCCATTGCAATAAAAAATCGACCCCGCGTGGCGATGCAGGTCATCGATAGCGCAAAGATTACTGTCGCAAACGGAATTCTCGGCGATTTTCGGGGAACCCAGCAGGGACGCCAGATAACCATCCTGAGTGAATCAGCCTGGCATAAAGCCTGTGCCGAAATCGATGCTGACCTGCCTTGGACCACGCGCCGCGCCAACCTGCTTGTCGATGAAGTTGAATTTGATGCCTCTTACGTGGGCAAAACTGTACGCATCGGCAACGTGCAACTTATGGTGACCGAGGAAACCGATCCCTGTTCACGCATGGATGCACAGCACCAGGGTTTGACCGCAGCCTTGACTCCGGATTGGCGGGGCGGGATAAGTTGTAATGTCATAAAACCGGGTGAGATCAGGATCGGAGATCAAATCGAATTCGATTGAATGCGTAACATTTCTCTTTCGATTCGGATTCCGTTAATGCAATAGCTAACCACGCTGACAAATACCACTGCGCTGCCGATCAAGGTTAGCCAACTGGGTTTTTCACCAATCCCGATCCAGACCCAGATGGGAGCAAGAATTGATTCGGTCAGCGAGAAAAGTGCAACTTCGGATGCCATGATATAGCGTGCCGCGACAGTGAAGCACCAGAAGCCGATACCAAACTGTAGACAGCCCATGGTGATTGCAATTGCCAGGTCGCGGTTTGAAATGACAAAGGATTCAACGAAAAACGCCGCAACTCCACCCATCACGATCCCGCTGAGACAGGTCGCCGGAAGCATATCGGTACCACGTTTATCGCGAATTATCAGCAGGAAAGCCACGAAAGACGCGACCACGCCAAGTGCAGCGACATTACCGGCCCAGCGACCTTCGAGCAGGCCATCGGCGAACATCAGGCCAATTCCGGCCAGCGACACCAGCATCGCAATGACACCGAAGCGAGAAGTTCTCTCTCCGAGCACCAACCAGGCCACGAACGCAGTAGCCAGTGGCGCGGCTCCGATAATAAACACGGCGTTTGCAACCGTGGTCAGCAGGATTGCGAAGATATAGCAAATCGAGCCAAGCCCTAGTACCAGTGCCGCCCAGAGACCGGGCTTGCCAATCGCCAGGAATGCACGACCGATACCCGAGCGGTAACGAATCAACAATAACAGGAACAAGGTTAAAGAGAATGTAAAACCGCGGTAGAACAGAACCTGCCAACCGCTTGCGGATTCGATGTTACGTAACAGGATTCCCGAGGTGCTAAGAAAAAAGCCGCCGATAATGACCAGCATTACACCATAACTGTAGCGACGTTCCACTAGTGCTGTTTCAACCTTAAAATTGCGAATTCGGCGTCTCTCAGGTTAGTCTGAAAGAGCACTAGGGAACCTTGACGACTGCCCTGCCCCTGATTTTTCCCGCCAGAATATCTTCCGCCGCCTGTGGCAAATCTGCGAAATCCAGATCGAAAGACAGGCTATCCAGCAAATCCAGATCAAGATCGGAGGCCAGGCGCTGCCAGGCGATTTTGCGCCTCGAAATCGGTGCCATTACCGAGTCAATACCATACATTGAGATGCCACGTAGTATAAACGGCGCAACCGTAGTCGGCAGGTTCATCGACTCGGCCAAACCGCATATGGCTGCCGCGCCACCATACTTGAGCTGACTGAGGACATTGGCAAGCGTGTTACCGCCGGCAACGTCGATCGCTCCACTCCAAAGTTCCTTGCCAAGCGGGCGCGCTTTCTCTGAAAAATCCGCGCGATCCAGCACCTCCGAGGCGCCCAGGCCCAGTAAAAAATCTTTTTCATTCATGCGTCCGGTAGTCGCCACCACACGATGTCCAAGCCGATTCAAAATCGCAACGGCGACACTGCCAACCCCACCCGATGCACCAGTAACCAGGATATCGCCGTCGCCGGGTTTGATACCATGGTCTTCCAGCGCCATGATGCTCAACATTGCGGTATATCCCGCAGTACCAATCGCCATCGCGTGGCGTGTATCCAGGCCTTCCGGTAGCGCCACCAGCCAGTCGCCACTGACCCGCGCCTTTTGCGCGTAGCCACCGGAGTGCCCTTCGCCAACCCCGAATCCGTTCAGGATCACGCGATCGCCAGCGCTGAAACCGGAATGGCTGGATTCCGTAACCGTGCCGCTGAAATCAATACCGGGCGTGAGCGGGAATTTTCGAATAACCGGTGACCTGCCGGTTAGCGCCAGGCCATCCTTGTAATTAAGCGTGGTGTATTCGACGTCAACCGTGACGTCGCCTTCCATCAAGTCACTGTCGCTTAGCTGTGTCAGCGCACAACGTTGGCCCTCGTCACTTTTGCCAATCTGGTAAGCCTGAAATTGTTCCGACATGCATCAACCCCGTAGAAATTCTATTTGTAATACAAATCATGTTAAAGTAATTGTTCCGCAAATGCATCACCAAACCAGGGACATAACAGTGCAGGAAAATACAATCGTCAAGGCCAGTATTTCGAAACAAATTGCCGAGCAACTGCGATCGGCCATCGTTGCCGGCCAATTCAAAATTGGTCAGCGCTTGCCCACCGAAGATGAGCTGGCACAACGCTACGGCGTCTCGCGCCCCAGCGTGCGTGAAGCACTGAAGCGGCTCGCCGCACAGAACCTGGTGCGCGCAAAACGCGGCCCGACAGGTGGAAATTTCGTGGTCCAGCCAAGCTATTCTGAACTGGCCGAGTCCCTGAGCGGTGCAGCCACCCTGCTGGTTGGCATGGGGGCCCTTAGCATTGAAGAAATTATCGAGGCACGGCGTGCCTTGCAGGGCAGCTGCATCGATCTTGCTGCTAACAACGCGAGCGCAACCCATATCCAGAATATCGAAGCTGCGTTAAAGCGTCAGCAAGACCCCGGGATCAGTGATGAAGCATTTTGCCAGGCCGACGTCGCTTTTCACCGGGCGCTGGTCGATGCCACCGACAATGGCATGCTGCGTTTCGTCATGTATACCGTAATCGAGGCATTGATTCCGGTTACCAACATGGTGGTAACGGTGGTGCGTGAGCGCAGCGATATTATCTCGCTACACCGACAGATGCTCGAACATCTCAAGCAGGGTGAAGCCGATGCGCTTAAAGTCCGAATGGATGAATTGCTCGATTACCTGTTGCAGAAATTTGAACAGGCCAGCACTTGCAGGGCTTAGGTTAAATTAAGACTGTCGATCTATAACAAAAAGTAAGCCGAGATCCCGACCAGCAGCAGAATACCCAGTAAACCGATGACCGCCAAACTACGGTCAACAACACGCTCCTGTTCGAAACTTTGGATTAATTCGTGAATGCCAGCCAGTGCACTGGCAGCGAGCTTGTGCTTTTTGTAGCCCTCAATAACCTGCTCTGATCTCGAAGTTTCCTGTGACATAGCGCCTGTTTTTACCTGACATATCAATTTATAATAGGGTTCGACCAGGGCTAAAGCAACCGTAACTGTTTCACAGCAAGAGCGAGACCATAAATTGATTCCAATCATACTTTCCGGCGGTTCCGGCACCAGGCTATGGCCATTGTCGCGCAAAATGTATCCGAAGCAGTTTTTAAGCCTGCTGCATGATGAGACTATGCTGCAAATGACATTGTCGCGCCTCGACGGGCTGGAACATGCCGCGCCTACCGTGATATGCAACAATGAGCACCGCTTCATGGTTGCCGAACAGGCACGCCAGATTGGCATCGAAGACTTGTCGATCATTCTCGAACCCTTTGGCAAAAACACGGCACCAGCCATCGCGGTTGCGGCGATTCACGCCGCCGGGCTCGCGGAAGATCCGATCCTGCTGGTACTTTCCGCAGACCACGAAATAGCTGACGAGAAGGCGTTTCACGATGCGGTAAAAAAGGCTCAGCCGCTAGCCGAGGCCGGCAAGCTGGTGACTTTCGGGATTGTCCCTACAAATGCCGCCACGGGTTACGGTTATATTAAACGCGGAAAAGCTGAAGGTAACGGATTCATCGTCGATCAATTTGTCGAAAAACCCGATCGCGACACGGCCGAGAAATACCTGGCCACGGGAGATTACTACTGGAACAGTGGTATGTTTATGTTCAAGGCACAAACCTATCTACAGGAACTGGAAAAATTTAAACCGGATATGGTCAGCCATTGCCAGCTTGCAGTTGGTAACCTGCAGGAAGATATCGGCTTTTTACGACTTGATGCGGACGCGTATGGCAAATGCGAGCCCGAATCAATCGACTATGCGGTAATGGAAAAAACCGACCTGGCCTGCGTGGTGCCGATGGATGCTGGCTGGAGTGATATCGGCAGCTGGTCGTCGTTATGGCACCAGGGCGAAAAGGATAAGGCTGGAAACACCACGCACGGCGATGTCATCACAAGCAACACCGAAAATTCGTTTGTGCACGCGGAAAGTCGCCTGGTCGCCACGGTTGGGGTCGAAGACCTCGTAATTGTGGAAACCCATGACGCGGTGCTGGTAGCTGACAAGGAGCAGGCGCCCGAGGTAAAGCAAATTGTCGAGCAACTCAAGCGAGAGCAGCGCGAGGAAGAAAATTTTCATCGTATCGTTTACCGTCCCTGGGGTAGTTTCGATTCCGTCGATGAAGGCGAGCGTTACAAGGTCAAACGGATAACCGTCAGCCCCGGCGCCCGGTTGTCCAAGCAAAAGCATCATCGTGCTGAACACTGGGTTGTGGTCAAGGGCACGGCGCGGGTATTTCGCGACGACGAAATTTTCGAACTGCATGAAAACGAGTCTGTTTTTATTCCTATCGGGGCCACTCACTACATCGAAAATCCGGGCAACATCCCGCTCGATATCATCGAAGTGCAGTCGGGCTCGTATCTCGGTGAAGACGACATCGTTCGGTTTGATGATATTTATGGGCGCAGCGACTCGAAATTCCATAATTAATTGACCTGAGTCAGTCCAGCATGCCGATGAAGTAGGATATTTAAAGCCTATGACCGAAAAGGACCCGCTCAAATTCGACGATACCCTGCTCGACGAGGAACTGGTTTACCCCGACTGGTTCAAGCTCAGTTTGGGCGATCTGAACGACGATATCGACGAAGCACGAGAACAGGGTAAATTCGGCATCGCGGTTTACTACGGCCAGAAACGCTGCGCCTACTGCGAAAAGTTCTTCGAGATCAATCTCACCGATAGCACCACCGAGCATTACCTGCGTGAGCATTTCGATGTGATACCCGTCGATATCTGGGGTATCGAGGAGTTTGTCGATACCGATGGCAACACCTACACCGAACGCGAACTCGCGTTACGCTACGACACTAACTTCACCCCGTCGCTGGTATTCTATGATCGCAAGGGCAAGCCTGTTTATCGCCTGCGCGGCTATTATCCGCCATACCAGTTTCGCGCGGTATTGCATTATGTCGCCGAGGGCTTTTTCCGTGTTGAGAAATTTCGCGATTACCTTGAACGCGCAGAACCCGATTTATTTTTCACCTCGGGTGATTTGATTGAGCGCGACTTTCTCATGCCGCCACCATATAACCTGGATCGCCGCAAGCAATCATCGAACAAACCGCTTGCGGTCATATTTGAGCAGGGGTCATGTCATGCCTGTGAATTGCTTCATAGTGGACCACTCATGCAAGACGAAATTCTCGGGGAAATCGCAAAAATGGACGTGGTACAGCTTAATCTGTTTGCGGATACCGAGGTGATTACTCCGGGGGGTATAAAAACCACGGCTAACCGGTGGGGAAAAGACCTCGGTCTGTTTTATACTCCGACCGTTATACTGTTCAGTCCCGGTGGAAAGGAAATTATGCGTATTGATTCAGTCGTTCAGTTTTATCGACTCTGGGGCGCACTCGATTACGTTAATAAACGAGTTTACGACAGGGGTATCGATTACCAGGGCTGGCGTCTTCAACAACGCGAAACCATCGAATAAGAAACCTGTCCATGAATGCAGATGCTGACACGCGAAAATCCCTGTCGCGCAACGTGATAGAAAGTTGCCTGGCGATGAATGCGCAGGGAATCAACCAGGGTAGCGCCGGCAATATCAGCGTGCGTTTCGAGGATGGGTTTCTGATTACACCATCGGGCATACCGTACCAGCAGCTGCAGCACGAACATATCGTTTTTATCGATATGGACGGTAATTGCCGTGATCCACTGGCGCCATCGAGCGAATGGCGTATGCACCGGGATATCTACGTTAACCGGCCACAGGCGGGTGCGGTATTACACGCCCATTCAATCTTCGCCACCGCACTATCCTGCCTGCGACTGGATATTCCAGCCTTTCATTACATGGTTGCGGTTGCCGGTGGTAGCGATATTCGCTGCGCCGATTACGCTCTGTTCGGTACGCAGGCGCTATCTGACAACATGTTGGCTGCACTCGATGACCGGCGCGCCTGCCTGCTCGGAACCCACGGTATGATTTGCTATCACGACAAACTGGACAAGGCTCTGGGGCTCGGCATCGAGATTGAAACCCTGGCAAAACAGTACTGGCATGCGCGCCAGGCTGGCGACCCGGTTATTCTTGACGAGGCTCAAATGGCCGAGGTACTGACAAGGTTTGAAAGCTACGGTAAGCAACCTGTCGACGGCGACTGAATTATGAATGTCGATGGAATTGCCTACCGTAGCATCTGGATCAATGACGACGGCTGGTCGATTGATGCCATTGATCAAACCCGGTTGCCACATGCATTCGAAGTCAGGAACCTGCAAAACCTGGAGGATGCATGCATTGCGATACGCGATATGGTGGTGCGCGGTGCACCGTTAATCGGTGCGACCGCAGCCTACGGATATTATCTGGCGATGCGTGAGGATTCGTCCGATGCCGCCATGAAAAATGCCTACTCCCGGTTATTCCGGACCCGGCCAACCGCTGTCAATCTGCGCTGGTCACTAGATCGCCTTCGTGACTGCCTGGAACCGTTGACACCTGGCGATCGGTTTGAGCGTGCGTTTGTTGAAGCAGGTCGAATCGCCGAACTGGATGTCGAAACCAACCAGTCCATAGGCATTCATGGGCTCGAGGTTATCAAGCAAATTGCCGCTCAAAAGCCATCCGGCGAAAGCGTTAATATCCTGACCCACTGCAACGCCGGCTGGCTCGCAACGGTCGACTGGGGTACCGCAACGGCGCCGATTTACATGGCCCATGATGCCGGCATTCCGATTCACATCTGGGTTGACGAAACCCGTCCACGCAACCAGGGCGCAGGCCTGACCACCTGGGAACTGGGTCACCATGGAATACCGCATACCCTGATCGTCGATAACCTCGGCGGACACTTGATGCAGCAAGGCATGGTTGATCTGTGCCTGGTAGGCAGCGATCGAACCACCCGCAGCGGGGATGTCTGCAACAAGGTCGGCACTTACCTGAAAGCACTGGCAGCAAAAGACAACGCTGTTCCATTTTACGTTTGCCTGCCGAGCACAACGATCGACTGGGACATCAGTAACGGAGCACAGGAAGTGCCCATCGAACAGCGTGATGAAGCCGAGGTTTCTCAGGTGATGGGTAAGCTGCCCAACGGCGAAATCGGCCATGTCAAGATTGCCCCGGATGGTACCAAGGTCGCTAACTACGCCTTCGACGTAACTCCGGCACGGCTGATTACCGGCCTGATCACCGAAACAGCAATTGTCGACCCCAGCGCAGGAAATCTGGCAGGTACTTTTCCGAGTACTTGTTAAATCAAACATAAAGCCCAGCCAATTAAAGTATCACTTTATCTGTCAGTTTTTTTGACCGATCGTTCCAAACTCGTTTAATATGCAATTGTTATACGAGGATTACTAATGCCCTGGCACAAGAACTACGACAAAACCAGAGTACTGGAAAGCGCAATGAAAGCCTTCTGGTCACGAGGCTATGAAGCCACATCGATGCATGATCTGGTCGAGGCTACAGGAATTAATCGCGGTAGTATTTACAATGCTTTTCCCAATAAACATGCATTATTCATGAGCGCGCTGGATCACTATGACCGGATTTATCGTATTGAGCACCTGGATCGAATCATCGAAAAATATACTCCTTTAGAGGCAATTATCGCCGTTTTCGAAAGCGCCGCTGCCAAACCTGCTGATAACGGCACTCCCTGGGGTTGTCTACTGGTCAATACAGCACTCGAACTTTCGCCGCACGACCCTGAAGTTGCAAAATTTATTGATCGCAGCTTGAAGGGCGTTGAAGCCTTTTTCTTTTCTTGTATTGAGTCTGCCAAAGAAGAAAAATCAATCAAGGCTTCACTAAACTCACGATCCACTGCGCAAGCTTTACTCAGTTTGTTTTTAGGATTGCGCGTACTAACACGTACCAACACGCGACAATCCATTATCGAAGCCGTCACATCACAGGCCAGGATGATGCTGGTGTAAATAATCTGGTCAAAATTGGAACGATTGTTCAATTTAACAAGAGGAACTAAAGCATGAGTGTTTCATATGTAGAAAGAGAACAGGCTGATGCGGAAACTATCGCCTTTTATGACAAATCGGAGGACCGCTTTCAGGCACTGTTGAATATTTTCAAAGTGTTCGGGCATCAACCCGAGTACGGCACGGTTTTTACCGAAATGATCATGGCCATCCTCAAAGATGGCGTACTCGACTGGAAAACCAAGGAATTGCTGATTTTAAAAGCAACGCAACGCAATCAGTGTCAGTATTGTGTAGTTCAGCATGAACGTGTATCCGACATGCTGGGTATTGCAGAGGAAAAAATCGCGGACATCGACAGCGACAAATACAAAACCAGTCCACACTTTACCGAGGGTGAGAAGGCGTTAATGGATCTCACGGTACAGATTGGTGAAGATGCGAACAGGGTTTCAGAGGAATTGTGGCAGCGCCTGCATGCTAACTGGACAGAACCGCAAATTGTCGATGCGGTTTTTGTTATCACTATTTACATCGCGGTTTCAAAATTCGGAGATGCGCTGGGTGTCTCGCTTGAACCCATGTTCGATGGTGTGCAACCTATTCTCAAGGTTCAGCACTGATCCGGACTCCGTGGTACTAGCGGGTATATCCATACCCGCAGTATCGCTAGTAATACTTGCGCAGTACGGTCAGCCCGTCACCAATCGGAATCAATGACAGGTCATAGCGACCGGGAGCCTGCGCATAGATCCATTGATTGAGCTCACGTAACGCTACCGTGTCCTCGCTGGTATCTTCTGGATTGGCGACCGAGCCACTCCAGAGTACATTATCGAGTGTTATCAGGCCGCCGGGCCGAACCAGCGTCAGGCAGGATTCGACGTAACCTCGATAGCCGCTCTTATCCGCGTCGATGTAGGCAAAATCGTAGGCGCCTTCGAATCCCTCATCTATCAGGCGATCCAGGGTTTGCTGCGCCGATGCAATTTGTAAATCGATACGATCCTGAACCTTTGCCGCCTGCCAGTGCTCGCGCGCGATACGGGTGAATTCTTCGCTCACGTCACAGCAGGTCATCTTCAGTTTCGGCATCGCCATGGTCAATCTCAGCGTGGTGTAACCGGTGAAGGTGCCGATTTCGAGACCATTTGTTGCATCCAGCATTTTGAACAGCAACTTTAATAATTGCACCTGTTCGGGCGAACTGATCATATTGGCATCCGGCAGTTCCAGTGTCTGCTCGCGCAAGCGCAGGCAGGCTTCCGGTTCATGTAACGAAACTTCCAACAGGTATTTTTGCAGGGTTTCGTCAAGACCTAGTGTCGCTGTCGACATAGTGATTTCTCCTCAATGACTCAAGCTCACCAAAATCCATAAACATTTTGGGGTTGAGTTTGGTTTTTTTGACCCATACCTTGTGAATCTGACACTTTTATTCTGACTTATGCCAGGGAACAACACAATGTCGCTACAGCTGATCAGCTTTAAGACCTGCCCGTTCGTACAACGCGCGGTTATTACCCTGAAACACAAGAATATCGATTTTGATATCACCTATATCGACCTCGCCGACCCACCCGACTGGTTCCTCGAGATTTCACCGCTGGGAAAAGTGCCGGTGTTGAAAGTCGACGATGAGATCCTGTTCGAATCAGCGGTCATCAATGAATACCTCGACGAAATTACCGGTGGAGATCTACAACCCAAAGAGCCGTTGGCGCGTGCTAAGAACCGTGCCTGGATCGAATTTGCGTCGAATATGCTGGGTAATCTCTACATGATGAAAATGAGCAAGGACGAGGAAAGTTATAACAAGTACCGGGAACGACTGGTCAGCCAGCTCGAACGCGTGGAGAAACGCCTCGGCGACGGCCCCTGGTTCAATGGTGCCGAATTCTCGCTCGCCGATACCGCGTTTGCTCCTTTTTTCAGACAGGACTCGGTCGCCGATGGCAGGCTTTCGGTCATTGATCGTGCATCTATGCCACGGACTGTCGCCTGGGCCGAGCGCCTGCTGGCCCTACCCGAGGTCCGCGATTCAGTAGTCGATGAATTTGAAGACCTTTATCTCGGCGTGATGGAAAAGAATGGCTCCTACAGCTTACAACGACTGGCGGCTTAAGAAGCTAAGCAATGCTATCATCTGTGCGAATTTTCTCGTCATCGGCGGTCGGGAATGACGATATAGTTGCGGTTCGTATGGGGCCGGCATTATGCAAATGAAAAGAGGTCACAATGGCTAACTGGCTGGAAGGCAAGGTCGTCGATAATCGGCGCCTCAATCAATACCTGACTTCGTTAATTATCGATGTCGGACTGGGTGGATACGAAGCAGGACAATTTGTTCGTATCGGCTTGGCGGATGGTGATACGGTACTGGCACGTCCCTACTCGTTGGTCAATACTCCTGACGAAAACCACCTCGAGGTCTACTTTAACATCGTCGAGGAAGGGCCTTTATCGCCGCTTTTATTCGATCTCAAAACGGGTGATGATGTGCTGGTTTCCGACAATCCATCGGGATTCCTGACTATCAGCGAAGTACCGCAATGCAGGCATCTGTGGATGATTGCAACCGGTACTGGAATCGGTCCCTTTCTGTCGATCCTAAAAAGCGAGGCTGCCTGGGAGAAATTTGAAAAAATCATCCTGGTTTACTCGGTAAGTTATGCCGAAGAACTCGCCTACCAGGATACGATCGAACAGATCGCCGGTACCCGTGGCGAACAATTCTGCTACCTGCCGATAGTCACACGTGAAAAACTGAATGGAAGCCTTGGTAAACGAGTTCCCCACGTGATGCGGGACGGCAGTCTCGAGCAGCAGGCAGGCATCAACATTAATGCCGAGAACTCACATGTCATGATGTGCGGTAGCTCCGACATGATTACCGATGTCAGCGCGGAACTGGTGTCCCGGGAGATGAAAAAACACCGCCGTCGCGACCCGGGTCATTTCACCACCGAAAAGTATCACTAGCTCACGCCGCGTAATACCTCGATCAGCGACAGGGTCATGCGCGCGGTTGCACCCCACAACATTTCACCATCGTATAAATCATAGTAGACGACCGGCCACGGGCGTTTTGAATCGGGATGCTGACGTTCCTCGGTACGGTAATTTGTTGTTTGAGCGAGCCAGTTCAATGGCATCGTAAATACGCGTGCAACCTCTATTTCATCGAGATTCAACTGGTATGGCCAGGGTATAACACCCACGTAAGGCCGAACCTGGAAGTCGCTAATGGTATGGTGATGGTTGATATGTCCGAGCACGTCGATATCAGCAATGGAGATACCGATCTCTTCCTCGGTTTCCCGCAGTGCCGTGGCCAGTAACGACTCGTCTTCGTCATCGCGTTTACCACCGGCGAAAGCAACCTGCCCGCTATGGCGATCACCCTCGTAACTGGTACGTCGTATATAGAGAATATGCCAGGCATCCTCGACACGCAGAAACGGCACCAGTACCGCTGCCTCGCGCGCGCTGTCACTTAACATTTCCGGGGGCACATCGTAAGTCGTTTCGCGCTGTGCATGCAGGCGTGCACGAATATCATCGACGCTGAGATCGTCGAGATCAGGCACGTTTCGAGTTCCTGCTCCGTCTGGCTGCTGCTAAATCGAGAAATTCCAGGCGCTTTTGATTGCTGGCACCCCCCCAGGCGCAGATTTCGTCAATGCTGCGAAAACAGCCGAGACAGATGTCTTCGTCATCGAGCGTGCACTTGCGCACGCAGGGTGACTCAACCCGCGGTAATTGATCAGTAGCCGAAGTTGTCATTTTCAGATTCTGAATGCTCTTTAAAAGTACGCGATCGATTGTTCGAAGACTAATTTATTCATACACCCCGGCACAAGTATTACCCGCTTGCATCGGCACAAAAAACCTGTAATTTTAACGGGATGTCACCACAGATTATCAATACCGGGCTTTACCCGGTCGATAACTTGTCATCCGCTGATGCTCGAACCTGGGTCGCACAGTTGCGCGCCAGGCTTGAGCACGATGGTTCCTGCACCCTGCCGAACTTCGTAACCACACAAGCGCTTGCCAAAATGGTTCGGCAAGCTCACTCTATAGCACATCTCGCTTATCCCGGCCCGACCGAGGTCAGCCCCTACTTCTTTAATTATCGACTCGGTAAGGCTTACGACGTCCCTGCCACTCACCCTTTAAGACGCAAAGGCAGGCGTAAACTGGCACAGGTGGCGGCCGACTTGATCCCGCCGGAATTTTTGCTCAGCCAGCTCTATCACAGCGATATAATGCTCGATTTTCTGGGCGCGATAACCGGGAAACCGGTTTATCGGAACCAGGATCCATACCAGTCGCTTAATATTTCAATTATGAACCAGGGCGGCTGCCAGCAATGGCATTTCGATAGCGGCACCATGGTGACCACATTGTTGTTACAGGAACCCGAAGCCGGGGGAATATTCGAATATGCCCCGGCGATTCGCTCCGAGGAAGATGAAAACTTCGGCGCAGTACAGGCGGTCCTGGATGGAAATAGTAATCGGGTGCGCCAGAACCACTTGCGGGCAGGCACGCTTTCACTGTTTCGCGGTCATTATTCACTGCATCGGGTTACTGAAGTTGAAGGTTCCCGGCAGCGAATCCAGGCCATTCTGGGCTATTCCACCCGGCCTGGTTTAATCGGTAACAAGGAGTCGAGCATTCTGCACTATGGCCCGCGCGTGGCCGAAAATGAAGCCAATACCCCGCTTTACCAGGAATAAGTCGTGATCTGGCAAAAACTGGTAGTTAGCAGGTAATTTCTCATTTGTCAGACAAATCAAAAAAGACTAGGATTGCGGCGCGTAGCTAGACCGGTTCAGGCCGCTTTCTCACTAACCTAAATGAAGAGATCATAAGGTTGAATAACAAGTATCTGAGCATTTCCCATCGTACCCGCCCTACCCCCTTTACCAATCGGGTGGAGGCGGCCGGGGTTACGGCCTACACGGTTTACAATCACATGTTGCTGCCCACTGCGTTCGGAGGCTTCGAAGAGGACTATTGGCACTTATGTGAACATGTGCAGGTATGGGACGTGTCCTGTCAGCGACAGGTCGAAATCAAGGGTCCGGACAGCGAACGCCTGATGCAATTGATGACCCCGCGCGACATCCGCAAGGCAGTCATCGGACAGGGCCTGTACGCGCCGCTTTGCGGGGAAAGAGGCAACCTGATTAATGACCCGATCATCATAAAATTCGCCCAGGGAGACTGGTGGATTTCGATTTCTGACAGTGATGTCAAACTCTGGGTCAAGGGGCTCGTGACCGGATTCGGCCTCGATGTTCAGGTTAGCGAACCGGACGTCTGGCCGCTCGCGGTGCAGGGCCCCAAGGCCGAAGAACTGGTGACGCGATTGTTTGGTGACGAAGTACCCGGAATCCGCTTCTTCCGTTCCAAGATGCTGGAGTTTCAAGGTAAAAAGATGATGGTCGCACGTTCGGGCTTCAGCAAGAAAGGTGGATTCGAAATTTATCTGAACGATGCCAGCCTGGCCGAACCGTTGTGGGATGAATTGTTTCGCCTCGGCGAAGACCTCCACGTAAAGCCCGGGGGACCCAACCTGATCGAACGCGTCGAAAGCGGACTGCTTTCCTACGGTAACGACATGACCGATGCCCACAATCCATTCGAATGCGGACTCGACGCCTTTATTGATATCGACGCGGATATCGAATCGATTAGCCTGCCTGCCTTGCGCGCAATCGCCGGTAAACATGAACACCAATTGGTTGGACTGGTTTTTAGCAAGGACATGGTTTTTGAAGATTTCAGAATTGAAGTGGATAATCGAATCGTTGGTGAAATCAGGTCGCATGTCTGGTCACCGCGGTACAAGAAACACCTGGCGATGGTGATGATGAAACGCGACTACCTGGGTGAGCGTGATACATTAACCGTCGAGGGTGTAACCGCCCGGGTTGTCGATCTGCCATTCGATTTTGACGCCATAATATAAAACTGAGGAGAGCACCATGAGCCGATCTTCGTACCTCAAGCCGGACACCGTGGCACTGCACACCGGCTACGTGCCTGAAAGTGACCACGGTTCGCGCGCGGTACCGGTGTACCAGACCACGTCATACGTGTTCGAGAGTGTCAGCGATGGTTCGTCACTGTTTAACGTCGAACAGGGCGGCCACATCTACAGCCGCATTACCAACCCAACGGTTGCGGTACTCGAGCAGCGTATCGCCGCGCTCGAAGGCGGCAGTGGCACGATTTGCACCGCGTCCGGCATGAGCGCGCTGTTTACGGTTTTTATCACGCTGTGCTCGGCCGGCGATCACATGATTTCGGCGACCCAGATCTACGGCTCGACCGCGACCCTGCTCAAGCACACCATCAAGCGCCTCGGCATCGAATGTACCTTTATCCCGATAAACGACGAACAGGCGCTGCGAGATGCAATCCAGCCCAATACCAAGATGGTGTTCTGTGAATCGATCGGTAACCCGGGGCTCGAGATTGCCAATATCCCCGGCATCAGCGAGATTGCACATGAGAACGGCATACCGCTGGTTGTCGACGCGACTTTCGCCACCCCGAGCCTGTGTCGTCCAATCGACCACGGCGCCGATATTGTCGTGCATTCGGTTACCAAGTGGATGGGCGGCCATGGTGTCGCTATCGGTGGAGCCATCGTCGACGGTGGCCGCTTCGACTGGGAGCAAAGCGGCCGCTTCCCTGAATTAACCGAGCCCTATGCACCTTTTCACGGCATCAAGTTCTGGGAGGAATTCGGACCCTCGGCGCTGGCGATGAAGATGCGCGCCGAGTCGATGCGTGATGTAGGTGCCGCGATGAGCCCGCACAATGCTTTCCTGATCCTGCAGGGTATCGAAACACTCAGCCTGCGGATGAAACAACATGTTGCCAATGCCAAGGCACTGCTCGAATGGTTACAACAACAGCAAGCGGTAACCTGGACCAACTACCCCGATATGGAATCGAATCCGAGTCACGCGCTCGCTGAAGGCCTTTTCCCAGACGGCGCCGGCTCGATGCTGTGTTTCGGCGTCGTCGGTGGCCGTGCCGGCGGAGCAGCGTTTATCGACTCGCTGCAACTGGCGTCGAACCTGGCGAATGTCGGCGACTCGCGCACGCTGGTGTTACATCCGGGCAGCACCACGCATTCGCGTCTCACCGTTGAAGATATGAAAGCCGCGGGAATCAGCGAAGACATGATCCGGGTTTCGGTTGGTATCGAAGATATTGCCGATATCAAGGCCGATTTCGCCAAAGGTTTCAAGGCGGCAGAGCGCGCCGCGGGAGAATCCTGATGTATGTCGAGGTACGCGGTCAAAAAACCTACGCCGCTACCGGCGGCAAGGAGTTCGATAACAGCCTGCCGTGTGTCATGTTCGTGCACGGTAGCGGGCTCGACCATCGGAGCTGGGCCCTGCAAACCAGGTGGTTTGCTTACAACGGCTACTCGGTATTAGCACCCGACCTTCCCGGACACAGTCTTTCCGCCGGCGAACCACTCGAAAGCATCGAGGAAATGGGCGCGTGGCTGGCCGATTTTATCCGCGCCGCAAACGTCTCCAGGGTACATGCGGTTGGACATTCACAGGGTTTTCTTGACGTACTTGAGCTGGCGCGACAGGCTCCCGAATTATTGAAGTCAATCACGGGTGTAGGCACAGCGGGTGCAATTCCGGTCAACCCGGCGTTGATCGACGCGGCTAAAAACAGTGCCGGGGACGCGGCGGAAATGCTGTTAATGTGGGGCTTTGGACCCGATGCACAATACGGCATTAGCGCGGTACCGGGCATGCAACCGATTGCGATCGGGCGCCAGATCATGGCGCGTAACCCGCTCTACGAAGACCTGGTTGCCTGCGCAAACTATGAAAACGGTAGCGCGGTCGCCAAATCCATCGAGGTGCCATCTCAATTGATCCTGGCCCGCAAGGACCGGCTCACCCCGATCAAGGCCGGCATGGCGTTTGCCGAAGAACTCAATGCCAGGGTTACGATCATTGAACGCTATGGTCACATGCTACCGATCGAGGCACCGCGGCAGACATTACAAAAATTACGTGAATTGATTAGCTCGCTCGAAGAAGCAGCCTAGGGGAGTTTGATGAGTATTAATAAAGTCGCCGTCATCGGCGCCGGCACCATGGGTTCCGGTATTGCCGGCCAGGTTGCCAACGCTGGTATCGAAGTCTGGTTGCTGGACTTACCCGGCGATGACAATCCCAATGCGCTGGCAGAACGTGGCCTCGAGCGTTTGCGTGATCCGAATCAGCCGGGACTAATCAGCAAGGAAGCCGAATCTTTTATTCACCTCGGTAACACCCGTGATGATTTCGATCAACTCGCAGATTGCGACTGGGTCGCCGAGGCCGTGGTTGAACGTCTCGATATCAAGAAGGACCTTTATCAACGTCTCGATCCCGTTTGTCACGCTAATGCAATCATCACTTCGAACACTTCGACCATTCCGATCCGCCTGCTGGTCGAGGACATGCCCGGGCCGTTTCGGCAGCGTTTTGCGATCACGCACTTTTTCAACCCGGTACGTTTCATGCGCCTACTGGAACTGGTGCGAGGCGAAGATACCGACGACGCGGTGATCGAGCTGCTGGCTGATTTTTGCGAACAACAGCTCGGCAAAGGCGTAGTACGCTGTCTCGACACGCCTGGATTTCTCGGCAACCGGGTCGGCGTATTCGCAATCCAGTGCGCGTTACAGGCCGCATTCGAGCTCGGTTTGAATCCTCTCGAAGCCGACGCAATTTTCGGCCGTCCGATGGGAATTCCGAAGACCGGCGTGTTCGGGCTCTACGATTTGATCGGCATCGATTTAATGTCGGACGTGGTGCAAAGCCTGGTCAATATCCTGCCCGAATCGGATCCCTTCCATGCCGAGGCTGCCCGGATTCCGCTGATGACGCAAATGATCGCCAATGGACAAACCGGCAACAAGCAGGGCCAGGGATTTTATCGCGATGCAGAATCCGGGCGCGAAGTTCTGAATCTTGAATCCAGCGAGTACCACGATGCGCCGCGTCTGAACCTGCCAATCGCCGATAAGGCGGAGCGCCAGGGAGTCAAACACCTGCTGGATGACGACAACCTGTACGGTCAATTTGCGTGGCGGGTACTGTCACGCACTTTGAGTTATGCCGCGTCACTGATTCCCGAGGTCGGAGACGACCCGGTTGGCATCGATGACGCGATGAAGCTCGGCTATAACTGGATCAAGGGCCCATTTGAGTTGATCGACGAAATTGGAGCTGATGCGTTTATCGCAAAACTCGAGGCAGACCAGTTAGCGGTACCCGAATTTCTCGCAGAAGCGGCGGGTTCGAGCTTTTATCGAGTCGAAAACAATGAGCTGCAGGCACGCCGACATGGCGATACCTGGCAGGCAATTGAACGTCCGACCGGGGTAATCCGCTTCAATGAAAAACGCCAGACGCTGCAACCGCGCAACAGTTGCGCTGTCGCCAGCTGGTTTGATCTCGACGGTATTGCGCTGGTTGAATTTCACAGCAAGGCAAATGCGCTGGACGCCGATTCGATGTCGATTCTCGATGATGCGCTGAACCAGGTCGAGGCCGAAGGCCTGCGCGGCCTGATCGTGCACAACGACGCACAGCATTTTTCCTGCGGGGTCAACCTGCAGGCAGTGCGGAATTTCTTTTTGCAGGAAGACATGGACGGTCTCGATAAATTCCTGCAGGATTTTCAGAACACCGTGCATCGCATGCAGACGGCCTCGTTTCCGGTTGTCGCCGCACCGGTAGGCTTATCCATCGGTGGCGGATTCGAAGTCGTGTTACATGCCAGGCAGGTTATCTGCCACGCTAATTCTGTCACCGGCCTGGTTGAATCGCTGGTCGGCGTCGTTCCGGGTGGCGGCGGCTGCAAGGAAACCCTGTATCGATGGATCGAATTATTGCAATGTGGCGATGATATTTCTGCCGCCTGCTGGAAGGCGTTCATGAATCTCGGTTACGGTAAAACTGCGACTTCGCCAATAATAGCCAAGCGACAGGCAATGCTGCGATCGCACGATCGCTTCGTCATCAATCGCGATCGTATCCTTGGCGAAGCGATCAAGGCGATCGAGGATGCGTCCGGCCAGGTACCTTTCGAACGTCCCACCCTTTCCATGCCGGGTAGACCCTTGTTCGAAGAAATGGTCAAATGGCTGGAAGATTCTCGTGACAAGGGATTATTCATGCCACATGACGTCAATGTCGGCAGTGAAATGGCCAGAATCGTGACTGGTGGCGATATCGAACCGGGCGCAGTTTGGAAGGAGCAGGATTTCTACGACGCCGAACGGCGTTCATTTCTGGCCCTGGTTGCCACCGCTGCTACGCGCGAACGCATTAACAGCATGCTGGATGCGGGTTCGCCCGTCAGAAATTAGTGCTCCTTCAATGAAGTATCTTAGAATACAGCCAGTCAGGAAGCAGTCAGCTGC
>Ga0224508_10000210_pt1 | contig 61054 bp, 56 predicted proteins | sample SF_Jan12_sed_USG_4_FD_170157 | JGI IMG/M metagenome (GOLD analysis project Ga0224508, IMG submission 170157) | Sediment microbial communities from San Francisco Bay, California, United States - SF_Jan12_sed_USGS_21 | ecosystem: Environmental > Aquatic > Marine > Sediment | place: USA... | reverse complement strand
TGGTGTCGTCACGCTCCGTACCGCCTTTGGCGATGTCTTTGTAGCTCTTGACCTCGCCACCGTGCTTGGCGCTCATCACCTTCATGATCGCCGCCGTCAGCGTCGTCTTGCCGTGGTCGATGTGACCGATCGTGCCTACGTTCATGTGTGGTTTGTCTCGGACAAACTTTTCTTTAGCCATCGTTAGCTCCTCATCCGCCCTTCGCCTTGGCGACGATTTCTTCGGCGATGCCCTGCGGCACCCCCTGATACTCCTTGAACTGCATCGTGTAGACCGCGCGCCCCTGAGTTTTGGAGCGAAGGTCGTTTACGTAACCAAACATGTTTGCGAGCGGCACCAGCGAACGAATCACCTGCAAGCCACCCACCGAATCCATTCCGCTGACCGCACCGCGACGCGAGTTGAGGTCGCCGATGACCTCACCCATGTAGTCCTCCGGGACGCGGACTTCAACGTCCATCACCGGCTCCATGAGCTGAATGCCCGCGCGCTTCGCGCCATCCTGGAAAGCAAGGGATGCGGCCACCTCGAATGCAGCCGGGCTCGAATCGACGTCGTGGTACGAGCCGTCGAAGAGCGTCGCCTTGAGGTCGATCACGGGGTAGCCGGCCATCACCCCGCGGCTCATTGCATCTCGTACACCCTTCTGTACGGACGGAACGTACTCCTTGGGCACGACGCCACCGACGATCTTGTTCTCGAATTCGAAGCCAGCGCCGGCTTCGAGGGGTTCGAGCTTGAGCCAAACGTGGCCAAACATGCCGCGACCGCCGCTCTGCTTGACGTAGCGGCCCTCGGATTCAACTTCCTTGGTGATCGTCTCGCGGTACGCAACCTGGGGTGCGCCGACGTTGGAATCCACCTGGAATTCCCGCTTCAGGCGGTCGACGATGATCTCCAAATGGAGCTCGCCCATGCCGCTGATGATGGTCTGGCCCGACTCCTCGTCCGTGTGCGCGCGGAAGCTCGGGTCTTCCGCTGCGAGCTTGCCGAGCCCCACACCGAGCTTATCCTGGTCGGCCTTGGTCCTGGGTTCGATGGCGACCGAGATTACGGGCTCTGGGAAATCCATACGCTCGAGAATGATCGGCGCATTCTCGGCGCAGAGCGTGTCGCCCGTGGTCGCTGTCTTGAGGCCGACCGCGGCCGCGATATTGCCAGCGTGAATCTCTTTGAGCTCTTCGCGATTGTTGGCGTGCATCTGAAGGATGCGGCCAATGCGCTCTTTTTTGCCCTTGGTGGAGTTCAGGACGCCGGACCCGGCTTTGAGAACGCCGGAGTAGACTCGGAAGAACGTGAGCTGACCGACGAACGAATCGTTGACGATCTTGAATGCCAGGGCGCTGAACGGCTCGTCATCCGAAGCTTTGCGCACCATCACCTTCTCGGGGTCCTTCGGGTCCACGCCCTGAATCGCCTGAACCTCGAGCGGCGAGGGAAGGAAGTTCACGACGGCGTCCATGAGCTGCTGGACGCCCTTGTTCTTGAAGGCGGAGCCGGTGAGAACCGGTACGATCGACTGCTCCAAGCAGCCTTTGCGAAGCGCCCTGAGAATCTCGTCCTCGGAGAATTCGGTATCGCCATCGAGGAAACGCTGCATCAGGGCGTCATCGACCTCGGAAACCGCTTCGATGAGCACCGCGCGGGCCTCGTCCGCTTGGGCCTGGTGTTCCGCGGGGATCTCTTCGACGGTCCACTCGGCGCCGAGATTGTCGTCTCTGAAGCGGTTGGCCTTCATCGCGACCAGGTCGATCACACCTTCGAGCTCCGCCTCTTGACCGAGAGGAAGCTGCACCGCGACTGCAGGTGCGATGAGGCGGTCTTTAATCGACTGAAAGGCGCTCGGGAAGTCGGCTCCGGCCTTGTCCATCTTGTTGATGAAGCAGATGCGCGGAACGCCGTAGCGGTCGGCCTGACGCCAGACGGTCTCCGACTGCGGCTCGACACCCTCTTTGCCGTCGAACACCGCAACCGCGCCATCGAGCACCCGAAGCGAACGCTCGACCTCGATGGTGAAGTCGACGTGGCCGGGCGTGTCGATGATGTTGATTCGGAACTGCTCGCCGCCGAAGGGGCCCGCACCGGGGCGCCAGAAGCAAGTCGTCGCCGCAGATGTAATCGTGATGCCACGCTCCTGCTCCTGCGCCATGTAGTCCATGGTCGCAGCGCCGTCGTGCACCTCGCCGATCTTGTAGTTGACGCCGGTGTAATAGAGGATGCGCTCGGTCGTCGTAGTTTTGCCCGCATCGATGTGGGCCATGATGCCGATGTTGCGGGTCTTATCGAGTGCGTAATTTCTGGCCATTGGATTCTATGAGCTCGACTCTTATGACTATGGCGCTTCACATACAAAACCCCCTCCGACCCAGAAGCCACCCTCGGGCTTCTTCAACTCAGAGAGGGTTTCGAGAGGCACATCGGTTGCGACGGTTCGTCGCGGTCTTCCCGGTGACTCTCTCTATGTCAGCGTCGTCATGAGTTCAGCTGCTGCTCCTTGTCCGAGGGGTTTCCGTAGACCTTCCCAGACGCCAAAAAGTTCCTACCAACGATAATGGGCAAACGCCTTGTTCGCGTCAGCCATCTTGTGTGTGTCTTCCCGCTTTTTTACGGCGTTTCCGCGCCCCTGCGAGGCTTCCATGAGCTCTGCCGCGAGACGTTCTTCCATGGACTTCTCGCCGCGCGCCCTCGAATACTGAACCAGCCAACGCATTGCGAGCGCATTGCGGCGGTCGGAGCGAACCTCGACGGGAACCTGATAGGTCGCGCCACCAACACGACGGCTCTTCACCTCGACGCGCGGCTTCACCGCATCGAGTGCTTTCTTGAACACATCGAGCGGCTCGTCTTTGTAGCGCTCTTCGATGATGTCGAAGGCGCCATACAAGCACTTCTCGGCGGTGGAGCGTTTGCCTGCGAGCATCAGTGAGTTGACGAACTTCGCCACGAGCTGGTCGCCATACTTGGCGTCCGGGATGATTTGCCTTTTGGGTGCGCTTACTCGACGACTCATGACTCAGATTTGCTCAGGCTTTGGGGCGCTTCACGCCGTATTTGGATCGCTTGTTGACGCGATTGGCTTTGTTGGTGTTGGACGGTCCGGCCGCCCCGGTGGCATCGAGTGTGCCACGCACGACGTGATAGCGAACGCCGGGAAGATCTTTTACGCGGCCACCGCGAATGAGCACGACGGAGTGCTCCTGCAGATTGTGTCCCTCGCCGGGAATGTAGGTCGTCGCCTCGATACCGTTCGACAGACGAACACGGGCGACCTTACGAAGCGCAGAGTTCGGCTTCTTCGGAGTAGTCGTGTAGACGCGAACGCACACACCTCGCTTCTGCGGGCAACGCTGAAGCGCCGGCGAATCCGTTTTCGATTTGATCTGTTTTCGTCCCTTGCGGACGAGCTGGTTGATCGTGGGCATAACTATCCGAAAAAGCGTGCAATTCCTCGAGCGCGCGCAACTTCCCCGCGCGTCAAAGGGAGCGAAGAATAGGCGCGAAAGCCCTGCTGTCAAGCGAAGTGTTCCGCGAATTGGGATAGAGCCCTAAACCTTTGAAATGACTATTTTTTCAGCCGACACAGCGGAGGCCGATGCAGGGTGCGATTAGCAAGAATGATCCGGGTCTCCACATCGGCCCCGATTTGCGAAAATTCAGAAATCGATCCGCAACTTGCCACCAGTCAGCCCCATCTCCAGTCGAAGCTGGGGCCCGCGGCTTTGGGGGCTTCTGAGCTCGTCAGGCAATTCACGGGGCCGGCTGCTGCGGATCACCGGCCTGAAACGAACTTCCGCTTCGACGACGCCGGCGATTGCAAAGCTCAGGAGCGCGCCGACGCTCACCCAGTTGCCGATGCGAAGAGCCTTCTCCACCCGCCGCGCCCGGTCGATCTCGTTGGGTCCCGGATTCTCGTCGCGGAGCGAGTTGTGGCCGATGAACGTCGCAATGGAGGCCGCGAGAAACGCGCTTTCGGTGGTGGCAAACATGATCCCGAGCTTGCGGTTCTCGTTCTGAAACTGGCCGGCGCCGAACGGGATGGCCGCAATCCATCGGGAGTTGACCTTTTCGATGGTCTGCTCGGAGGCGAGCTTCTCGAGCGCCTCGATGCGTTGCTGCTGGCGGATCAGGTCCTCGACCTCTTCGGAACGCTCCCGCTGTTTGCGGGCGAGCTCCAGGGCATCGCGACGCGCGCGTTCTACGCTGACTTTCTTTTGCACCTCTTGGAAGGTCTGCACGACCGCCTCGGGGAAAGCGACGGGGTCGATGTCATAATCCGGATCCTCCTCGAGCAGCAGCCGGAATTGCTCCCGGGCGGCGTCCTTCTTTCCGAGGAAGAGGTACGTTGCGCCGAGGTATTTTCGGGCTTCCAAGCGAACGACCGGGTTCGCCGCGCGGGGGACGACGCCGCCGACCAGAGACTCGAGGCCCCTGGCCGCCTTGGTGTAGCTCTGCTTGTCGTAGCTGCGACGGGCCGACTCGAAGTCCGAAAGCTCGTCGGCGGCGACGGGCAGCGCGAACGCTCCCATCAACAGGAAAATCAAACCTGAGAGCGCGGGCCGCCGGATCACCTTAGGCGGGTTCTACGGGGTTTCGCCGTCCCTCTCAAGCTTGAAGGAATGCTCGGTCAAATCCGCTCCGGCACGAAGCTTCACCACCGTCCGGTAGGTTCGATAGCCCGGCGCGCGGATCTGCACCTGAGCGGAGGACTGAAGCGTCCTCATCGGGATCTGAAGGATCTCGCGGATCCGTCCTGTGACCTTGCGATTCCCGGGGAGTGTGATTCGGACGGTCGCATCCGCTGGCGCTGGACCCTTGAGGTAGAGCCTCGCGGGCTTGTAGCGGAGTTTGACCGAAAGCTCGAAGTCGCGCGCCCCCGCCGGAATCCGCCTGCGGACGACCCGCTCTTCACAACAGCCTTCGGCGCCAACGAAGCGAAACGTGTGATTGCCGGCCTTGAGACGGACCCGCTGGAAATCGGGGCCGTACGGCTTGAGCCGGCTGCCGTTAACGCTGATCGACACATTCGGGGGCATTGGTTTGAAGACGACCCAACGTCGGCCGTTTGGAGTCGCCTCCTTGTCGCTTTCCTCAGGTTGGCTCTCCTCATCCACGATGGCTTGCTCGTTTTCGGAGCGGGTCGATGGATCAGCGTCCATAGCCTGGGCTGGCTGGCCTGGTGTGTCGCCGGCGCCCTCTTCCGCTGTCGGAGTGGTCTCCGTCTCCACACGCGCGCCTTCGGCTCGTCGCCAGCTCAGGTACCCAACCCCCGCAAGCGAAAGTACGAGAGCAGTGGCGACCAGTGCGATGATCAGGTTCGCCCGGCGGCGGCGCCCCAGGGTCCCCAGCAGTTTGAGGGCGCGATCATTTCCGTCATCGAGCGCCAGAACACGGCTCAGCGCTGCCTGCGCCTTCGACACTTGCCCGGCTTTTGCGGCTGCGGCCCCGAGCACGAGCAGCCTTTGAACTACGTGCTGCTCCAGCTCCTCGGCGACCTCGTTCGGTTCCGCTAGGTAGCGAGCCAGCGTTTCATCGGGATCGCCGATGGCCATCTCGGTCAGAAAGGCTCGCAGACGATCGGCCATCTCACCGGCGGTTTGATAACGTTCGCCAGGCGCTCGGGAGAGCGCCTTGTTCATGATCTGGGCGAGCTCTGCACCAATCGATGGACGGAGGCGAAGCGGGTCGGGGTACTCGCCCTCGAGCAACAACTTCAACAGATGGTGGGGGTTCCGACCGATGAACGGTAGTCGACCGGTTGCACAGAAATACAGGACCGTCCCGAGCGAAAAGACGTCGCTGCGTACATCGCAGGTCCCGCCCTCCACTTGCTCCGGCGCCATGTGACCCGGGGAACCGAGGATCTGACCGGTGACGGTGAACGTGTGCGCGTCAACCATGTACGCGATCCCAAAGTCGGTGAGCTTCACGCAGCGATCTTCGTGAATGAGCACGTTCTCGGGCTTCACGTCGCGGTGAATGATGCCCTTGGCATGCGCAGCGCCGAGCGCGTCTGCGAGCTGAAGGGCGACACAGGCTGCGATTTCTGCTGGCAGTTCCCTTTGCTTCAGGACGAAATCCTTCAGCGTGGGGCCCGTGAGCAACTCCGCGGCGATGTACGTCTCGTCCGAGGCCTCGCCGCTGTAGTCGTAGATCTCGAGGATGTGCGGATGTCGGAGCTTCGCGACGCTCTTGGCTTCGCGAGTGAATCGGGCCCGCGCTTCGCTGGTGCGCTGTAAATGCGGATGGAGCACCTTGAGGGCGACGAATCGATCCAGCGAGCTGTCCCGTGCCCGGTAGACCGTAGCCATTCCACCGTGGCCGATCTCGTCGAGGACCTCGTACTTCTCAAGCTTGCGTAACATCTGCCCGGGGATTCCAAGAGTAACAGGTTCGGGCACCGCTACCTCATCCTTCTATAGCGGTTGAAGCGCGGCCGGGACGCAGAACTCGAAATCGTCCCGGATGCTCACACCATCGTCGCCCCCCGCTACGATGAAGGCGCCACTTTCCAAGACGAGACCCCCCGCGCCGGCCCGCGGGAACTCCATTTGCAAGAGAGGTTCAATCTCGAGGTTCCCGTCGTCCCATCGGACTTCCTCCACCATCGACGAGCTTTCACCGCCAACGAGCAGCGTGCTATCTGCGGGCTGTAGGACTCCCAGGCGCGCCGTCGTCCACTGAGGTCCGGCGCCCGAAGCGCAGGCGCTCGGGCAGGCATCAAAGCGCAGGCTGTCCTGTCGCACGGCATCTTCGGCATCGGTGCCGCCGAGGAGGAGGGCACGGCTTTTGCCGTCACCGACCAGAAGGCCGCCTTCACGGACGCGGTCCATGACGCCTGCGACAGGCTGCCCCGTCGTACTGCCATCGAGGAGGAGCTCGGCATCGCCCTCGGGATCGCCGCCTACGACCAGGACGTCGGCGCCCAGTGCGGTGGCTGCGGGTCCGGACCGCGGCTTGCTGAGCTGAAGAGACGTCACCTCGCCGCCGGGCGCGACCAGCGATACCTCGGATTGAGCTTCTCCGCCTAGCTCGCCGCCGATCACCATCGCTCCGACGCCGGGAACGGAGACGAGCGCGGACCTCGCGCCTGCGCCATTGTGAAGAAACACCGGCACGATTCGACGGCTGGGGTCGAGCATGTTGAAGATGAACGGCGTCACATTGCTTGGAAGGACGAGGATCTGAGCCTCGTCGATCGATGCGGCTCGCGTTTCGCCGAGATCGGACACCGCGAGGTCTTCGGCAAAGAGGCGCGACTCCCATTCCAGCAAATCGAAGAATTCGATCTGCTCATGGGATGGGCCCGTGCCACCCGCAATCAAGGCGAACGTACCGGACCGCACCATTGCGAAGAATGCGCGGGGTGCTTCCAATAGGTCGAACGTGACCCGCTCGCAGGAAGAGGGCGCGGCGGTGACGACGCGAAGCAGGCCGGCGCTGCTAGTGGGAACGAATGCCGGTGACGCGCTCAAGAGCTCGGTGGTCTCCCCCACTATTTCGACCCGGATCCGTGTAGGGCGAGTGAACGCGCCAAACTCCAGCAGCGCGTCGAAGTCGCCGTCTGTGATTGGATACTCATACTCTTGCGCGGGAAGCTCGCCCTCTTGAATGCCGATTCGAAGCGTCGTGGCATCGGTCCCGGCCGCTGGATTGCCGTTCTGGCCGTCGACGATGCGAGCCTCGAAGACGAAGGTCGCCACGGACTCCTTGCAGGAAAAGGCCGCCACCGAGAGCAGTCCAAGTAAGACGATTCGGCGGATCACGGCGAGAGGTTGCTTTACCGGTTCGCAGCGAGCAAGTAGATCAGCGCAGTGTGGGCCGAACCCCTTGCTTCAATCGACGAGCTCGCGGTAGCGCGGCGCCTGCGCGCAGAGCCAGGGTTCGCTTGGCTCGATTCGAATCGAAGCGAGGCGCGCGATGGACGGTTTTCCTTTCTTGCCGCCTGGCCGGCCGAAGAGATCCGGGTGGAGTTCGGAGCCAAGGCGCCATTCGCCGCGCTTGGCAGGGTGGGCCAACGGAGCGAAGGATCGATCCCCGACGGTCCCAGGCCCAGCGAAGTGCCGGCCTGGATCGGCTACATTGCGTACGACGCATACTGGTCGTCGCCGGTGCGTGGAGAGCCGCGTTTCGATCGTGGAGCGGATCCCATCATGCTCTTTCGACGCTTTCCCGCGCTCCTGGTCCTCGACCATGAAGAGGGTGAAACCTGGATCGTCGGCGACGATCGCGAGGCGTGCGCTCTGTTTTCCGCTCGCTTGGACGAACTAGACGACACCGAAACCTCGCCGCCCGTGGTCGGTGCGATCGAAGTGGACGACGCAGTGGAGCACCGCAAATCGATCGGCAAGGCGCTCGACTACATCGGAATGGGTGAGGTCTACGAGGTCAACGTCGCCAGACGTTGGTCCGCGACGTTTGCAGGCGATGCGCTCGAGCTTTGGCAAGCCATGCGAGTCGCCAGTCGCGTGCCGCTCGGGATGTTTTTCGATGGCGGTGACCATGCGGTGCTCGCCTGCACGATGGAACGATTCATTCAGTGGGACGCTGGGAGCAGAACGCTCGTCACGCGTCCGATCAAAGGGACGATCCGGCGCGAAACCACTCACGACGGCGCATCGCAACGCCTGCGCGCAGACCCGAAGGAGCAGGCCGAACATTCGATGATCGTCGATCTCATGCGGAACGACCTCGGCCGAGTCGCAGAGACGGGAACCGTGACGGTCGACGAGCCCCTCCTCGTGGAACCGTTTACCGGCCTTTATCACCTCGTGAGCACCGTGAGCTGCATCACGCGACCCGAGGTTTCACTCAAAGCCATTTTGGAAGCGACCTTTCCTCCTGGAAGCGTCACGGGCGCACCAAAGGTTCGTGCCCTCGAAATCATCGAGATGCTCGAGAAACACCCGCGCGGTACCTACTGTGGCGCCTTGGGTTTCATCGATCGCGATGGCGGGCTCTCGCTTGCCGTGGCGATTCGAACTGCGACGGTTTCGGGCGGCCGGGTCTATTACTGGGCCGGTGGCGGCATCGTCGAAGCGAGCGATCCTGACCGGGAGGTCGCCGAAACCGAGCTCAAGGCGCGGGTCTTTCTCGATGCTGTAGACTCGCTGCAAGGGGGTTGCAAAGTTGACTGATCCAATCGAAGACATACTGGATTTCTGGTTTGGCGAGCTCAACGCGCACGGGTGCTCGACTCCGGAGCACCGAAAGCGCTGGTGGACGAAGTCCGACGCGTTTGACGAGGCGGTCCAACACCATTTCATGGACGACTATGAAGCCATCGTAGCCGGAGAGAGGGAAGCTTGGAGAAGCAGCGCGCGCGGCGCCTTGGCGTACATCATCGTCCTGGACCAGTTTTCGAGAAACATGTTCCGAGGGACGCCGAAGATGTTCGCAGCCGATGAGCTCGCGCGTGAGGTTTGTCGTGAAGGCCTCGATGCCGGCTTCGATGCCGAGCTGTCCTTTGATGAACGCGTCTTTTTCTATCTGCCGCTAGAGCACAGTGAATCGATGGACGATCACAAACTCTGCATGGAGCTCTTCGAGAAGCTGCTCGCCTCCGCGCCGGAGCCTCTTCAAGGGGATGCGAAGTACTACTTGGACTTCGCGGTGCGGCACCGGGCGATCATCGAGCGATTTGGACGTTATCCGCATCGAAACGAGATCCTCGGGCGGGCGAGTAGCGACGAGGAAGCCAAGTTCTTAGATGAGCCAGGCTCCTCGTTCTAGTCCAGCTTCTTTTGGAAGCGCATGGACACGACGACGATCAGGATCAGCGTCAGGCCGGCGAGCCAGACGAGCTCGGCACCGAGCTCCGCAAATGACGCTCCTTTGAGGACGATGCCGCGAATGACGCGCAGGTAATGCGTCAAGGGCAGGATCGTCGACAACCAGCGCGCCGGCGCAGGCATCGCCTCCCAGGGAAACATGAAGCCGGACAAGAGTATGTTCGGCAGCAAGAAAAAGAACGACATCTGCATGGCCTGCTGCTGAGTCTTCGCGAGCGTCGAGAAGAACAGGCCTACGGCGAGGCTCGCAGCGATGAAAAACACGGAAAGCAAATAGAGCAGCCCGACCGACCCGACGATCGGCACATCGAAGACCCAGGACCCTACGAGGAGAATCAAGGTCATCTGCAGGTACCCCACGCCGATGTAGGGCACTATCTTGCCGACGGTTAGCTCCATGCTTCGGATGGGCGACACGATCAATTGTTCCAGCGTTCCGCGCTCGCGTTCGCGGGCAATCGCCATCGCCGTAAACATCACCAGAGTCATCGTGAGGATGACCCCCACGAGGCCGGGCACGATGAAAACCGCGGTGCGAAGGTCGGGGTTGTACCAAGTCGCGGGCTCCATCGCGATCAGCTGGGAGGCCATTGCGACGGGCTGTCCCAGTCGCTGGAGTCGCTCGACGCTCAGGTCGGACGAGCGCGCGGATGCCAGGGACAAGGCGGTGTTGGTCGCACTCGCGACGACCTGCGGATCCGAGCCGTCGACGACCAGCTGCAATTGAGATCTTCTGCCCGCTTCGACCTCGGCTCCAAAACGAGGTGGTACGACCAGTGCCACCATGGCCTCCCGAGACCGCATGGCGACGCCGATCTGCTCGTAGCTATCTACATGGCCCACGACCGCATAGAAACCGGTCGCTTCCATGCGCCTCACGAACCCCCGAGATTCCGCCGAATGATCCTGGTCGTAGACCACGGTTGAGATGTTTCGAACGTCGGTATTGATGGCATAGCCGAAGAGGAGCAGCTGGATGATCGGAATGCCGAACATCATTCCCATCGTGAGCCGGTCACGCCGAGCTTGAATCATCTCTTTCCAGGCGATCGACAGCATGCGGTTCATCGACCGCCTCCGTGTCGCGCTTCGCTGTGAACCATCGCCACGAAGGCATCCTCGACGTTGGGGACGATCTCGCGGGCATCGGCGACACCCGGACCTGCGTCGAGAACCTCTTTGGCGAGGGCGATCGGATCGACGCCGCCAAGGGTGGCCAGTCGAAGGCGGTCGCCGAACGGGGCGACCTCGTCGACCGCAGGGTGTGACTCCAGCAGATCCATGGCCGAGGCCACGTTTGGAGTCGAAACGATACAAACCCGGATTTCACGGCGCTCGATGACCTCCGCGGGCGTACCGATGTCGAGAAGCGTGCCCCGAAAGATGAATGCGAGACGATGGCAGCGCTCCGCTTCGTCCATGTAGTGGGTGGTCACGATAACGGTCGTGCCCACGGAAGCGATCCGGTGAATATGGGCCCAGAACTCCCGGCGGCTCACTGGGTCGACACCCGCCGTCGGCTCGTCGAGAAACAAGAGCGGGGGCTGGTGAATCGTCGCGCAGACCAACGCGAGGCGCTGCTTCCAACCACCGGAGAGGGTGCCGCTGATCTGAGCGCGCCGCTCGCTCAAGCCTGCGCGATCGAGCTCCTCGGGAACGCGCTTGCGGCGTGCTGCTCGGCCGAGCCCGTAGATCCCTGCGTAGAAATGTAAGTTCTCTTCGACCGTCAGGTCTTCATAGAGGCTGAAGCGCTGGGTCATGTAGCCGATGTTCTGCTTGACCTGCTCCGGCTCCTTCTCGACGTCGAAACCGACCACGGTCGCGCGACCGCCGCTGGGGTCGAGAATCCCGCAAAGCATGCGGAGCGTCGTCGACTTGCCAGCACCATTGGGGCCTAGAAGGCCGAAAATCTCGCCACGATGGACGCGGAAGCTGACGTCGCTGACGGCGACGAGCTTACCAAAGTGACGAGAAAGCCCCTCGACGACGACGGGATCCCCCACCGCTATTCGCCCTTCGACTCAAACGTGGCGAAGGCGGGCACGCCAGCGTGCAGGCGCTCTTCGGGGTCGTTGATTCGGACTCGAACGCGAACGACTAAGTTGGAGCGCTCCGTGGGCGAAAAAAGGAAACGCGGCGTGAATTCCGTGGTTGGAGCGATGTGCTCGATCTCGCCATCGAAGGATTCGCCTTCGGTGTCCACATGAATGCGCGCGGGGAGACCGACCGCAAGCCCTGAGAGCTTCTGCTGAGGAACGAACACATCGACGTAGGGATGCTTGGTATCGGCGACGGTGACCACGGTGGCTCCAGCAGCAACCACCTCGCCGATCCTCACCGGGACGTCGAGCACTGTCACGCGTTCGGACGCGTGTAAGGCATAGAGGGCCAAGCGCTCTTTCTCGGCGTCGACCGCGGCTTCCGCTGCGGTGACCTCGGCATCCGAGGCGGCGAGCTCCTCGGGACGGGCGCCTTCGCGCAACTGCTTCAGCCGCTCCTGAAGCATTCGCACCTGTGCCTTGGACTGGGCATAGGCCGCTTCGAGCTCGGAGATGCGCGATCGAGCCGTAGCCGCCTGCTCCGGAAGGTTTCGGTTCCTGTCGAGGTTGGCCCTGGATTCGCGGAGCACAGCGCGAGCGCCATCCAGCTCGGCCATCGTCGAGCGGACTTCTTCCACGCGTGGCCCCGCATAGACCAGCGCGGCCTTGGCGCGGGCGCGTGCCAGATCTGCCTCTCGGGCGAGCAGAATCGGGAGCTCGGCCGTGTCGTCGAGAACCGCGATCAACGCGCCCTCTTCGATGAGGTCTCCGCGATCAAAGCGAATCTCTCGGAGTTGGCCGCCGACTCGAAAGCCAAGATGGCGATCATCGTGCTCGATGATCCCCTGGTAGCCGGAAGGCGTATTGCGCTCAGAGCTGCAGCCCGCGATCGCCACGACGAGCACCACCGTCTGCGCCCAGGCCCTGGCTGTCGCGTCGCTCACGCGAGACAGGTTAGCAGATTCGACCGGGCCCGCGGCTTCGCGCTTCGCTGAGACTAGCGGTGATTCGACCGTCGGTGTTACAAACCCCGAAGCCCGCGAATGTACGAGACCCTAGAAATCATCCTTAACATCTCGATTGCGGTTTTCATCGCAGGTGTCCTCTTCAGCGCTGGCCTGGAGGTGACCTTCGCGCAGGTGTTGAAGCCGCTCAGGAACGGTCCGGTCGTCGCGCGGGCGCTGATCGCGAACCTGATCCTGACGCCACTCCTCGTCTACGCCATGAGCGTCTGGTTCCCCCTCGAGCGTCCCTACATGATCGGTGTTCTGCTCTATGGGTTCGCGGCCGGCGCGCCCTACACGCCAAAGTTGGTTGGCGTCGCGGCCGGCGACGTACCCAACTCGATTGCGGCAACGATGCTGCTGACCGTCCTCACTATCATCTACATGCCCCTGGTTCTGCCGTTTCTGATACCCGGGACGGAAATTGGTGTCTGGGCGATCGCCAAGCCGCTCCTTCTTCAGATGTTCGTGCCCCTGGTGATCGGTCTCCTGATTCGGCATTTCAGAGACCGGCTCGCCGCCAAGATGCTCAAGCCCGCCAATCTCGTCGTCAATCTTTCGCTGGTCGTCTTTCTGGTCCTTGCCGTCGTGAACCACGGTGATGCCCTATCCGCTACCATCGGAAAGGGGGCGATCACCTCGGCCGTCGTGCTCACTCTCGCGGCATTTGGGGTCGGCTACCTGCTCGGTCCCGGAGGGGAGAAGGGCAAGGTGACCCTCGGCCTCATCACCACAGCGCGCAACATCGGTGCGGCAGCAACCATCGCCACCGCGAATTTCAGGGATGATCCGCGAGTACTGATTACCGTCGCGGTCTGCATGTTCGTCGTATTCGCACTCGCGTTCCCCACGGCAAAGCTCTACTTCAGCAAGCGGCTGTCGGTGTCCTAGGTATCCGCATGACCTCGCGAAATTGCGTCCGCAAAATCAAATGGAAGAGGGTGCAACGATGAAGCTTCAGATTTCGATGATTTCGATGGCGGCGTTGCTGCTGATGTCCGCGTGCCCCAAAGATGGAGCGGCGCCTTCCTCCCAGACTGCAGCGGTGGCGCCGACGCCGAACGAGGCGACCGCGATCGCCAAAGAGGCGTACATCTACGCGTTCCCGATGATGGAGAACTATCGAACGATGTACGTCCAAGCCATCGATCGAACCGCGCCCGGGTACTCGGGCGGATTCAACGAGCTGGTGCACAAGACGGAACTACTCGGACCCGAGTTCAAAGACATCGTTCGTCCCAACAACGACACGATGTATTCCTTCGCCTGGCTGGACCTGCGAGCGCAGCCGGTCGTCATCACCGTCCCGGAGATCAAAGATCGCTACTACTCCGTGCAACTCGTCGACATGTTCACGCACAACTTCGATTACATCGGAACCCGCGCAACTGGCACTGAAGCCGGCAGCTATGTGATCGCTGGCCCGGAATGGAACGGAACCAAGCCCGATGATGCAAAGGCCGTCCTGCGAAGCGAAAGCAGCTTCGCTTACTGCATCATTCGAACCGAAGTGGGCGGGCCGGACGATGTCGCGGCCGTTGTGGCGCTTCAAAAGCGGTACCGGCTCACCCCGATGAGCGTCTACCTTGGACGCACGGGCGCTCCGGTAGCACCTGGAATCACGTTCCCGACATACAATCCGAGTAGGGCGAAGTCTGCCGCCTTCATCGATCTGCTGAATTTTCTGCTGACCGAAGTCGTGGTCGCGCCTGACGAGGAGGAGCTCATGGGCCGCTTCTCCAGAATCGGGATTCGAGCTGGGGCGCTCAGTGCGTCGTGGTCTTTGAGCCCCGAGCTGAGGGAAGCACTCGACGAAGGGGTCGGCCAGGGCATGGTGGCGATCGACAAGGCGGCTTACGACCCGAGGCAGCTCCACGGCACCTCGGTGCAGGAGGGTCATGGCTGGCAAGGAATGGCCGGCATTTTCGGACCCGGCGAAGTGATGCGAACCAAGTACTTGGCCCGTGCCGTGGCGGCCATGGTGGGCTTGTATGGAAACGACGTCGAGGAAGCCTATTACCCGGTCGCGAACACCGACGCCTTCGGCGATCCGCTCGATGGGTCGAAACACCAATACGTGATGCGCTTCGAAAAGGACGAGCTCCCGGCGGTACACGCCTTTTGGTCGATGACCATGTACAGCCTGCCGGACCAGCTCATGGTACCGAACCGGATCGCGCGTTACTCGATCGGCGACCGGAGCAAGCTCGAGTACGGCAAAGACGGCTCGCTGACCGTCTACATCCAACGGGAATCGCCGGGAAAAGAGAGATCTAGCAATTGGCTTCCCGCCCCCGATGGCGCGTTCTCCCTTCAGTTCCGCATGTATCTGCCAAAGCCCGAGTCCTTAGACCCGCTCTACTTGCCACCACCTGTCAAGCCCGCGAGATGACCGGCAGCTACTACTTCGACATCCACTGGGGCAAGGGTTCGCTCTTGCGAACGAACGAAATCGCATTGGTCCCGGAGCGACCGACCATCACGGCCTCGATCAGCGGAGGATGGGCATCGCTGTTTGCGGCATGCCATTCGACGATGAAATTCGCGCCGGAGCCTCCGGCGACATCATGCCGCTCGACGAGAAACTCGATCGTCTGAAGCGGCCCCAGTTTGATCAAACGATCGACGAGCTTCTTGGAGAGCTTGCCATTGGTGTCGTAGTACTCGACCGCACTCACGTAGACCGAGCGCTTGGGGTCGATGTTTCGAATGCTCAGAGTGGCCTCGAGTAGGTATGGACGCCCGCCGTCATAGTAGATGTGAGAGTAGACGGGAACATACGCCGCGTGATGCACCGGGAGCGAGCGAACGGTGACGTCCGCTGCCGCATATGCATCGAGGTTCGGCGGCGTGTAAGAGCGAGGCGGCTCGAACTGCACGCTGTCTTGGATCGCGTCGAGCCGCTGCTCGGTATTGCTTCGGCTGCGCGAATAGACGAACGCAATGAACGCAATGGCCAGCAAAATGAGCAACCGAACGCCGTGCTCCGAGAACCACAATAGCCACTCTGGGTATTTCTGATCGCGGCCCACAGTCACACTCCCTACTCGTCGATTTGTCTCGTGTATCGCACTATCGAAGGGCCTCCGGCAAGCGTTGGGTTCGCAACTTGAGGGGGCGCGCATGCGTGTTATGAGGAGAATCGCTCCCGGGTCGTCTAAGGGCAGGACAACAGGCTTTGGACCTGTGAATGGTGGTTCGAATCCACCCCCGGGAACCAGGCTGCATCATGCGAACCGTCTCGATTCTCACCGGCTTCCTTCTAGCTGCCACCCTTGGAACGGCCTGCAAAAAGAGTGGTGGCACCCCAGGCACCGCAACACCGGCGTCCGCAGCGCTTGATTCGGGCTGCGATCACGAACTGAGGTCGAGCGCCCTGGCCAAACACAGTTGGCCCTACCCCGCCGACTATCGCAACCTTCGCTGGGGCAACACATACCAAAAGATGCGGCTCAAGCTGAAGCCGACGTCGGCCGCGTTCGTGACGGCCACGGTGACATGGAAATCAGGCGAGCTCATCGAGGTGCAAGACAGCGAGTTGCGGATCACCAAGCCGCGGCGCTTGATCGCCAAGCGAGATCTTTACGTGACGCGCAAGGTTTGGGACCAAGGGGTCGAGGTGGAGCGGAAGCTCCTGGCCGTTGCGAAAGGCGAGGTCGGCTCGTTCTTGTTCTACAATTCACGCGGCATGTGCATGGTCGGGACCGAGGAGGGCCCGGGCTGGACTCCATGCAGCCTCGACGATGCGTTCGAAGGCCTGAGCGCGGCGCAGCCACAGGCGTGCGAGCAGATCTGGTGGGTCAAGGTCCGAAAAAGCAAGGTCGACCAGGGCTGGATGCCGGTGATGGCTGGCTTCACGGAGCGGGTGCCTCCGCCGCCAGGCGCAGCCGAATGAATGTCTCCTGATTGCCCTTCGGGCCGGTGATCACGCTGTCGGCTTCCGCCACCAGCTCGAAGCCGAGCTGCTGGGCATCCTCCACCAGACTCTCGATGGCTTCGCGTCGCTGCTCCGGGTCCCGGACCACACCGCCCTTGCCGACCTTGCCATGGCCGACTTGGAACTGAGGCTTGACGAGTGCGAGAACCTCGCCTTCGGCGTGCAGCAATCCGCGCGCGGCGGGAAGAAGCTTCTCGAGTCCGATGAACGAAGCGTCGATCACCACGAGGTCAACGGGCTCGGGCAAGTCGGAAGGCTTCATGTGCCGCGCGTTGCAGCGCTCCATGACGACGACCCGCTCGTCCTGCCGTAACTTGTGGTGGAGCTGCCCATAGCCCACGTCGATCGCGAAGACTTTCGCCGCTCCACGCTGAAGCAGGCAATCGGTGAAGCCGCCGGTGGAAGCGCCGAAGTCAGCGACGATCTTGTCCGACGGCTCATAGTCGAACGCGTCAAGCGCAGCCGCGAGCTTGACTCCGCCCCTCGACACGAACGGGTGGTCAGGCTCGCGGACCTCGAGAGGCGCCTCTTCGTCGAGCGCTTCGCCGCTCTTTTCCACGCGCCGGCCGGCGGCAAAGACCTTGCCGGCCAGAATCATCGCCTGCGCCCTCGCCCGCGATGGAACCAGACCTCTTTGGGTCAACAATACGTCGGCGCGAACCTTCGGCACACAGCAAGACTGGACTAACTTTCTTTGAAAAGCGAACGGCGGTATCTTGGCCCCATGGCGCGCAACGTGCTCATTCTTCTCGGCATCGGTTCAATCGGCTGGGCGATGCTCTCCTTGTTTTTCGCTCGAGCGGTCCTGCCAGACTGGATGGGGCTCGGCGACCCTTCGCGCGGCCCTCTCTACATCGAGTCCATGGCGGTCAACGTCGGCCTGTGGTCTGCATTGGGCGCATTCGCCATTTTTGGCGCCGCGTTTCAGCGGCTGCGCTTGGCTGCCGTGCTCACGTTCGTTGTCTGCGGGGCGGGGTTTGCGGGTGGGCGAATTCTCGCGATGGTCCAGGGCGCAAAGCCCGACATTTACACGGTCATCGCACTTGCATTGGAGGTCGGCATCGTCGTTGCGGCCTCCGTGGCCTACGTCTCGGAGAAGACGCGGATCGCACGCCAAGCCAAAGAGCTCAAGAAGGCCGAAAAGGCGGCGCTCGAAGCCGCCCTAGCAGCCGAGCACGCCGCCCTCCCCGCCGAAGCGCCAGCCCCCTCCCCCGTCCAACAACCCTAAGTAGGCGATAACGTGGGGGTGGTGGGCCGGGACAAACCGCCGCCGCAGGTAGGCGATAGTGTGGGGGTGGTGGGCCGGGACAAACCGCCGCCGCAGGCATCCGGTCCCTATCTAGAACGGTATATCGTCGTCGCCAAAGTCGTCGGTCGGAGGAGCGCTGCCGCCACCGCCGCCGCCACCGCCGCCGCCACCGCCAGTGCCACCAAAGTCACCGGGCGCGCTCGAGTCGCGGCCTCGCCCGCTACCCAACAACACGATGTTCTGCGCGACGATTTCAGTCGAGTTGCGCTTGTTGCCGTCTTTGTCTTCCCACTGACGGTATTGAATCCGGCCCTCGACGCAGATGCTCCGGCCCTTGGAAAGGATGTTGTTGAGGGCTTCGCCACGCTTGCCCCAAACGATGACGGTGTGCCAATCGGTGCGTTGCTGGCGCTCGTTCGCGCGGTTCATGAACGACTCGGTGGTCGCCAAGCGAAGGCGCAGCACGCCTTGCCCGTTCTGGGTGTATTTGAGCTCTGGGTCAGCGCCCAAGTTGCCGATGAGCGTCACACGATTCAGGCCTTCTGCCATGGGTCCCCTCTTCTTCTAGCCGCGATGGGCGGCGAACATACGCGGCCTCGCGCCCGGGATCAATGACCCGAGTCAACGGCCCGTTGCCTCACTCTGCATGCGAAGCACGATTGCTAGCTCATCGGTCAATTCCCGCCGACGGTGCTCATAAAAGCTCGGTCCTATCGATTCGGCTTTCCGCTGGCTTTCGAGCGAGGCGATCTCCTCGAGGAGCTCTGCGCGGCGATCTTGGCGGACTTTGACCAGCGCGGCCGTCTGGTCCGAGGGTCGAAAAAGAAGCCAGATCCCGATGAACGCGAAAACCGCAGCGACGAGCGCAGCAATATAAGGCAGCGGGCCGCCTCCGGGTATGCCGCGAATGTGAATCGTCAACGGATCGATGGGCGCATCCCCAGGGCCTCGCATCACCCCAGCGACCAGGAACCGGCGGTCGCCTCCCTCATGGACACGGGCGACTTGAAAGCCCTCGACTTCGAGGGTCATCCCGTCGATGTAGTCGCTGACGACCTGATACTCCATGGTCGCAAACGGCACCGACTGCTCGATCGAAAGCGAGGCACCACTGAGCGGAATGTCGTAGGCCCAGCGGAGGTCGGCGCGGCCGGGTGGGATCGAGCCGCTGATCTCGAGGCCCTCATCGGTGGCGCTGACGCGCTGGTCGGTCATGACCGCCAAAGCGTCGAAAGCCTTGAAACCCTGGGGCAAGCGAATCCGCATCCCACCGTCGGGGAAGACGTACGTCGACTCGCCCAGATTCGTGAGCCGAGCGTCCTGACTGACCCGCGCGCGGCCGTCCCGAAACTCGACCATCGTTCGACCGAGTACCTGGAAGATGCGCCGGTTGTCTCTGGTGACGGGGAGACGAATGACCCGCACCCGCTGACCGTTCTCGGCATCGAGCCGGAACGGCGTCGAGCTATAGCGCGCGCCCTCGAACGGCACGTTCACCCGATAGGAATGCTTGGCGTCGGTCAGTAAGCCGTCGAAGGAGCAGCTTCCGTTGTCGTCGGTGACGCAAGCCTTGCTATCGCGGCCACCGGACTGTTCCATGAGGCCGAGGCGCACCGCCTGGTTCGGAACGGGCGAGCCAGCCGGGTCGATGACGTCGACCACGATGGTCCCCAGGGCGATTTTCGGGTCGACGACCGAGGTGACCAGATCCGGGACGTTGCCCAAGACGCGATTGACCACGGTTTGGTCCTGCTGCGCGGATACGATCGTCGGGGCCCACAAGAGAAGGCCGATCAGAGCTGCAATTCGCATCATGCCTCGTCGGAAAGCCGCTCGGCGATCAGCGCCTCGGCTTCATCTCTAAACGGCCCGGCACCGATGTCCAGCTCGTGAAGGACATGACGGGCCTGTGCGCGGAGCTTGGTGTTGATCTCGTCAAAATCGGCGTCCGAGAGCTTGCCCGCGTCATGCTCGAAGGCGATGTCACGGATCTCCTGAAGCAGATTCTCTTTCTCCGTCAGCAAGCCGCTGCGCGCATCGGTCATGAGCTGCGCGCGGGCTCCGCCGACGAGCTCGTCGGAAAGTGCCAAGCTCAGGCTCAACCAGAGGCTGATCAGCGCGACGACCACGGCCAGCGATGCGCCGATGACGAAAAACCAGGGCAGGTAGTCCGCCATCAGCTGTCCTCCAGGCGATCGAGCTCGGCGTCGAGTCGCGAGTCGTACTCGATCTTCTCGCTAGCGTCGGAGGCCGTAGGCGCCCTTGGCGCCACGCCGCGACGCTGCCAGCGACGGCCAAGTACCACGATGAAACCAACCGCGACGACCATCGCGGCGATGGGCACCGCCCACAGGGCGCGATCGAGACCTTCGTCAGACGGTATCGCGAGGGCGGCGGCGCCAAACTGCGCTCGATAAGACTCCTGAATTTTGGTTGGTTCGTCGCCCGCAGCGAGCCGCTCGCGGAGCTCGATGCGCTTGTCGTCGGCCCAGCCGCACGCGCAGGTATCGAGCGGCAGGCGCGCGCAGTCGCCGCACTGACAAAGAAGGCGCCCAAACAACTGCCGTTCGACCGGGTCGTTGATGACCACCGAGCCGGCATGCAGCGAGCTGCTGCTGTCGTTCTGCGCCGATGCGACACCGGCCCATGCGATCACCGTCGCGATCAGGATCGCGAACCCGACCACGGCGGTGGCTGGGGAAAATCGAAAACGCCGCACGCGGGGCGCTTCATCGCGAAGAAGCTCGCGGCCCGTCGGCCACATGCCGAGGAGCGCGCCAAACAAGAGCACGATCCCGCCGAACCATATCCAAGCCACCAAGGGACGAATGATGACGCGGAAGGTTCCTCGCTGGGTCGACGGATCCACGGTGCTCATGATGACGTAGACGTCTTCGGCGGGGCGGCTGCGAATGGCCACTTCGGTCGTAGGCATCTGCGGATGCGTTCGATAGATGAACTTGCCGGGTGCGACCTGCCCATCTTCGTTTCCGCTCTTGTCGAGAAGCGTCATGTCCGTGAAGATCATCCGCTTGTTCGGGTCGGTCTCCATCCGGGGCTGGTCGTAGCGCACCGTGTGCTTGCCGATGTCCATCGTCTCGCCTGGGCGAAGCGCGCTCTCCTGCTCGACGTCGTAGGCAGCGCCAGTGAAGCCGATGAACATGAAAACGACGCCGATGTGGACGATGTAACCGCCGTAGCGGCGACGCCCCTTGGACACGAGATTGACGAGCGCCGTGCCCGCACCTTCACCCTTCCTCATGCGAACGCGCATCCCGCGCCAGAACTCTTGGCCCACGCTCGCAAGGACGAACGCGCAGGTCGCAAAGGAAACGCCGGGAGCGATGGCCGACATCCAGGCGAGCACGCTGCCTGTGGCGGTATCGTAAATCTCAGTTGGCTCGACCACGGACGGGTAGCCGAGGCGGGCGCCAAAGAGAGCCTGCAACAGGGCAACGGCCAGACCCACGCCGACCGGAAAGGCCATCGCACGCAAGAGCTTGGACCCGGTTGCTTTGCGCCAGGCAACCAGAGGGCCGAGCCCCGCCAAGAACAGGAGCACGAGGCCTAGAGGGACCATCCATTTGTTGTAGAAGCCGGGACCAACGGTGACCTCTTCGCCGCGCACCCATTGGCTGAGCAGCGGGAAGGTAGTCGCGATCAGCACGAAGACCATCATCCCGAGCAGGACCCAGTTGTTCAGCAGGAATGCGAACTCGCGGCTGACGAGCGATTCGATTTCGTTGTCGGCCTTGAGCTTCGGAATGCGCCAAATCATCAAAGCCGCAATCGCGATGAGCAGGAACGCCATGTACCAAACGAAGTACTGCCCGATGTCCGAGCGGGCGAAGGAGTGCACACTCGCGATCAGCCCCGACCGCGTCAAGAAGGTGCCAAAAATCGTGAGGAAAAACGTCAGGGCCAAGAGGAAGACGTTCCAGACCTTCATCATTTGCCGGCGTTCCTGAATCAACACCGAATGCAAATAGGCCGTGCCAACCAGCCAGGGCATGAACGAGGCGTTCTCCACCGGGTCCCACGCCCAGTAGCCGCCCCAGCCGAGCTCTTCATACGACCAAAGGCAACCGAGCAGCAGGCCGATCGAGAGGAATGTCCAGGCGATCATCGACCAAAGGCGCGCCGCGCGGACCCACTCGTTGCCGAGCCGACCGGTGACCAGCGCTGCGACGAGAATCGCAAATGGCACCGACCAACCAACGAAGCCCAGGTAGAGGACCGGCGGATGAATCGCCATCCAGTAGTTCTGAAGAAGCGGATTGAGGCCTTCGCCGTCTCCCGGTGTCGTTCGAATGTAGGTCGCGAACGGGTTCGCGGCGAAAAGCATCAAGATCGCGAAGAAAATCAAGATGCTCATCAGGGTGGCGATGACCCAGGGTTGAAGCTCGGTGTAGCGGCCGCGAAGCCAGCGGACAGCGAAGAAGGTGTAGCCCGAGAGAAGGAACGACCACCACAGGAGCGAGCCGTCTTGGCCGCCCCACAGGGACGTGATCAAGTACCACCAAGGCATCGAGCGATCGCTGTAGCGGGCGACGTACCGAATGCGGAAATCGTGGACTTGGAACGCGTACGCCAGGACCAGGATCGCGACGAGCACGAGCGCGCAGGTCGCATAGGTGCCCCATCGAGCAGATGGGAGCAGATGTGGACGACCCTGCCCGGCGCCCATCGCCACAGCCATCGTGTACGATGCGCTGATGAGAATGAGGCACAGCACCAGGGTGCCGAAGAAAGGAATATCGAGTGCCGGCATAGTTGGTCAGCCCCCGACGCTGGGCGGCCGTCCCTAGTACATAGGGGCTGGGGAGACCGGGGCAAGCACAATGAAAAGCCCCGCACGGCGCCAGGCCGAGCGGGGCTTCAGTGGGCTCGTTCGAACGCGCTCAGTCGCCTTCTTCGAACTCCGCATCGATGACGTCATCGTCGCCCTTGCTGGCTTCCTCGGCGCCGGCCCCTCCGGCCGCTCCGCTGGTCTCCCCTTCGGGCGCGGACGCCGCCGCCGCGTAGGCAACTTCAGCGATTTCCTTCATCGCCGCCTCCAGGGCCTCGGATTGGCTAGCCATGGCCGTGGCGTCGTTGGCTTCAATCGCCTCACGCAGCGACTTCACCTTGCCCTCGACCTCGGCAACCTTCTCGGCAGGAAGCTTGTCTTTGACCTCTTCGAGAGCCTTCTCGACGCCATAGGCCAGCTGATCGGCCTTGTTGCGCGCCTCGACCTGCTCTCGGCGCTGGCGGTCTTCTTCCTCGTGCGACGCGGCGTCTTGAACCATCTTGTCGATCTCGTCCTCGGACAGACCGCTATTCGAGGTGATGGTGACCTTCTGATCCTTGCTGGTCGCCTCGTCCTTCGCCGTCACCGAGAGAATGCCGTTGGCGTCGATGTCGAAGATGACTTTGATCTTCGGGATACCGCGGGGCGCAGGCATGATGCCTTCGAGGTGAAAGCGGCCCAAGGTGCGATTGTTGGTCGCCTCGGCGCGCTCGCCTTGAAGGACGTGAATCTCGACCTTGGTCTGGCTGTCCTCAGCGGTCGAGAACACCTCCTCCTTGCGAGTCGGAATCGTGGTGTTCCGCGGAATGAGCGCGGTCATGACGCCGCCGAGCGTCTCGACGCCCAAGCTGAGCGGTGTGACGTCGAGCAAGACCATGTCCTGCACGTCGCCCGAGAGCACACCGGCCTGAACCGCTGCGCCGAGTGCCACGACCTCATCTGGGTTGACGCCCTTGTGGGGCTCCTTGCCGAAGAACTTGGTCACGACGTCCTGCACGACGGGCATTCGAGTCGAGCCGCCCACCAAGACGACCTCTGAGATGTCCGCGGCTGTCTTCCCGGCATCGGAAAGCGCCTTCCTGCAAGGCTCGAGGGTGCGCTGAACCAGATCGTCGATCATCGACTCGAGCTTGGCGCGGGTGAGCCGGATGTTGAGATGCTTTGGGCCGGCCGCGTCGGCGGTGAGGAATGGAAGGTTGACCGTGGTCTCCAGCTTCGTGCTGAGCTCGATCTTCGCCTTTTCTGCGGCGTCCTTGAGGCGCTGCAGGACCATCTTGTCTTTGCCGACATCGATGCCGGTGTCCTTTTTGAATTCGGACACGAGGTACTCGATGATGCGCTGGTCGATATCGTCACCGCCGAGGTGCGTGTCACCGTTCGTGCTGACGACGTCGACGACCTTGTCACCCACCTCGAGGATCGATACGTCGAATGTACCGCCGCCGAAATCGTACACCGCGATGAGATGGTCCTGGGTCTTGTCGAGGCCGTAGGCCAAGGCAGCGGCTGTCGGCTCGTTGACGATTCGCTTGACGTCGAGTCCCGCGATCTTGCCTGCGTCCTTGGTGGCCTGACGCTGAGAGTCGTTGAAGTATGCCGGAACGGTGATGACCGCTTCGGTGACGGGCTCTCCGAGGAAATTCTCTGCGGCCTTCTTCAGCTTGCGGAGCACCTGCGCGGAGACTTCCGGCGGCGAGAGCTTCTTGCCTCGGACCTCGAAGCCTGCGTCGCCATTCTCACGCTTGATGACGTGGTAGGGCATACGCGTAGCGTCGTCGCCGAGCTCGTCGTAACGGCGGCCCATGAAACGCTTGGTCGAGTACACGGTGCCTTCGGGGTTGGTGATGGACTGCCGCTTGGCGATCTGGCCAACGAGGACCTCGCCCTGATCGTCCCATGCCACCACCGACGGTGTAATCCGGTCACCCTCCTCATTGACGATGACCTTCGGGTCCTTGCCCTCCATCACCGCGACGACGGAGTTGGTCGTCCCGAGGTCGATGCCGATAATCTTTCCCATGTTTTCCTGTCTCCTTCTGCCTCCGCGCTCTCGTCGGAGTTGCGCCAACCTAACCACCCAAAGGTGAGCGTCAAGGTCCTCCAGTCACCGAAATCGGCTTCGAAAGCCGCGGTCCCATCAGGGCTGGATCGCTCGGATCAGCCCTCGAGGGTGGTCCTGAGCCGAGACGCGTCCTTGGATTCGGCGAGAACGATCAACGAGTCGCCCGCTTGGATCATGTGCTCTCCCCCCGGGTTGTAGACGTAGTCCCCGTCGGCCCGGTGAACGGCGACGACGAGCGCCCCGGCCTCCCGGATGTCGGTTTCCGCGAGACGTTGGCCTGCCAGCGGGCTCTCGACGGGCACGTCGATCGCTTGGAGACCCACGCTGATGCCGCCACCAAACTGAACGATGCGGTCGAGGAAGGCCACCGTCTTTGGGCTCACCATTTCACTGAAAAGCCGCACTCCGCCGATGTAGTTCGGCGCGACAACCGCGTCGGCGCCTGCCCGCCTGAGCTTGCGTTCGGTGGATGGCTCGATCGACTTGGCCACGATTCGAGCGGTCGGATTGAGGGCGCGGGCACTGATGGTCACGAAAAGATTGGCTTTGTCGTCGTTGAGAGCCGAGATCACGCCACGAGCTCGGTCGACGCCGGCAAGGGCGAGAACGTGGTCGTCGGTGGCATCGCCACAAACGAAGAGAAGCTCGTCTCCGAACTCGGCGTTGAGCTCATCGAGCCTCTCGCGGTCGCTGTCGACCACCACGAAGAGAACCCCGACGGCGCGCAGCTCGGTCGCGATGTGCCAGCCCGTCGTCCCGATGCCACAGAGGATGATATGCTCGCTCAATGTTCCAATTGCCCGTTCCATACTCCTGCGCCTCAGAATTCCCTGTAAATCACCTTCTACAATCAAAGCGGTGAGACTCGAAATGAAATAAAGCAAGGTGCCGCTGCCAAGAATGATCAGGCTGATGGTCACCACCCGCGCTTCGGGCATCTCGTTCATGCCCTCGAGCGTTTCGGCAAAACCGACGGTCGAGAGGGTGATGACGGTCATGTAGAAGCAGTCGAACCAGGTCCATCGGCCCTCGCCGACCATGTGGTATCCGGCGGCTCCCATGAGAACCACGGCGGCCAGAACGCCCGCCGCCGAGATCAAACGCCCGTAGGCCCCCCGCCTCGACTTGAAAAACACCAGCTTCACTGGGCCGTAGTTGGCTTGATGCGCCGATCCAAGTCAACCCTTGACCATCACGACTGAGAGCGGCACAACCGGCCGCGGTGCATTCCTCCGAAGACGCGCGCCGAGCCGGTCGCGGCCTGATGTCGATTGCTGGCGCGAAGGGCTACTTCATCGTCACCAGTTATGCCGTTCAGCTGCTGCTGCCTAGGATTTTCGGCGAGGCCAAGGAGTTCGGGCTCTACTCGGCGACGATGAGCGGTGTGTCGATTCTCACCAACGTTCTGATTGTCGCGACGATCCAATCGGTTTCGAAATTCGTGAGTGAGGATGAAAGCCGTGCGGAGGTGACGCTTCGACAAGGGCTTCGGATTCAGGCCCTGGTCGGAGGCACCCTCGCCTTGGCCCTCTTCATATTGGCGCCAGCGATTGCGAGGCTCTTGTTGGACGGGCAACTCACCCGACTGGTGCGAATTGCATCGGTGGTGGTGTTTGCGTATTCGCTCTACGCCGCAGTCGTGGGCAGCCTCAACGGCAGGCATTGGTTTGCCAAACAGGCTCGCCTGGACGTGACCTTCTCGACGCTCCGTACCGTCGGCATTTTGGGCGGAGCGGCGCTGGGGTTCGGAGCGATGGGGGCCGTTGCCGGGTTCGCGACGGCCGCGGCCACCATCGTGACGATCAGCTTGATTTGGATCGGTCTTGGAAGGGCCGGTATGCCCGGAGACAAGATACGGCGACGTCGCTGGATCGGCTTCATGGCGCCGATTTGGACCTACCAGATTTGCCTCAACGGCATCCTGATGATCGACCTGCAGGTTCTCAAGCGAACAGCGACCGAGATCGCCTTCGCAAGCGCGGCGACGAGCCAGGCCGCGGTCGACCTCGCCAATCAGTACGTCGGTTACTACCGCGCAGCTCAGACCTTCGCGTTCGTTCCCTACCAATTGATCATCTCGATTACGTTCATCGTATTCCCGATGATCAGCAGGGCGACGAGCATTGGAAATCAAGAATCGGCCCGGTCGACGATTCAGCACGCGATGCGCTTCTCCTTGCTGCTGCTCTTGCTGGTGGCTGCGCCGACTTCGGGCGCGGCCGAGGGCGTGATGAGGCTAGCGTACCCCTCGGAGTATCTGGCAGGGGCACCGGCGCTGTCGATTCTTGTCTTCGGCGTGGCCGCGTTCGCCCTCTTTGCCGTGGCAGCTACGGCGATCAGCGGAGCGGGAAAGCCATCCCTGGCCGCCATGATCGCGGGCGTTTCGCTGCTCGTGGTGGTGGTTGCAAACCGTGTTCTGCTGATGCGGGCGGGCCTGGGCGATCACACGCTGCAAGCAGCGGCCACCGGCACCGTAATTGGTATGTTGGTCGCCCTCCTGTTGTCGGGCTGGGTAATCCATAGCTCGTTCGGCGTTTTCATTCCGGTTTCCACCTGGGCTCGAGCGGGATTCGCGTCAGTCGCTGGGTACGCGGCTGCGGCCGCCCTCCCCCACGACTCGGCCCTAATGGCCCTCCTCGCGCTCGCAGTTGGATTTCTGAGCGCACTCGCCGTTCTCGTCGTCACCGGTGAGCTGACGCGAGATGACTGGCACGCGACTCGGCGCATCGTTCGGCGAGACTAACGCTCGCGTAGGTAGTGCCCGCTTCGACCTCCATGTTTTTCCAAGAGGACGACTTCTTCGATCGCCATGCCGCGATCGATCGCCTTGAGCATGTCGTAGAGCGTGAGCGCTGCGACCGTAACGGCCGTGAGGGCTTCCATCTCGACACCAGTCCGGTCGGCGCAGCGAACCGACGCCTCGATCACGAAGCGCTCCTCATCGCTGGCTGGCTCGAAGGCAACATGGCAACCGGTAATCGCGAGTGGATGACAAAGGGGAATGAGCTCGGAGGTTCGTTTGGCTGCTTGGATTCCGGCAATGCGCGCCGTCGCCAGGGCGTCGCCCTTCGGCACCTCGCCCGACAAGAGCACGCGTCGGGTCTCCGGCTTCATGCGGAGCGTCGCCCGAGCACGCGCCTCGCGAACACTCTCCTTCTTGTCGCCAACGTCGACCATTCGGGCCTGACCGTCGCGATCCAAATGTGTGAGGTCGTCTTCTCTGCTCATCAATCGGGGTGCGGCGCGTCGTAGTTGGGGCGCGGGGGGATGGTAGCCGTCCCGGCCATGCGGGCAATCAGCTCGACTCTCGAATGCACACCGAGCTTGGAGAAAATGCGTTTGAGGTAGGTGTTGACGGTCGACACGGTGAGCCCGGTCTCCGCGGCGATCTCGCGGGTGCTCGCACCGCCGACCAGAAGCGAAACGACGTCGCGCTCGCGTGGGGTGAGCGGAGCGCGCCGCAAGGTTTGCTCGACTGCCTCACCCGGCCGTCGACTACCTTCACCCGTCAGCCGTTCCGCGTAGTCGATCCCTCGCGCAAAGAGGCGGGAAGCCCATTTGAGGAGCTCGAGCTGATTTCCATCGGGCCCGTCGCCCACGATTTCTAGATGTAGCGTTCCGACGAACGCTCGACCCTGCCGCAGCGGCAAAGATAGCGTCGGGTCCGTACTGGTCAGGGTGTCCTCGCTGCTGATGGGGTCTGCGTCAGGGCGCTCGAGCAGAAACGAATGCGCTCCCACCAGGCCTGCGATCAGCGTAGCGCCGCGCTGGGGATAGGTCCGCACCGGGTCGAGCTCCGTTAGGCGCTCGATGATCTCCATCAGCCTGTCGCTCGATGTCACAGCCCAGTCCTCGATTGGTGATTCCTACCAATCAGGGTCGAAGATTCCATTATTGTCAACCCTTGGCATCCCAGGTGAACGATGAGCGGGAGATCTTCTCGAGCGCGAAGCTGGAAATCAGCTCTTCGGTCGAAATCGGCGCCGTTGTCTCGCTCAGCCCGAGCGAGCAAGCAAGCTGACCGATGACCTGTTCAGCCGCGCGACCCGCGTTTCGAAGCGATGAAATCGAGACGGCGGCGTGCCGGGATGCGAGACGGTTCCCCTCCGCGTCGAGGACCAAGCCGACGTGCGCAAACCGGGGCACCGGATGGCCGAGCGCTCGATAGAGCGCGATCTGGCGGGGTGTCGACGAGAGCAAATCTTCCCCGCGGATCACTTCGCTGATCCCCGCCTCCGCATCGTCGACCACGACGGCGAGCTGATAGGCCCAGATCCCATCGGCGCGCCGCAGGACGAAGTCGCCCCCCGACTGGCCTCCGGGAAACGACCCGCACAAGGCGTCTTCGAAGCCCGGCGACGGATCGTCGAAACGAAACCGAAGCGCGGGCGCCCGATCTGGATTCGTGACGCCGTTGCGACAGGTCCCAGGGTAGCGAAGGCCTTCATCCCCGTGGGGCGCGCTGGCAACCCGTGCGATCTCTTTGCGCGAACAGGTGCAAGGGTAAACCAGGCCCGCGGCCTGTAGCGCGGCGAGCGCCCGCTCATAGGATTCATCATGGCAGGACTGGAAATGCGGCCCCTCGTCCCAGTCCAGTCCGAGCCACTCGTGGTCACGGCAGATTTCATCCGCCGCACCCGCGACCACCCTCGGGCGATCGATGTCTTCGATCCGCATCACGATTTTGCCGCCCTGCTTTCGCGCCTGGAGCCAGGTCACCAAGGCGGTGCGCGCGTGACCCGGGTGCATCTGGCCGGTTGGCGAGGGCGCAAAGCGCGTCCGATAGGTCGAAGCCACACCATGCTTTATACGACTTGCGCCGAGGCGGCTATGCGGTGCATCTTCCGGCGGTGCGGGGACGAACCGATGTATGCGGCTGCTTTCCAACGGGACGCCACTACCCAGGCATTGCCGACCTGATCGCGGACGCGATCCAAAACGTCGAGGGCCTGTGCAAAGAGTTCGAGCCAGGTGCCTCCTGGGCGGACATTCCGATTACAGTCATCGACTTCGAGACGACCGGTCGAGACTCGGAGACCGACCGGGTCATCGAGATTGGGCTGGTCACGTTCGAGAAAGGCCAAGTCAGCAAGAAGGAGAGCTGGTTGGTCAACCCCGGGATCCCGGTGCCCGAAGAGTCCCGGGCGGTGCATGGCATCACGGACGAAGAGCTCCAGGGCGCGCCCGACTTCGCCACGGTGATGCCAAGGCTTCTGGAGCTTCTGCAGGGTAAGCTTCCGGTTGCTTACAACGCGTCGTTTGATCGCGGGTTCCTGCTGGCAGAGATCGCGCGCGTTGCACCAAAGGGAATGACGCCCGGCGACATGCCTCCTGCGGCGCGCGAGGACGTGGTCTGGCTGGACCCGCTGGTCTGGGCGCGAGAGATTCTCAAAGAGCTCAAGAGCCGCCGGCTCGGCGATGTGGCAAAGCACTTGAGCATCCCGCTCGAGCAAGCGCACCGCGCAGCGGGTGATGCAGAGGCGACCGGAAGGGTGCTGCTCGCCTTGGCGCCGCAGCTGCCGCGAGTCTACGGAGAGCTCGTGCGTCTCCAGAAACGCTACGCAGCATTTCAAGACGCCGAGCTCGCAGCGTGGAAACGCTTTCGTTGAGCCCGAAAATCACCAAGTCACGCTTGATTTGGGTTCCCTTCGCCCTGATGGCGATCGGCAGTTGGACACCGGTCATCGGCATGTGGCTCAACGGGATCGAATGGTCGGGAGCCGCCGGACGCGCCGTCTCGTTTTGGTACACGGTGCCCGCACTCGTCACGATTCTGCTCGTTCAGGGACCCTGGTTGAAGCAGCCCATCCTAAAGCCACTCGGGATTCAATTCTCGGTCAATCGATGGTGGGGGATTGCCTGGCTGCTCCCAGTGGCGATTCTCTTCGTCGGCATGCTCGTCACCTGGGCTTCAGGGTTCGATCCAGTGCTGACCGTCGAACAGCTGATCGAGAACAAACGTTCGGCCGTGCCGCCCGACCAAATCGCGCAGTTCGAAGAGTACCTGTTAGAGAGCCCGCCGCCTCATCCCCTGACGCTGATCGCAATGGGGATGCCCGCGGGCTTGACGTTCAATCTGATCCCCGGCCTCTGCGAGGAGATTGCATTTCGAGGCTACTACTTCCGCGAGGTGCCCGGCGGCTTTTGGAGCCGCTCGACCAAGATCGGTTTGCTGTGGTGGCTGTGGCTGGCCCCATCGGTGGCAATCGGAAACCTCTACGGCGCGCCGGGCATCGAAAGCGTCTTGCTCGCCCTCCCCTGGTGTATCGTCGCGTCGTGGGTACTGGTCTACCTGCGCGTTCGGAGCGATTCGGTGATCGCCGTCGCGGTCGCCCGAGGGACGATGCTGGCCCTGACCGCCGCCGCGCACGATCTCACCTTTGGTGCGCCGACCTGGCTTGCACCGTTCTACGGACTCGGCGGCATCCTGGGGCTTCTCGTCGTCTGGGTCGCCTTCTGGATTCATGATCGGAGCCGTGCGGACGGTCGACTGATGACGAGCTGAGGAGAACCACTTGACCGACTCTGAGAATCTCGGGCTCCACGCCCGCTATGGAGGCTACGCGCTCGTCACCGGAGCAGCGCGAGGGATCGGACGCGCGTTTGCGAGCCATCTGGCGGCGGACGGCTTCGACCTTCTGCTCGTCGATTGCGATGGCGAAGAAACGATCGCGCTCGCCGAAGAGCTGAGCTCGGCACACCGAATCGATGCGCGCTCGCTTATCTGTGACCTCGCGGACCCTGGCCTCGAGCACAAAGCGCAGGAATGGGTCAACGGCTTTGAGATTGGGCTTCTGGTGAACAACGCAGGCATCTCCCTACTCGATCCGTTTTTCCAAATTTCACTGGACGCGCATTTGAGGACCCTCGATGTGAACTGTCGCGCGACGCTGGTTCTGACGTACATCGTGGGCAAGGCCATGGCGGCCCGAGGTCGCGGCGGGATCGTCATCGTCTCATCGGCGTCCGGACTCTCGGGCTCGCCCTACTTCTGCCATTACGCGGCCACCAAGGGCTATGGCTTGAACCTCGCGTGCGGCCTTTGGTCGGAGCTTCGAGGTAGCGGCGTCGATGCTCTCGCTGTTTGCCCCGGCATGACAGATACCCAGCCCGTCCAAGACCAGAACCTCGGCAAGGATCTTCCCTTCTACATTCCGATCAACGGGCCAGCGCCCGTGGCACTTGGCGCGCTCCGCGCACTCGGGAAGCAACCGACTCTGATCCCCGCACTGGGCGACCGTGTGTCTGCCGGCTTGCTCTCGAAAGTTCTGCCCAGACGCTGGACACTCTCGATCATGAAGCGGTCGATTGAAAAGATGCGTGGCGGCTAGGCGCGCGCTCAGCCCTGGTTTGACGGCTTTCGCACCTTGAGCCTGCCGGCACGCCAGCCATCGACCCCGCTCGTGTACCACTTCGAAAATCGGCGGTCCGAAGGGCCACCGCAAAGCGCAGAGTGCAGGACCGGCGCGCTCATGTCGGCAACGAAACGAAGCGATGGCGTAAATGAAGTGAGCCTGCCAGCGGAGCTGTAAATCTGACCCTGATGCGGCGTTGCGCGTCCGCCGGGGATCGGGATCGGCCCTCGATCGAAACCAAGGAAGCGTGGGAGCTTGCCGCCAAAGAACATGTTGCTCAGGGTGAGTCGATTTCGTCGGCCCCAGGGCTCGGGCCGCTCGTCGGGCACTCTAGCCAGCGCCGCCCGCCAGACCTCCTCGCGCGTTCGTGAGCCGAGCCAGGGGGACGATTCAGCCACGAGGATGCGGTCGAAGTTCTGATAGAAGTCGATGAATGTGCCCGTGGCGTCTCGGAGGTGCTCGATGACCTGCGCACCGGATGCCGGACCGAACATCTCTACGAGCAGCTCCCCGTAGAAGAGCTCGAACGCGGTCGTCCCAGTCGAGTCGAGCGCATACCGGCAGTCCCAGTTGCGAAGGGCGTCGGCGACGGGACCCGTTCCGAGAAACGGCTTTAGGATCTCGATGAACTCGGCCGCTTGGATCGAGTACGTGTCCATTTGAATGGCGCGAAAAGAGTCCACGTCGTGATCGTCGCGCGTCTGCAAGCGCTCGGTGATTCGGCGCGCGCGGTAGTCGCCCATGGGTGCGTTGATCGGATTGGCCCGACCGAGGTGATTCAGGTCCTGGTTGGCAGTCACGATCATACCGTCTTGCGGGTTGTGGACGCGCGGAAGCTCGTCGGCAGGCACGAACCCTTTCCAGTCGAATCGCTCGTCCCAGCCGGGCCGGGGCGCGAAACCCGACCAATCGTCGGGACGCTTCGGCATCAAGCCGGACATCTGATAGCCGATGTCACCCGCGCTGTCCGCGAACACCCAGTTGAAGGACGACTCCACGTCCGCGAAAGCCGCCATCCCTTCGGTCACGGTGCGAGCGGTCCAGATCGGGATCAGGGCGTTGATCGACTGCGACCCGCCATCGGCACCGGTCCACCGTGTGGCCAGCCGGTGCCCTGCCGCCATCGCGTCCCCATCGAGGACGCCGTGCTGGTTTTCCCAAAAGGTCTCGACGATGGCTTCGCCGTTCTTTCGCTTGATCGTCTCGACACGTCGATCGAAGTCGACCCAGGCGTCGGCACGGCGAAACTTTCCATCGCGGCACTCTTCAACCCAGGAATCGATCGAATCCATGAAGGTGTACGTCGCGCCCCAGGACAGGTGCTCGTTACGCCCGACCAGCGGTGCTGGCAAACCGGGCATGGTCATGAGAAGCGCGTAGCCCTCGGGCCAACGGAAGCTTTGCTCGACCCATACATTCGGAAGCCGGTTCGTTTCGAGGTGTGGGTCGTTGCCGAGCATCGCCGCCCCGGATGCCGTTCGTGCGCCCGACACGCACCAGTTGTTCGAGGCCATCATCCGCGGCGCGGCGACTCCCCACTTCACAGCTTCCGGAACAATTCGTTCGCGGAGCTCGACCTGAGATAGCATCGCACGGTCGAGCCCTTGCGTGCTTCCTGGAAACAATGCTTCGAGGCGCGCGTCGTCGATGCCGGCTTGAACCATCTCGACGAAGAGCCGCTCGACCTCTCCCTGTGACTGAGCCAGAGTGAGAAATCCGGCCATACGAGCGAGCAACAGGCTGTCTTCGATGGTCCATGGCTCGGGCCGGATCCTCACGAGCTTGAGCTCCCAAGGCACCGACTCGGAAAACCGCGCGTTGACGCCGTCACGATAGGCCTCGCATGCGGCACGGGCCTGCGGGCTAAGCGTGTTTGCTGCCTTGGCGGTCCCGCCAGTCCAGTTCATGCGCCGAAAAAACCGGTCGACCTCCACCATTTCGTCGCTGCCATCGAGCAGCTCCGCTGCCCGGCCTTGGCCGAGGATCCGCATGATCAGCATTTGCAAGCCGCGATCCATCGCGTGGCAGTAACCCATGCCCCAGTGCAGCCCGCTGATGTCGTCTGACACGATCTGCGGGATTCCGTGTTCGTCCCGGGTCCACCGGGCTCTCGGCTCTTTTGAAGCGCTCATGATTAGAACGCGTCCTTGGCTTCACGAAGCGCGGTGAACGAGGCGACGGGATCTCGTCCGGCGGCAACAGCCGGATCGTCGAAACGCAGAAACGGATTGGTCGCGAGCTCGCGGCCCAGCCGCCCAGGCACGGTGAATCGTTGTGCTTCGCGCGTGGCGATCGCTTGGGCGAGCGCACTGACGACGTCGGGGTTACTCGGTTCGACGGTCGCCGCGAATCGAAGGTTATTGACGGTGTATTCGTGGCCGCACCAGACCTTGGTGTCTGCGGGCAGCGCGCGAAGCTTCAAAAGCGAGTCAGACATCATCGCCATCGTGCCTTCGAAAACGCGGCCGCAGCCGGCGATGAAGAGCGTGTCACCGCTGAAGAGGTTGCCTTCGGAAATGAACGCGATGGCGCCGAGCGTGTGGCCCGGAATTTCGACGATGTCGACGGACGCGCCGCCGAAGTCAAAGGAGTCTCCGTCGGATAAGGCATCGGTTTGCCGCGGGATGCGCTGCTGTTGTGCGTCGTACTTGGAGCCTCGAACGTGCTCGATGGGGCATTCTTCGATCAGCGGCTCGATCCCTCCGATGTGATCCCAGTGGTGGTGGGTGAGCCAGATCTCGCTCAGCTTGACGCCGGCCTCGTCGATCGCCCTCAACACCGGGTCGGCCTGAGACGGGTCGACGACGGCTGCGCGGCCGTTCTTGATGACCAGGTACGCATAATTGTCGCTCAAACACGGAACTGGAACCACCTGCATGCCCGGGAAGATACGACCCTGCAGTCGCCCTGGCTAGGCGCATCGGTTATATGCATCCGATGGACTTGAAGTTTGCAATCGAGAAGGGGATTCCTTTTGCCGGGCGGACGGAGGTCAAAGTTCTCGAGCTCGAGCCCGGGTACGTGAAGATGATGATGCCGCTCGAGCCGAACATCAATCACGTCGGAACGATGTACGCAGGTGCGCTCTTCACGCTGGCCGAGCTCCCGGGGGGCGCGATCTTCTTGTCCACCTTCGATGCGAGCAAGTTCTTCCCGCTCATCAAGGGGATGGAGATCAAGTTTCTGAAGCCAGCGACGACCGACATCGTGGTCGAGGTGCGACTCAGCCCCGAGGAAGCAGCGAAGATCCAAGACGAGGCCAACACGCACGGCAAGGCCGACTATGACTGGGACTGCGAGCTCAAGGATGCCAACGGGCAGGTCGTAGCCGTGTCGTCGAATCGCTATCAATTGCGCCAAACGAAACCGACGGGTGCTTAGCGCCGACGACAGACTGCGCGCCCAAATCACCGCAAACCTCGGTGCTCACGACCGGTCCGTCGCGCCCGATCCCTCGCTTCGCCCAGCGGCGGTCGCGGTGGCCATCGTGGCGAATGCAGTCGGTGAAGCCTGCTTCGTCATCACTCGACGCGTGTCGACGCTTCGCAATCACAGCGGACAATGGGCCCTCCCCGGGGGACGCATCGATGAGGGGGAAGACCCAGCCGGCGCCGCCCTGAGAGAGCTCGAAGAAGAGGTGGGCTTGCAGTGTCAGCGTGATCGCGTGCTGGGGCTTCTCGACGACTACCCCACGCGGTCCGGTTTCCGAATCACGCCGGTCGTCGTCTGGGCTGGGTTGGAGGTTATTCTCCGGCCCAACCCACGCGAAGTCGCCGAGGCACATCGCGTCCCCATCAAGGGCCTCGACGCGCCCGGCATCCCCAAGCTCTTCGACATCGAACAAAGCGATCGTCCGGTGCTTTCGGTGCGGATTCTCGGCCAGGACATCTTCGCCCCGACCGCCGCGGTCGTGTTCCAGTTCCGAGAGGTTGCCATTCACGGACGGGACACCCGCGTCGCCGACTACGATCAACCCGTGTTCGCGTGGCGCTAGGCGTTTCCTAGCGCTCGACGGTGACGCCCTTCCAGAAGGCGATGTGACCTTCGATGTTGGCGGCAGCGTCTTTGGGTTTCGGATAGTACCAGGCGGCATTCTCGTTGCGCTGACCGTCGACGACGATGTGGTAGTAGCTCGCCGTACCCTTCCAGGGGCAGACGCTTTGATGGGCGCTCGACTCGAAGAACTTCTCGTCGATGGCGCCCGGTGGAAAGTAGACATTCCCCTCGACGACCTCGAACTCATCGGACTCCGCGATCACCTGCCCTTGCCAAAGCGCTTTTGCCATCGTGCCTCCTGATTCAGGCAACTTAGGGCGCGCGGCTACCACGTCGAGCCCCGTTGACTGAAGCCGCGAGAGCCCCACAAACTCCTGCAAAGCCATGGCGAACCACCTTGTCCATGAGACGAGCCCGTATCTACTCCAGCACGTCGACAATCCGGTCGACTGGCATCCCTGGGGTCCAGAGGCGATGCGGCTCGCCGAGGAGCGGGACAAGCCGATCCTGCTCAGCATCGGCTATGCCGCCTGCCACTGGTGCCACGTGATGGCCCATGAGTCGTTCGAAGATGAAGCGACGGCGGCACAGATGAACGCCGACTTCATCAATGTCAAAGTCGATCGCGAAGAGCGCCCCGACGTCGACAGCATCTACATGCAGGCCGTCCAAGCGATGGTCGGTCGCGGCGGCTGGCCGATGACCGTTTTTCTAACGCCGGATGGAAAGCCTTTCTATGCAGGCACCTATTTTCCAAAGGAGCCACGCCACGGGATGCCGAGCTTCCGGCAGATTTTGACCGGGGTCACGCAGGCTTGGAACACCGACCGCGAGAACGTCGTTGGAAGCGCCGGCGAGGTTGCGAAGCAGCTTCAAGCTCTTTCCGGTGTTGGATTCGAAGCGCAGGAGCTCGACGCGGAGATCCTTCGAAGCGCCGTTCGCGGCCTGCAGGGGCGATTCGATCCGAACTGGGGTGGTTTCGGCGATGCCCCGAAGTTCCCGCAACCCATGACGATCGAGTTTCTGCTGCGGGAGCGCGTCCGCGTCGACGACTCCGACGCCCTCGAGATGGCGGAGGTCACGCTTCGCAAGATGGCGCAGGGTGGGATCTACGATCAGCTCGGTGGCGGTTTTGCCCGATACTCGGTCGACCATCGATGGCTGGTTCCGCATTTCGAAAAGATGCTCTACGACAATGCCCAGCTCGCGCGCGTCTACCTTCACGCCTGGCAGATCACGGGCAACGAGCTGTACCGCCGAATCACCGAGGAAACCCTCGACTACATTCTGCTTGAAATGCGCCACGAGGGCGGCGGTTTCTACAGCAGCCAGGATGCGGATAGCGAAGGTGTCGAAGGCAAGTTCTACGTTTGGTCCGCCGACGAGATCCGTGAGGCGCTGGGCGAGGACGCTGACACCTTCATGCGGATCTACGGCGTCTCGGATGAGGGGAACTGGGAAGGTCACAACATTGTGAACCTGCACCTCGACCCGGAAGCACTTGCAGCACAGCTCGGGATCGATGCCGGGCAGCTGCAGGCACGCATGGCTGCGGCTCGCTCGTCGCTCTACGAGCTCCGCTCGAAGCGGATTTGGCCCGGTCTCGATGACAAGGTCCTGACCTCCTGGAACGGTCTGATGCTCGCCGCCTTGGCTGAAGCTGGGCAGGCGTTCGACCGACCCGACTACATGGAAGCTGCCAGGTCGAACGCCGAGTTCTTGCATCGTACGATGCGGGGCGAGTCCGGGCGTCTCTTCCGAACCTGGAAAGCGGGTTCAGACGCCAAGTACAACGCCTACCTCGAAGACTATGCCTTCCTGGCCGACGGCCTGCTGGCGCTGTACGAAGCGACGTTCGATCCGCGCTGGTTTGACTGGGCGCGCGAGCTCGGCGAGCTGATGCTCACCCACTTTCGCGACACCGAGAACGAAGGTTTCTTCGACACCTCGGACGACCACGAAGAGTTGATCCACCGGCCGAAAGACCTGCAGGACAACGCCGTGCCGAGCGGAAGCTCGGTGGCCGCGACCGTGCTGCTCAAGCTCAGCCTGCTGACCGGCGAAGGCGACTACTGGCAGGTCGCCGAACGAAGCATCGCGACCATGGGCAAGTTCATGAGCCAATATCCTTCGGGCTTCGCCCAATGGCTCAATGCCACGAGCTTCATACTCGCCGAACCGAAAGAGGTCGCCCTGGTCGGAAGCCAAGGGGAGCTCGGGCCCCTGCTCGCCGTCCTGCGCACCGGCTACCGACCGTTCCAAGTGTTGGCCGCGGGCGATGGGGCGGCGGACGCGCCCGTGCCTCTCCTCGAGGGTCGCGCCCAAATCGATGGCAAGGTAACCGCCTACGTCTGCCGTCAGTTCAGCTGCCAGGCTCCAGTGACGCGCCCTGACGAGCTTTTCCGCCAGCTGGAGACAGCGTGAAGCGTCGCTGGCTCTTGTTTGCCGTGCTAGCCCTCGGGGTCACCATGACTTTTGCAACGGCGGCGAGAAGCGCGAGTGCGTGGAAGGCTTTGATCTCCGCACGCTTTCCTGATGTTCGCTGGGTCGACGCCGAAACGCTAGAGGGCTGGATGAGCGGTTCCGAGAAAGGCGAGTTGGTTCTGCTCGACGTGCGCAATTCAGAGGAGCAGGAGGTGAGCCAACTGCAAGGCGCACAATACCTGGACCCCGTGCACCCCGACATCGCGGCCCTGAGGATTCCGGAACACGCCACGGTCGTCGTCTACTGCTCGGTCGGGTATCGAAGCGCTGCGGTCATCGACGACTTGGAGCGCGCTGGAATTCAAAACGTCTACAACCTCCAAGGAGGGCTCTTCGACTGGGCCAACCATGATCGACCCATCTATCGGGGAGAAGAGCGCGTCGAAGCGGTGCACCCCCTCAATCGTTTCTGGGGCCTACTCCTTCGCAAAGATCGAAGGGCCGCCCAGTAGCGGACGGACGCGCGCTACTGCGACGGCGGTTCGTCGATAACGACAGGATTGCGCGCCGGAGCATCGGGCGTCCCGGTAGGCGGCGCCGGCTCATCGGGGAAGTCCGGGACGGTCCAGTCGATGCCGTCATCAGGCTCGGGCTCGGGCGCGGGCGCTGGCACGGGCGCTGGCACTGGCGCTGGCGCTGTCACGGGCACGGGCGCTGGCGCTGGCACTGGCGCTGTCACTCTCACTGGCGCTGTCTTCTTCTTCTTCGGCTTCGTCCGCTTCTTCTTTGGCTTGGGCTCGATCGGCTCGGGTATCGGCGGCGGCGGAGCTTGCTCCAGCTCCACCGCTTCGACCGGCGGCTCTTCCGCAACGGGTTCCTCGACCGCCGGGGCCTCGCCGAGGACCGTGTCGGTGCCGACGTCGGCAACCGTGGCGTCCTCGTCGACCGGGCCCGGCGGCGCCGCGATCGGCTCGGGCGTCTGCTCGTCCGCGACAGCACGGGGAGCACGCTGCGACCACCAAGTACCCGCTACGATAATCCCAAATAGGAACGCCAAGACCCCCAATGAGGCCCAAAGCCAGACGTATTTCCTCCGTTTGGGCCGGGTCACCGTTGGCAGCTCATGCGAAGTGGTCCCAAACGGCCTCGGCGCCGACGACAGAAACGCGTCATCGTCGGGATCGCGGGTCACTGCGACCGGCAGGGTGGCCGCTAGAGGAGATGGCGAGCTCGGTGGTGCACTCGAACCGAGAAGCTCTCCGAGATACGAGCCCGGCGCCGCGAGCTCCTCGCCCCAAATCGTGCCGATGAGCAGCGCCCGCGCGTCGTGCAACAAGCCCGCGTTGCCTGCGGCCTCCGCAAGCGAATCGAGGAACTCCGCTAGCGTTTGCTGTCGCGCATCGGGGTCCTTGCTCAACGAACGCATGACCACGCGCGCGACCTCGTCGGGGACCCCGGCGCCCCGTCCTTTGGTCTGAAGGAGGGGCGGCTCCTGATGCACGTGCTGCATCAGGACCGCCCCTGCGGTCTTGCCCTCAAACGGAAGCGCGCCGGTGAGCAGCTGATAGGCCAAGACGCCCAGCGAGTAGATGTCGCTTCGTTCGTCGGTCTCTTCACCGGTGGCCGCTTCCGGCGAGATGTAGGTCGCCGTTCCAAAGACGCGCCCGCTTTGCGTGGTCGTCGGCCCGATCCCGTCGGCTTCGAGAACTCGGGCGATTCCGAAGTCGACGAGCTTGACGAAGTCATCGTCGCGACCGCGCTTCACCAGATACACGTTCTCTGGCTTGATGTCCCTGTGCACGATGCCAGCGGCGTGCACGGCGCCGAGGCCGGCGCAGAGCTTCATGATTAGGATCAGAGCGCGCTCGAGCGTCAAAAGGCCGTTCTGCTCGAGCTCCTCCGCCAGCGACCGGCCCTCGAGCAGCTCCATCACGATGTAGAGCCGTCCATCTGCGAGGCGCCCGGAAAGAAACACGCGCACCAGGTTCGGATGGTCGAGCGAGATGGCGAGCCTGGCCTCGCGCTCGAACCGGAAGACAGCCTGTTCGTCGCGCGCAAGCTCGGCTTTCAACACCTTGATGGCGACGTCACGGTCCACCGTGGTCTGGCGGGCGCGATAGACCGTGCCCATGCCGCCGGTGCCGATCTGCTCATCGATCCGAAACTGCTCGAGCAAGACGCTGCCGAGCAAAGGATCGGCAATGTCTGCGTCGGTGACGAGCAGACTGCCATCGTGAGGGCAGTACTCTGATCGGCTCCCAAACTTCGAACCGCAGCGAAGGCAAATCTTCCGCATGTCGGTAAGCTTCCCTAAAGTCTCGCGAGGCGTAGCATCTGGCACCGGGTAGTACAATTCCTCCCTCCGACGCAGGTTTGGCGCCGAGCTTCAGTTTTACCTATTCTTTTTGAATGGGAATTGGGGGCAAATGACCAAGTGGCGCGGGGGATTCTCGCTTTTGGTTGCCGCGCTCGGCTGCTTCCAGGTTGCCGGTGCTCAGGATGAGCCAAATGAGGTCACAATCGCGGTGCCTGGCCTCCGGGCGATCGACGGTGACGACGGCGTCGCCAATGAGCTGACCGGTTGGCTTCGTGCAGGCGCCAGCGCCGTCGAAGGCTGGCAGCTTCACACCGCCGCGGTCTCGCTCGAGCAGTTCATGATTGTTCACGGTTGCGAAGAGGCCAACGAAGATTGTCTTTCGAAAATCGCAGAAGGCATCGCAGCGGATCGTCTGATCTCGGGCTCGGTGTCCAGGGTGCTCGCCGAGGATGGATACGGATACGACTTCGAAGCGGAGCTATTCTATTTCGACACGTCGACCGGCGAGATCGAAAAGACCTCGACGCTCCGATTTCCGAAATCCCAGAGCACACCGCAAGAGCTTGCTGTGATGGGGCAGATCGAAGTGCAGACGCTAGCCGATGCGCCCCTCGACGAGTTCGGCAAAGAGCAGGCTCTGAATCTGATCTTGAGTCGAGAGGCCGAGCTCGGCTCACCCCAGTCGACTCTCGATCTTCTGACCGAGCGGCCCAAGGAGTTCCCCGCCTGGCCCGCTGCGGTCAGCTACACGGGAACGCTCGTGTTTCTCGGGCTGTCAGCGTGGAGCTGGAGCAGCATCCGGAACGTCGAAAAAGACCCTGCCTTCCAGCGTGCGCGCTTGCTGGCGGGCCCGGAGGTGAACGATGTTTGTGCCTCGGTCGGTAACTTGGGAGTTGAAGAGCTGGGCTCTCTGTGCTCCAAAGCAGATCGACACGAGACGTTGCAGTGGGTGTTCTTGAGCATGGGATTGGCTTCGGCAGGCGTGGGTACTTGGTTGCTCGTGAAATCGGCCAGGAGCAGGAAGCGATCGGACCGTGCGCGCTTAGGCCTCACGCCCTTCGCTGGCAGGCGACGCGGCGGCGTGACGGCTCGACTCGAGTTCTGAGGTCATGCGCATAGTCGGGGGTCGACTTTCGGGACGAAGGTTTGGCGCACCGGGCGGACGAGGCACGAGGCCAACTCCGGACCGCGCGCGAGAAGCCCTCGGTTCGGCGCTCGAGTCGCGGGGCGCCTTCGATGGCGCTCAGGTACTGGATCTCTTTGCCGGCACGGGGGCTCTCGGGTTCGAAGCACTGTCCCGCGGCGCATCGAACGCGGTCTTGGTGGATAGCGATCCCCGCGCCGTTCGCCAGATCAAGCAGAGCGCAGACGAACTCGGCTTGGGCCAGGAAGTCCGCGCGGTTCGTCTGGACCTTCTGGGTGACCCAGCAAGCGTGGTTCGGAAGCTTCCCCCGATGACGACGGCGTTCAGCTTGGTGTTTGCCGATGCACCTTACTCCGAGGTAGGCGCAATCCCAGCCATTCTAGAAGCGCTGGCGGCAGCGGACCGACTTGCACCCGGGGCCTGGGTCGCGATCGAGCACCCGGCAAGCCACAAATGGAGCTGGCCAAATGGGCTCGCGCCGGACGCGGACTACCGCTATGGTCGCAGCGGTATCAGCCTCGGCGTATTTGCAGCCGAGAAAGGCAGGCAGTGAGAGGCATCGCCGTTTATCCCGGTTCGTTCGACCCCATCACCAAAGGTCATACTGCCATTCTAGAAAGCGGCTTGGTCGCATTCGAGAAGATCATCGTCGCGGTCTTGAACAACGACAACAAGAAACCGTTGTTCAGCGTTGCCGAACGAATGGAAATGATCCGGGAGTCGGCAGACGACATGGGGGCAGATCCAAAGCGCATCGAGGTCGACTCCTTCGATGGCCTCTTGGTCAACTACGCTCAGCGGCGCAATGCCCGCGTCATCCTTCGAGGCCTCCGCGCGGTTGCAGATTTCGAGTACGAGCTTCAGATGGCCAACATGAATCGTCACCTCAACCCCGGGGTCGAAACGGTGTTCATCATGGCCAACGACGCGTACTTCTACGTTGCGTCCAACCTGGTCAAAGAGGTCACGAGGCTGGGCGGCAACGTGGCGGACTTGGTCCCGACTCCCGTTTTGCCGCGGCTTCTCGCCAAGTTCGACAAGTAGATCGGCTGGGTAACGAGCCCATCGCGCAATAGCCGGCGCGCCTCCGGCAGCGCTCGGAGCGAGACCTTCCCGAGCTGCAGCTCACTCAGGTTCGTTTCCCCACGGCTTATGGCCCGGCGCACACGCAGCCAGCCAGTCAAATACACCGCGTCTCGGGAAACGCCGCCCGCGCGGAAGGACCGTTCGCACAGAGTCACGGCGCAGGCAGGCGAGAACTGATGCTCGCGAACGAGCGACAGTGCCGCGTCACCGAACGAGACGCCCGCGTGCATGGCGTGGGTTGCAAGCAGGCGGCCGGCCAAGGTCCTTTGGCGGAAGGAGTCGAGCAAGCCCGCGAGCTCCTCGAGATAGATCGCAACACCCTCTTGATCGCCATACGAGCCTGCGGTGCCGATCGCGAATATGCCGAGGGTCTGCGTTCTCCCGTTGAACGCCGAAACCAGGTGCCCGTAGACCTCGTGCGTCGCGAGGCGCTGCGCTTCGTGTGCGCCGAACAAACGGTCCGCGATGAAGACGGTGCGTTCACCGACTGCGGCATTCGCGATCAAGTCGGGATCGACCTTCACGGCAATGTGCAGACCCACGTGCTTGGCGTACGCAAGCATGAGGTCGCGGAGGTTGCTTCGATCGGCCGACGCCGCTGGGATGGTCTTGGGCTCTTGCTCGACCGGAGTAAGCGCGAGTATCTGGTGCGCCGCGTCGAGGACGCTGTGCTCTGCGTCGGCAAACAGCCGCTCGCCGCCTGTGCCGAAAAGTCGCGCGGCCATCGGACGCACTTGCTTACTTCTGCCCAAGGTCTCTAGAATCAGGAGCTCGGTTTCGAGCTCTTCCAGCCGCGGAAGATAGAGCTCGGCGGCCTCGGAGGCTGCGGCCAGCTGCCTGGCACGCGCGAGCTCCGTCCAGACGCGTCGCTCGACCGCAACCGGCTTCCACTGCCATCGGGGCTTGGCATGCTCTCCTTTGGCGATCGATTGCACGAGCCTATTTCGCTCGACCGGGTCGCTGTGTGTGGTCGCGCCGAGGAGAAGGCGTGCCGCGCCGTGCAAACGGCGCAAGCCAACGTCGAGCTCTGCGCGAAGGCGAGCTCGCGGATGGTCAGAGAAGCTGGGTCGCGCGCTCTGCGAGCTCACTTCGTTCACCTTTCGAGAGGGTCACGTGGGCGCCAATGTCTTCGCCCTGAAAGCGCTGCGCGACCACGGTTAGCCCGTTGCTTGCAGAGTCTACGTATGGATTGTCGATTTGATAGGGGTCGCCAGTCAGGACTATTTTGGTGTCGGCGCCACAGCGCGTGATGACCGTCTTCACCTGATGCGGCGTTAGGTTTTGCGCCTCGTCGACTACCAGGAACTGATTCGGTAGCGAACGGCCGCGAATGTACGTGAGTGGCTCGATTTGGATGACGCCAGACGCGAGAAGGTCTTCGTAGTTGCGGTGCTCCGACATTCGGCCGCGACCGCTGCTGAAGATGTACTCCAGATTGTCGAAGATCGGTTGCATCCAGGGATTGAGCTTCTCTTCCACCGTCCCTGGCAAGTAGCCGACATCCCGGCCCATGGGAAAGATCGGTCGAGAGACGAGCATCCGACCGTACGTGCCGTTCTGAACGACGGACTGCAGCCCAGCCGCAACGGCAAGTAGCGTTTTCCCGGTGCCGGCTTTTCCGATCAACGTCAGCAGGTGGATGTCCGGCGAAAGGAGCATGTCGAGCGCGAAGTACTGCTCGAGGTTTCGGGGCCGAACGCGCCAGACCCCCTCTCTACCAACTCGGAGCGGAACGATCGTGCCCTCTTTTGCGTCGAAGCGGCCTAGCGCGGTGTGCTTATGCTGATCGCGCTGACGCAGCACCAGCCCGGCATGGGGGTAGAGCTCGACCTCGAGCAGGCTGGCATCGATGGGATCGCGCTGGGCCAACTGGTCGACCATGGCGCGATCTACATCGGCGGTGACCACTCCCGAGTAGAGCTCGTCGATCGAAACGCGGCCGCCCTCGTAGGTTTCCGCCTTGAGCCCTAGCGCGTCGGCGCGAATTCGAAGATTCGTATCCATCGTGACGAAGATGAGGGGCTGATCGGGGTGTTGATCCCGAAGGTCGAGCGCCATCTGCAGAATGAAGCGGTCCATCTCGCCGGGCCCGGGAGCTCGCTTCGGCATCTGCGGGGGCACGGCGACCCGCAGCTCGCCACCGGTGCTTTCGAGCGGCACACCCTGATCGAGCGTGCGTCCGTTTTGATTGCGCAGCTCGTCGAGAATACGCGAGAGATGGCGCGCGTTCTGCCCGAGCTCGCTCAGCTCTTTTTTAAACTGATCGACCTCTTCGATGACGAAGATCGGTAGGACGACCGCGTTATCCTCGAATTTATAGACCGCTAACGGGTCGTGAAGGACCACATTGGTATCCAAGACGTAGGTCTTCTTCACGTTGATGAACGCTAGCACGCTTTGCCGCCCGCCGTACGGAGAAACGAAAACACGGTATAGTGCACACCCGGAACGTTCATGATCGAGGAGTTGAGTTACCAAAGCCTCGCAATCCTCGCTGCGGCAGGGGTGCTCGCGACGATTGTAAACGTCATGGCTGGCGGCGGCGGTATGATTGTACTCCCCGCCTTGATGGCCCTCGGGCTCCCTGCCGATGTTGCAAACGGTACGTACCGACTTGGCGTCGTCACGCAAAGCATTGCTGGAACCGTCGCGCTACGGCGCGAGGGCAAGCTCGACACGAGCTCGATTGTTCCAATTCTGATCCCCACCGTGCTTGGCGCGATCCTTGGCGCATGGCTTGCGACCAGGGTCCCACGGGAGGTGCTCAAGCCGATCATGCTTGCGACGATGATCATCATGGCGGCTATGATCGCCTTTCGGAAGCGAACCTTGATTCCCAGCGAAGGGCGAGCGCTGCGTCCGCAAGATGCGCCTCGTTCCTATGCCGGCCTCTTCCTGGCGGGTCTTTACGGGGGTTTCATCCAGGCTGGAGTGGGCTTCTTGTTGCTCGGTGTTCTCGTTGGAACGCTGCGTCACGATCTGATCGGCGGCAATGCGCTGAAGTTGGTGGTTACGCTCACATTTGGCACAGTCTCACTCGGAATCTTCGTTTGGGCGGGTCTGGTGTCCTGGGCACCGGCAATCGTTTTGGCAGCCGCGTCGATCGTCGGCGCTCGGCTTGGCGTTCGCCTCATGCTCAAAGTGCCCGTCGCCGGCTTGAGGTGGTTCGTGTTCGCGGCCGTGGTTGCGACCTGCATTGCCGCATGGCTTCGATAGTTAACAAGGATCACGGTTGGTGGTACCCTGATCGACGAGGAGGACTTCGCAATGGGGGAAATGGTCAAGCAGATTGCTGCCCTGCAGGACTACGAAAGCTACCAGGATCTACACTGGGAAGGCGCCTTCGAAGAGTACCTTCAGATCGTTCGAGACAAACCTCAGGTTACGCGCAACGCGTTCCAGCGCCTCTACGACATGGTGATCTCGTACGGCGAAGAGGAGTACATCGACAACAAGAAGAAGTTGATTCGTTATCCTTTCTTCAAAGACCCGATCGAGAATGGCAAGGACGCGATCTTCGGCTTGGATATTCCATTGATGCGCCTCGTTCACGTGCTGCACGCTGCTGCGCAAGGCTATGGGCCAGAAAAGCGAATCATCTTGCTACACGGGCCGGTCGGTTCCTCGAAGAGCACGATCGCGCGTCTGCTCAAGAAGGGGCTCGAGCGCTACTCGCGAACCGCCGAGGGGGCGCTCTATACGTACGAGTGGACCAACCTGCACCAAACTGGGCTTGCGGGCGGCGATGACGTCTTTCCTTGCCCGATGCATGACGAGCCGCTTCGCCTGATCCCAGCTGAGTGGCGCGACCAGGCCATCCAGGAGCTACGCTTGGGCGACGACCGGCGACGCGTCCACGTCAGCGGCGAGCTCAACCCGGCGTGCCGGTTCATCTTCCGAAGCCTGCTCGAACGCTATGACGGCGACTGGTCGAAGGTGATGGCGAATCACATCAACGTGAAGCGCCTGATATTGAGCGAGCAGGATCGGGTGGGAATCGGCACGTTTCAGCCGAAGGACGAGAAGAACCAGGATTCCACCGAGCTCACCGGGGACATCAACTACCGGAAAATTGCTGAATATGGCTCCGACTCGGATCCGCGAGCCTTCAACTTCGATGGCGAGTTCAACATCGCGAACCGCGGCGTGGTCGAGTTCGTCGAAGTCTTGAAGCTCGACGTCGCCTTCCTCTACGACCTGCTCGGTGCGACCCAAGAGCACAAAATCAAGCCGAAGAAGTTCGCCCAAACGGACATCGACGAGGTGATTATCGGCCACACGAACGAGGCGGAGTACAAGAAGCTCATCAACAACGAGTTCATGGAAGCGCTTCGCGACCGCACCATCAAGATCGACATTCCGTACATCACCAAGATGAGCGAAGAGATCAAGATCTACCAAAAGGACTTCAGCTCGGCGCGCTTGCGAGGCAAGCACGTTGCGCCCCACACACTCGAAGTCGCGGCGATGTGGGCCGTCTTGACGCGCCTCGAAGAGCCCAAAAAGCATCAGCTGGCATTGCTTCAAAAGCTCAAGCTCTACGACGGGAAGATTCTTCCAGGCTACACGCAAGACAACGTGAAAGAGCTGCGCAAAGAAGCGAGCCGCGAAGGCCTCGAAGGCATGTCGCCTCGGTACGTACAGGACAAGATCAGCAACTCGCTCGTGCGAGAAGGCACCGAGGGCTACATCAACCCGTTCATGGTTCTGAACGAGCTCGAAAAGGGGCTTGCGGCGTCGCTCACCGTCGCCGACGACCAAGGCAAGCGCTATGGTGAGTTGATCGGAGTCGTGAAGGCCGAGTACGACGAAATGGTCAAGAACGAAGTGCAGCGCGCGATCAGCGCCGACGAAGAAGCGATCGGACGGCTGTCCGCTAACTATGTCGACAACATTCGTGCGTACTTGATGAAGCAGAAAGTGAAGAACAAGTACACCGGCAAGGACGAGGAACCGGACGAGCGCCTGATGCGTTCCATCGAAGAGAAGATCGACATCACCGAGCCTCGCAAAGACGACTTCCGCCGTGAGATCATGAACTTCATAGGCCACCTGGCACTCGAAGGGAAAAAGTTCACGTACGAAACGAACGACCGTCTGCGGCGTGCGCTCGAGATGAAGCTCTTCGAAGACCAAAAAGACTCGATCAAGCTGTCGAGCTTCGTGTCAAACGTCATCGACAAAGAGACGCAGGACAAGATCGACATCATCAAGAATCGGCTCATCAAGTACTATGGCTACAACGAGGCCTCGGCAACCGATGTGCTCGCCTACGTCGCCAGTATTTTCGCAAGGGGCGACGTAAAGGAGTAACGGGTGTCGCTGCGCATCGACCAGGATCATTCCCGGTTCCGGAACATCGTTCGCGGTCGGATTCGGCAGAATCTCCGCAAGTACATCTCGAATGGAGAGCTGCTCGGCCGGCAGGGGAAGGACATCGTATCGATCCCCATTCCGCACATCGACATCCCCAAGCTGCGTTTTGGCGACAAGCAGCAAGGCGGCGTCGCCCAGGGCGATGGAGACCCGGGCGATCCATTGTCCGGGAGCCCGCAAGAGGGTGACGGGGATGGCAAGCAAGCGGGCGATCAGGCCGGGGACCATCCGCTCGAAGTAGAGCTGACGCTCGACGAGCTGGCAGACATTCTGGGCGAGGAGCTCGCGCTCCCCAACATCGAGAACAAGGGCAAGAACGCGATCGTCGACAAGAAAGATCGCTACATTGGCGTTCGCAACGTCGGGCCGAACTCGCTGCGTCACTTCAAGCGGACGTTTCGAAGCGCGCTCCGCCGCCAGATCGCGCTCGGCACCTACGACCCGAAGCACCCCGTGATCATTCCGACCCGCGAGGACATGCGGTACAAGTCCTGGAAAACCGAGGAAGAACCCGTTGCGAACGCGGTCATCATCTACATGATGGACGTGTCCGGATCGATGGGCGACGAGCAAAAAGAGATAGTCCGCATCGAATCGTTCTGGATCGACACCTGGCTCCGCAAGCAATACAAGGGAATCGAGACTCGCTTCATCATTCACGATGCAGCCGCGCGCGAAGTCGACCGCGACACCTTCTTTCGCACCCGTGAATCCGGGGGGACGATGATTTCTTCCGCGTATCGGCTTGCCGCAGATATCGTCGAACGCGACTACCCTTCCTCGGAATGGAACATCTACCCGTTTCATTTTTCGGATGGCGACAACTGGAGCGTCGACGACACGTTGCTCTGTGTCGACATCCTGAAGAAGCTATTGCTGCCGGCTTCCAATGTCTTTTGTTACGGCCAAGTCGATAGCCCCTATGGCTCCGGGCAATTCATTAAAGACCTCAAAGAGCACTTCTCTGGCGACGAGCAGCTGATCACGAGCGAAATCAACGACCGAGACGCAATCGTCGAGTCGATTCGCGAGTTTTTGGGGAAGGGCAAGTAGCGCGTGGCGCAATTCGCACTGAAAACGGCGCTTCCAAACTACCTCCGGGACGAGCAGCGACGAATCGAAGAGTTCGCCCAAGACGTAGGTCTGGATTTCTTTCCGACGATCTTCGAAGTCCTGAGCTACGACCAGATGAACGAGGTTGCCGCGTACGGCGGCTTCCCAACCCGCTATCCTCATTGGCGCTGGGGGATGGAGTACGAGCGCTTGAGCAAGAGCCACGAGTACGGGCTCTCGAAGATTTACGAGCTGGTCATCAACAACAATCCATCGATCGCCTACCTGCTCGAAGGCAACAGCATCGTCGACCAAAAGCTCGTGATGGCGCACGTGTACGCGCACGTCGACTTCTTCAAAAACAACTTCTGCTTCCGCATGACGAGCCAGGGACGCGACCCGAAAAGCGGCGCCGACGTTCGCAAGTGGATCGATGCGATGGCCAATCATGGTGCGATCGTCCGGAAATGGGCCAACCGCATCGGCATCGAGACGGTGGAGCAGTTCATCGACGCCTGCTTGAGCCTCGAAAACCTGATCGATCCTCAAAAGCCGTTCTTGCCCAAAGAGAGCACGCCGAGCACCTCGGAAGAAGAAGAGCCGCCTGAAACACCCGAGGTGCCACTCCTCCGCGTCGACCGCGAGTACATGGAGTCTTTCATCAACCCCGAGGAGTTCGTCGAATCACAGAAGCAGAAGCTGGTCGACGAGGCTGCGCAAGCGCAACGATTCCCGCCCGAGCCCGAAAGGGACGTGCTTGGCTTTCTGCTCGAAACCGCTCCTCTGCAGCGATGGGAACGTGAATGCCTCGCGGTGATTCGCGCGGAAGCCTATTACTTCTTACCGCAGATGCAGACCAAGATTATGAACGAAGGTTGGGCAAGCTACTGGCACAGCCGTCTCATGACGGAGAACATCTGCGACGCGAGCGAGATCGTCGATTATGCCGACCGCTGTGCCAGCGTCTTGGCAACCACGCCGGGGCAACTCAACCCCTACAAACTAGGCATCGAGCTCTTTCGGCACATCGAAGACCGCTGGAACAAAGGGCAGTTCGGCAAGGAATGGGACGATTGCGACGACTGGGGGCTTAAGCGCCACTGGGACCGCCGCACCGGCCTCGGCCGCGAAAAGATCTTCGAAGTGCGCTCCCTGTACAATGACGTGACCTTCATCGACGAGTATCTGACCGAGGACTTCGTCGCAGATCAAAAGCTCTATTCCTTCGGCTACAACCAGCGAAACGATCGCTGGGAGATCGAAAGCCGCACCTTTCAGGACGTGAAGAGTCAGCTGCTCACGAGTCTCACCAACGCCGGCAACCCGATCATTTCCGTCGTCGACGCAAACCACCAAAACCGCACCGAGCTCCTTCTCGAGCACCGTCATCAGGGGGCCGACCTGCGCTTGGACTGGGCCAAGGAAGTCGTCAAAGCGCTGTCCCGCATCTGGAGTCGCCCTGTCGAGATTCACACCATCGTGGACGAAAAGCCGACCGCACTGCGCTACGACGGCAACGACCACTCGCAGAGGTCGCTCTAGAAGCCTCTGCAGTTGGCGAACTGGATCGTCGTCGGGCCACCGCCGACGGCACTCACGTCGAAGCCGGAGGTACCGGTCACGCTGCTCAGCAAGGACCTGCACTCGATGGCGAAGCTAACCTCGCCATTGCCGGTGGAGATGCTCGAGAGCTGACAGGGCTGCGCCATCGAGGGCGGTTCTTCTCCGCAGTCGCCAATGTCGTAAGGAACTTCATCCTCGATGATCGTGACGTTGCAGCTCTCCACAGAGTCATCCGCCGCGTTGATCCGTGCCCCAAGCTCGAATGCAAACTTCGGAAAGCTCCCGTTGCCGCGGTCGACGTTCACCTCGAGCGAGATGTTTCTCGTTCCGTCCGCCCGGTCGACCGATTCACAGACAGCCAAGATGGCGTCGCCCATACACGCTGGCTCGCCGTGCACGCCTAAGATCGTTCGCTGACCGACGCTGCCGAGACAGGTTTCCGCAGCCAGCGATCCGCAGTCGACTTCAGTATCCGCCGGACAGGTCAGGTTCCATTGCGCGTCGACGAGCACAGGACCGCCATCCTCGGCACAGGAGAGCGCCAGAACCGACAACAACAGGCACGTAACGCGGCTGGTGTTCAATCTAAACCCCACGCGATCAGGTTAGCCAGCTGACCAAAGCCTCGCAACTATGGGGTGAGAAGGGCCTGCTCGAGGTCCTCTCGGAGATCCTCGATATCTTCGAGCCCTACTGAGAGCCGGATCAATCCCCCCCGAATGCCCTGGGCTTCCCGAAGGTCTTTGGGCATCGATGCATGGCTCATCAGGGCCGGTTGCCCGATGAGCGACTCGACTCCCCCGAGACTCTCGGCCAGTGAAAACAGGCGGACCCGCTCGAGGAGCGTCCTCGCGCTCCCGGAGCCGCCTCCGAGCTCGAACGACACCATCCCGCCAAAGCCGCTCATCTGCCTGGCAGCCAGCGCATGCTCGGGGTGGTCTTGGAGCCCAGGGTAATGCACGGCGACTACACCGTCCTGCGCACGCAGCCATTCGGCAAGCGCTTGGGCGTTCTCACAATGGCGCGCCATCCTAATCGGGAGTGTCTTGACCCCTCGCGCGACGAGATAGCAATCGAAGGGCGACGGCACTGCGCCCCCGGCGCGCTGAACGAAGCGAAGCCGCTTGGCAAGCTCGTCGCGCTGGCTGATCACCACGCCGGCGACCACGTCGCTGTGCCCGTTGAGGTATTTCGACATCGAGTGCACGACCAAGTCGGCTCCCATCGCGAGCGGTCGCTGAAGCATCGGCGTTGCAAACGTGCTGTCCACGACCGTCCACGCGCCAACCTCTCGGGCCAGGGCGGACACGGCCTCGATGTCGAACACCCGGAGCAAAGGGTTGGTCGGCGTTTCGATCCAGACCATATTGCTCCGCTCGTCAATCGCGGCTTCCACCGCAGCCAGGTCGCACATATCAACCCAGGCGACTTCGACCCCCATCGGCTTCACCAGCTGCTCGATCAACCGATAGGTCCCTCCATAGATGTCGCCACAGGCCACGAGCCGATCGCCTGGGCGAAGGAGTTGGAGCGCCGCGTGCATGGCAGCGCAGCCGGATGAAAACACGGAGGCGCTCGATCCGCCTTCGAGCGCCGCGAGGCTGCGTTCCAGCGCATCCCGGCTCGGATTACTGACACGACTGTACGCATGTTCTTCCTGCTCCCCGGGCCCGCGCAGCAGGAACGTCGTGGAAAGAGAAATCGGGGAGGTGACCGGCTGTCCGGCCTGGTCGCTGACCCGTCCAGCGTGCGCCGCGATCGTCGCAAATCGGTGTCCCATGACTTCCGAGGTACCCCGACGAACTCGACTTGCCAAGCGGGGTTTGCGGAGGACAGCCGAGTCACGCTAATAGAAGCCACGGCGATGATCGAGCTCCTGTCTAATCCCGATGCCTGGGTCGCGCTATTCACGCTGACGCTCCTCGAGATCGTCCTCGGGATCGACAACATCGTCTTCATCGCCATCCTCGCTTCCCGTCTGCCGGTCGAGAAACAGCGGCTGGCCTATCGGCTCGGCCTTCTCGGAGCGATGCTCACTCGGATCGGTCTGCTGATGACCATCAACTGGGTGATGCAGCTGACCCAACCGCTGTTCGAAGTCTTCGGGCACCCGTTTTCGGGCCGCGACCTCATCTTGCTAGGCGGCGGGCTGTTCTTGATCGCGAAGAGCGCGCAGGAGATCTACGACAAGGTCGAAGGCGAGCGCCAAGAAGACATCAAGGGCTGGTTCAATGGCTTGCCGGGCATCATCGCCCAGATCATGGTGCTCGACATCATCTTTTCGCTGGACTCGGTGATCACCGCCGTTGGCATGGCCGAGGACATCGAGGTGATGGTGGCGGCGATCATCATCGCAATTGCGGTGATGTTGATCTTCGCCAAGCAGATCGGAGACTTCGTCAACAAGTACCCGTCGATGAAGATTCTCGCCCTCTCCTTTCTGTTGCTGATCGGCGTCTTGCTCACCGCCGAAGGCCTTGGGCAGCACATCAACAAGGGCTACATCTACTTCGCGATGGCCTTCGCCCTACTCGTCGAGCTGATCAACATCCGCTTCCGAAAGAAGCAAGAAGCCCCGTAGGCGAGATTTTTGCTGCGGGGGCTGCCCGCATGCGCCAGAATCGGGCGCGATGCGATTGGCGCCTCTCATAGGACCGGACCTTCAAGACGCGATCGCGATCGGTCCTGAGGCCGTTCGTGAAGCGGTTTCGGAGTTCCATGCCGAGGACATCGCGGAGCTGCTCGAGGATCTGTCCGCGAGGGAGGCAGTCACGCTCGTGCGCGCCTTACCTACGGAGACTGCCGCCGACGTCGTCGAGCGCCTGAGCCCGAGTCGTCAGGTTCTGGTGTTCAACGCGATCGACACCGGCCGCGCAGTCGAGCTGCTCGGCGAGATGGACCCAGACGACCGCGTCGACCTGCTCCAAGAGCTCGAGGACGACGATGCGGCCGCCTTGCTCACCGCGCTCGAGCGGCGCGAGCCCGAGGCTGCCGAAGAAGTCCGGGAGCTCGTCCAGTACGAGCCCGAAACCGCCGGCGGCTTGATGACGACCCAGTTCGCGTCCTTGCCTCCGGAGACGAAAGCCTGGGAGGCGATGGAGGCCGCGCGGCGCTTCGGACGCGAAGAGATGGCGGAGATGCTCTACTACATCTACGTCTGCCGATCGAATGGCGAGCTCCTCGGAGTCGTGTCCCTTCGCGACCTGATCCTCAGCGAGCCGGGGCAGGCCCTGTCGGAAATCATGGTCGAAAACGTCTTCATGGTGTCGGCGTTCGACGACCAGGAGCAAGTTGCGGACGCGATCGCGCGTTACGACTTGGCCGCGCTTCCCGTGGTCGACAAGCTATCCCGGATGCTCGGCGTCGTCACCGTCGATGACGTCGTCGACGTCGTAATCGAGGAGGCCACCGAAGACGCACAAAAGATGGGTGGCGTCGTTCCGCTCGAGGACTCGTACTTCGATACGGGCTGGGCGGAGTTCGTATGGAAGCGCGGTTCCTGGCTCGTGCTTCTGTTCCTTGCGCAGCTGCTCACGGCGACGGTGATCCGCCAGAATCAGGATTTCCTCGCCGCGACGGTCGAGCTCGTCCTCTTCATCCCGCTGATCATCGCATCGGGCGGTAACGCCGGGTCGCAGTCCGCAACGCTGGTCATACGCGCCATGGCGGTGGGGGAGCTTCGGCCGGGCGATTGGGCGAAGGTTGCTGGTCGGGAGCTTCTGATCGGATTGTCGCTGGGGATTGCGCTCGGCTTGATAGGCTTTGCTAGGGGCTGGTTCGCGGGTGAAACCGTCGCGCCGATCGCAATCGCCACCGCGGTGGGAGCGAGCATTCTCGCGATCGTCACCTTGAGCACGATGATCGGCTCACTCCTTCCACTTCTGATTCGACGCGCAGGTCTCGACCCTGCCGTGTCCTCGACTCCCTTCATTGCGTCGGTCGTCGACGTCTTGGGGCTCGTCGTTTACTTCGCCGTGGCGCAAGTGATATTGCACGTGGTGTTTGGATCCTAGCCTCTCGATTTTCGCCTCAACCGTGTTAGGCTGCGGTCTTCGCAACGGGAGCTAGGAATGCTGAAACTGACCATCAACTACAGCCAAGACGTAGATACGGTGTACCGATTCGTGACGGATCCGGAGCACATCAAAAAGCGCTGCGAAGCGTCCGGGGAGCGAAACGTCCGAATCCAAGTCGAGGAGTCGGGCGGGACGAAGATCATCACCTCGACGCGCGAAATCGACAGCGACCTGCCGGCCTTTGCAAAGAAGCTCTTCAGCGCCACCAACACGATCGTCGAGCGTCGCGAGTGGCGAGACGCGGGCGAGAAAAGGACCTGCAAGAGCCACATCGATGTTCTGGGCACACCGGGTGAGATCGACTCCAACGTCACGATCTCCCCGAATGGGAGCGGCTGCACCTACGACATCGAATTCGAGGCAACCGCAAAGGTGCCACTCATCCGCAAGAAGCTCGAAGCGTTCGTCGAAAAGACCACGATGGAAGGCATGCGCGACGAGCACAATTACAACCAGCGCGCGCTGAACGAAGCGGGCTGAGTCTTGGGACTCAGTCTCGGAACTCGCTGACGAGGTAGTCTTCGCCGGCCCAGAAGTCGCACTTCTCAGCAGCGTTGCTGCCAACCGAAACGGTCGCGTCGTAGACCTTGTGTTGGTCGGTCGCTTCGTCGTAGGTCGGCCACTCAAGGCCACCGAGCGGGCTCGGGCTATCGGTAAGCGCGAAGCGCCAAAAGTCGCTCAGGATCTCGTTCCAAAGCGCCCGGTCCGCCGTGTCCGCCTCCCAGGTGTTGAGCGTGGTCGAGAAGTCCTCGAGGTTGATCACGAGCAACGGATCGTAGCCAAAGACGTAAGGTATATCCGCACTGTGAAACGCGCCTAAATCGTAGGTCGGCAGGCTGCCATCGATGAAAGGCAAGACGACTTCCAGCTGCGAGTGCCCGTCCTGGTACTCGAACTGATAGAGATACGTCGGAACGAACGCGCTCAACTTCGCGGCTTCGAGCTTGCCCGGACAGCGAAAAACCGTGTCCGTCGCGACCGCCGCAAGGGCTACGGCGGGCTCCGAATAGTCCGACAGCGGGTATTGTTCCGCCGCTCGTGCTGCGAGCTCGGTGTTGCCTCCGAGAAAGTACGCGATCAGCTCCTCGTAGTTCGCTGCCGTCACGTCGAGAGGCGGATCTGCAAGCTCGCCCAGCCAAACGAACAGCCTCGCCTCTTCGCGCGTGAAACCGAGGATCGTCGGCACCTGGTTGAAGTTGCCCGAGCTGAATGATTCGCTCGGCTGCTCGGTGAAGAACGAGCCGTCGAGAACCGGGCCCCAGTTTCCCGTCGGGCCCATGCCGGGGTTGAAGCCGAAGTTCGGCGCCGGTGGCAGCGCCGCGATGACGTCGTCCGCCGACTTGGCCCGCATGCAGGCCAATACATCTTCCGCGGTGTCGCACTCCAATGCTGCAGCAAAGGTATCGCCCTGCGCCTCGGCCGCGGAGAGCGTCGGCCAGGGCCGCTCGCAGGAACCGCTTTGGAGGATGGCTTTGTCGAGGAGCCCAGTGCTCTTCGGAGAGGCGAGATGGCTGCAAACGCTGAACGCGCCGGCGGATTCGCCGAAGATCGTGACATTGTCAGGATCGCCGCCAAAGCGATCGATGTTGTCCTGCACCCACTGGAGTGCGGCGGTTTGATCCATCAGGCCGTAGTTGCCGGACGCGCCATCGGGACTCTCGGCGGTGAGCGCGGCGTGCGCGAGGAACCCAAGCTGGCCGAGGCGGTAGTTCATGCTCACCACGACCGCACCCACTTCACGGGCGATCAGGTCGCCCGCCGTGCCGCCGTCGGTCTGTAAGCCCTCACCCAGGGTGAACCCTCCGCCGTGAATCCAGACCATGACGGGAATGCCCGAGCCCTGTGCCGGCGTGTCGACGTTGAGATACAGGCAATCCTCGCTCGGCATGAAGCCGGGGACGGGAAGGCCTGCGAACGCGAGCTGCGGGCAGATGTTGGGTTTCTCGGTCGCAGGAAGCGTGTCGGTCCACGGCTCCGGGTCGATCGGTGGCTTCCAGCGAAGGTCCTCGATCGGTGGCGCGGCGTATGGGATGCCGCGGTACGAGAGGACACCGTCGTCCTCGTAACCCTCCACGGGGCCGAAGCTGGTTTGCACTCGGACACCGCGGTCGTTCGGGCAATTGTCGACGCAGATCTGCTCGACTTGAGCACTGGTGCAAGCAACCAAGAATGCCGCAAGCACGGCACCGCCCAAATTCAATCGTGTGACCATCGCAAACCTCTCAAGATCAAGATAAGGCTTCGAGCTTAGATCGGGCGGCTGCCGGGCGCTAATCGACGTTCGTCATCCGGCGAAAACTGCGCGATCTTTGGCCCAATCCCGAAGGGCTTCGATGCGCTCGGCCATCGTCACCGAGAGTGGCTTCGTCATCTCGATCTCGTCGGCGATGAACTCGGTCGTGAGGTCTTCCTGGTGAGAGAATGCCGTATAGAGGGCGGAGACGACCGCCTGCTCGATCTCCGCGCCGCTGAACCCGTCGGTCAGCTCCACGAGCTGTCGGATGTCGAACTTCGTCGGATCGCGTTTTCGTCGCTTGAGGTGGATTTGCAAGATCCGCTTTCGCGCTTCGGCGCCGGGAAGGTCGACGAAGAAGATCTCGTCGAAGCGGCCCTTGCGCATCAGCTCCGGGGGAAGCTTCGAGATGTCATTCGCCGTCGCGATGACGAACACGTTCTCCTTCTTGTCCTGAAGCCAGGCGAGGAAGGTCCCGAAGATTCGCTGCGCCGGTCCGCCCTCTGCATCTTGCTGCGAAAGCGCTTTTTCAATTTCGTCGATCCAAAGAACGACCGGCGCCATCGCCTCGGCGAGCTTGATCGCGCGTTTCAGATTCTTTTCGCTCTCGCCCACGTAGCGGTTGTACAGGTTCGATGGGTCGAGTCGGATCAAGGGAAGCTTCCACTCCGCGGCGACCGCCTTGGCACAGAGGCTTTTTCCGCAACCCTGAACGCCGATCAGCATGAGCCCCTTGGGAGGGGACAGCCCGTAGTCCTTGGCTCGCTTCGGGTCTTCGAAAGCTGCCTGGCGCTTGCGAAGCCAGTCCTTGAGCTCAGTCAGACCGGCGACGTCACCCATCTCGTGTTCGTGCGGGAAGTATTCGAGCACCCCTGAGCGTTCGATGATCTGTCGTTTGGCCTCGAGCACCTTGACGATGTCCTCACGCCCGAGGACGCCGTCCTCGATGACCGCCTGGGTGATGATCTTCTGAACCTCGAAGAACGTGAGGCCGTGCAACGCGGCAAGCAGCTTCGACACATCCATGCTCGAAAGCTCGACCTTCACGTGAAGCCGCTTGGCCAGGTCGCGGAGCACCGCTTGGACGAACGAATGGTACGCCTCGGACGAGGGCGCATGCAGGCTGAGCGGCGTGAAGAGGTGCTCGATCGCCGGGGGCATGTCGATGCCATGGCCCGATACGATGATGGCCCCGCGGTGTCCGAAGTACTTCTTGTGAATGTTCTTGATCTGAGCGATGACCGCGGGCTCGTGAAGGTAGGGGCCGAGCCCCTTGAGATGAAAAATCGCCTCGAGGTTCGAGCGCTCGATGAAAGAGAGCGCTTTTTGTGGTGGCCCACTCTCGGGCGTGTGCCCCGGCTCGGGCATCTCACGGCGGAGGCCATCGACCTGGGTCCAAGAAAAAAGCGGCAAGCCAATGTGCTCGGCGGAATGCTCGAGGAGCACGTGGACCCGCTCCTCTTCAACCGTCTCGACGAGCAACAGAGGATGATGGGCGCGAATCAGAATCTCCAGCTCGCGCAGCTGGTCAGTAGATGGTGGCACCGTACGAAGCACGAATTCAGGATCGGAGGTCCCCGCGGGGGTGTCAAACTAGTGTGTCTTGGAGCAACTCCAAAGGACGGCAGTCCTTCGCCTTTTCCGCGATGTGATCGTCCGTCAGCGCGTAGTAAACATCAATGCTCGCCATGCCTTCATGCCGCATCAGGGTCGCTGCTTCCTTGCGAGTGAACTGCACTCCAAAACCGCCGGTTGCCAGCATCACGGCGAAGAAATGCCTCAAGCCGTACAGCCCTTTGTATTCGATGCCGAGTGATTCACAGAGCCGCCGCAATCCAAACTCAGCTTGGCGGTTGCGCGGCTTGCCGAGCTTGCTTGGAAAGACATAGCCGGAGGGATGCCGATCGATTGCCTGGAATGCTTCGATGGCACCGGGCAGCAGATCTACCGTCTTAGGCTCGCCACCTTTGACGGCTCCGTTGCTCGTCCGGCATACCGTCATGCGCTTCGCCTCGAGATCTAGATCTTCCCATCGAAGCCAACGAATCTCGTCCGGTCGCAGTCCGGTGTTGCCGCCCACGCGAAGCACATCTTTGAGCTGTCCCGTTGCCGCCGCTACCAGCCTTGAAAACTCGGCTAAGCTGTAGAACTTGATCCGCTGCGCGGTGATGCGGTCCTTCGGAATCTTCACATCATCGAACGGGTTATCGGTGCGGAATCCCGTCTTGGTGAGGCGCCTGGCAAGCGTTTCGCAGATCTGACGAATCTTGCGCTTCCCGGCTTTCTGCAACGGCAACGAAACGATCAAGTCCCGTGCTTCGTTTTCGGTGATCAATCCGCCTGCTTTGTTGGCAACCTCCGTCGATCGGACGTGGTTATTCCAATCCCGCAGACGGTTCTCCGCAGTCGCTTTGCCCACGGTCTTTTTCCAAACCGCGAAGTCCCGATCGAACAGCTCATTCAAAGACGGGCCGCATCGGCGTGTTGCTTCGCGCTCCTGCTCGCGTTGCTCGGCGGTGGTGCTGTGCGTCAACATGCCGCCCCCTTGCCGCTCGAAGCCGATCCGCGTGTCGAAGCACAGCCCGTGCTCGATGCTGTGCTGGTATTCCGGCGTCGTCTTGTAAAGCTCCGGCTCGGAGCCGAAAATGTGCTCCCTGATTGCGGATGTGCTGAGTCCTGCTCGCATCCGCCGAAGCTCTCGTTTCCGTTCTTCTAAAATCTCCATATCCATTCTCCAATTCCTACAAGGGCTCGATCGACAGCGAGTTGGCTTCTCTGCGAAGTTGGCTGACCAGCTTGGCTCTCGCCCGCCGTGCATCGTGCATCGCTTCCATCTCCTGAGTCCTGAGCGTGGTCTTTTCTTGCAACGTCAGCGGCGCATCGTGCCAATTTGCATTGAGCGTTTGATCGGAGCGCAGCTTGCCGTGCAACTCTTTCCAGGGAAGCTCGTCGCGTTTGGCTTCCAGAATCTCTCGAGCCTGCCTCAGCGACGGGGCTTCGATGAGCACACCGCGTAACCTCGTTTTTGGCGAGGGGCGCACCGCCTCAAGTGCCGTGCTTGCGTCCGCGTCGGCAGACTGCTCCTCGAAATTGTCGCCAGACTCGAAAACGTAAAGCCTCTTGAGCACTGGTCGGCAATTGAATTTGCGCAGCAGCGTGTCTGCGTTCTTTGCGTTCTTTCGCTTGCCGAGCGGCAAGACGTTGAGGAGCTGCGGAGCGGTGATTTTGTGATTACCAATCGGGCACCAAAGGTAACTGCCGCCGCCTCGCAGCACCATGCGCTGAAAATCTGGCGCAATCTCCGAGCTGAGGTCTACAGCGTGCTCTTTGTCGAGAAAACAAACATCGTGATTCACAACATGCCCTGCGCCGCGCACCAACATCTGAAAGCCCGCTTTTTTGAGGATGATTCCTGCGGCACCTTGCACGGCGCAGATGTTATTGCGCAACTGCTGGCGCTCCTCAGCTTCGGTGAAGCCCTGGGTATAGAGGGCGGGCTTACTCATCAGCGGCTCCAAAGATGTGTTTGCGGATGTTGGACATCTTGGCTTCTGGCTTCTCG